>ERZ791912.444-NODE-444-length-25850-cov-61.686102_pt1 | contig 25850 bp, 32 predicted proteins | sample MGYA00510141_ERZ791912 | MGnify/ENA primary metagenome ERZ791912 (study PRJEB30046, sample SAMN00792082) | human gut metagenome | study: EMG produced TPA metagenomics assembly of the A metagenome-wide association study of gut microbiota in type 2... | reverse complement strand
AGGCTATCGAAGTAAACGGTTTCGTATTTGCATCAGGTCAGATTCCTATCGACCCAGCAACAGGTAATTTCGTTGAGGGTGGCATCAAGGAGCAGACTCGCCAGAGCCTCACCAACGCCCAGAACATCCTGAAGGCAGCAGGTACCGACCTTTCTCACGTGGTTAAGACCACAGTTTATCTGAACAGCATGGACGATTTCGCAGCCATGAACGAGGTTTATGCTGAGTTCTTCAGCCAGCCATATCCAGCCCGCTCTGCCGTAGCCGTAGAGAAGTTGCCAAAGGGAGCTCTCGTAGAGGTAGAGGTTTTGGCTGCCAAGTAAATCCCTGTCTTTGCTTAGCAGGTATAAGAATTTCGAAGAAAAAGGATTTTGATGGGAGCTACAATCACATTCAAGAATCTAACGATAGGCTATCGCTCAAAGCACCAGCTCAGAGCGATAGCCTCATCTATCTGTGCCTCACTCCAGGCCGATGAACTCACCTGTCTCATCGGAGCCAACGGAGTGGGAAAATCCACCTTACTCAGAACTTTAGCCGGATTCCTGCCGGCATTGGATGGCGAAATCCTGCTATCCGGAAAATCTCTCTCGGCTTTTTCCGCCCAGGAACTGGCGAGAATCATTGGAGTGGTTTTGACATCGAAGCCCGATGTTACCCAACTCACCGTAAAAGAAGTAGTTGGCATAGGCCGTTCCCCCTATACCAATTTCTGGGGAACTTTATCATCATCCGACCATCAGATAGTAGATGATGCCATCCGGCAGGTTGGCATCCCCCACCTGGCATCCCGCTATATCCATGAATTAAGCGATGGAGAGCGCCAGAAGGTAATGATAGCCAAAGCCTTGGCTCAGCAAACCAGCATCATCATCCTGGATGAGCCTACAGCCTTCCTCGATTTTCCGAGCAAGGTAGAAACCCTCCAAATGCTCCGCCGTCTGGCACACGAGCAGCACAAGTCCATCCTGTTATCTACCCATGATGTAGAGCTAGCCCTTCAACTGTCCGACCGTCTCTGGCTGATGGAAGAAAACCGTCTCTCCATCGGCACCCCAAGAGAGTTGGCTGCCGATGGATCGCTATCGAGATTCATCAATCGGGATGGCATCAGATTTAATGAGCAGAAGATGAGGATAGAGTTTGAAACTTTCCACAACTCTTTCCCAAATCCACCTGCACACCCACATTAAAGCCGAAGAAGCCATTGCTTCCGGAAGAAACCGACATGCCGGTGCCTGCCACACCACCCATAAATTCGCTGGTGATAACCTGGTACGACATATCAGCATAAACGCTCAGGCGCTTCTTGATCTTATAGGTTCCACCCATACCGACGCCCACTGTAGGGGAAGCAGAATGGATGGCAAAGTTACATCCCAAACCAGCCCTAGGATAGACATAGAAATTCCACTTCTGGTCGGGGTTATAATCCATGAAAATGTTTTTAACGCTGATAGGAACATCCACACAGAATACGGCATAGCCGCCTTTATCCATATTGCTCTGCGGATCATCAGCCGGCCCTATCCATTCCAGGTGCTTGTTCTTGAAGATAGAGAGTCCGTTCTCCCAATTCACCTTTCCTCGCAGAGCCACATGCGGCGTAAACCATTTTCCCAACGCCACATCCACACCGAAGGTCTTTCCTTTTGGGAACACCTCCGAGAAATCGCATCCATAAGGATTCTGCAAAGACATATCCAAACCAGCCTGTATAAACCAATTATCCCAAAGGGTACCAGTAAGCACCTTCTGGTCTTGCGCATTCACCCCCAGGCTACATGCCAGGGTGCATAATATAATCAAGAAATGTTTCATGATGTTTCACCTTATTATATATTGTTCTTTCAATATAATCTATTATTCCTTCAATTACAGGATTATTCTCCCACCTTTTTAAAAGTCTTCGTCTTGGAGATATTGAAAGTAACTCCCAGCGAAATATCAAAGAATCCGTTGCTGTTGGAGCCTGTTCCCGTATCCTTCTCCACGCCGACAAATCCACTTGAAACCATATTGTAAGCCACATCAAAGTAAAGTCCCAGCTGGTCATTCAACTTGAATGTGTTGCCAATACCGAGTCCTACAAGAGGGGTACCCTTAGAGACGCCGAAATTATATGCGCTTCCGGCACGAGGATACACCTGCATATTCCACAGTCGGTCTTCCCTGTAACCCCATATCAGGTTATGCAGGTCAATCTGGATATCCCCCACCACGGTCAGATATCCACCCTTATCCATGTTCTTGCCAGGCTGATCAAAAGGAGCGAGCCAGTTGTCGTGCCCGTTTTTCAGTAATTTGATACCATTCTCCCAGTTCACCCGTCCGCGGAGACTTAAGACAGGAGTAATCCACTTACCCATGGCCACGTTCAATCCGAACGACTTACCATTAGGAAACACTTCCCCCAAGAAGTCATGTCCATAAGGATTCTGGAGCGACATATCGAGTCCTGTCTGCACATACCAGTTGCTCCAAAACGAATTGACATAAAAGACTTCCTGTTTCCCCTGCGCCTTCATTCCAGTGAGGCACAAGCAGAACATCAGCAATAAAGTTAGTCTTCTCATAACAATCAATTATCTTATATCTAATTTTACCGTTCTTAATCCATTCTCTCTTACAACGCCTGCAAAGTTACGCTTTTTATTCCACACGGCAAAACAAAAGAAGATTTTTTTATAGGGGTTAGGGAGATATACGATAATCCTCTAAAAAATGAAATAAGCTTCATCGTCCAATGAAAGTAGTTTCGATAAACAATGAAACTACTTTCGATGGACGATGAAGTTACTTTCGTTGGGCAATGAAGCCTTATTACATAGCAGAGCCTTTTATTTGATGAATCTCTGTAAATTGGGTTTCAAATCCTCATGCTTGGAATAGTCGAAGTTCAGGCACTTGCTGGCATCCTTGAATGGTACAACCGCATGATACTCACCAGCAGCAAAGCAATCAATCTGATAAGGATGGTAGGTCAGGACGATACCTTCTGGTAACACAGCAAAATGAGTCAGAGGGAAATCTTTCTCGGTAAAAGCCACCTCATTGTAGCCTTTCCATCCAGCCCATTCATCACAAGAATAATTGTGTACCAGAAATGACCGCATTACATCATCCAGGCTGCTCGTATCGACCATCGGACAATGGAATGAGAATATAAACCGTGTAAAGTCCTGCCATGTACTTTCTCTTTCGTTGTAGAAATCATACTCTTTCTTCAAGCTTTCCAACACCAGGTGTCGGAACTGTTGCAACATGGCTGGTTTCACGGAGTTGTTGACATCGAGAAATCCGCCTCTCCGCTTATCGTATGTCATATAATACTCATGAGGCAATTCATGAAGTCCACCATTATAGAGACTAGCCCTATAAAAATAGGTGGTATAATCGTCACAGTCAGCCACTTTCTTCACTATGATATCCCCAAGTATTCTAACCTCCAAGGTATCACCTATTTGATTCTCTGCCCGGCAAAGTTTCTCCCACAAAGCGCCATATCCATCCAGAGAAAGCTCCATTTCCTTGAGCGAAGCACATTTACCTACAGGAACATCCCTATTATTTTCCAACAGACTAAATGCATCATCCCTGATAGTTGCCATCATCCATTCACGGATGGCATTATCAGCCTCAGCATCACCTTTCGGTATAACCAAATCTACGTTAAATCCAGCTTCCATTCTTTCATACTGGCTCCTTGGTTTGATGAAATAGTTCTTCTTGAAATGTTCTACAGATGTATCGGTGGCATCATCCATCTTCTTAGCGTTGTATAAATCAGCAAAAGAGATTTCCTTGGTCTGTGCTCCGGTAATCAGAGTCACCATTCCATTTTTCTGTGGTCTTCGGCAAAACACATCATATTGAAGTCCGATACATTTCCCATCAGAGAAGCAAATCGTATCAGAGTTCACGAAAACCTGCAAGTCTTTCCAATTGCCCAGATAGTATAAACCTAATGTGCCACAAGGAGGCGAGAACAGCACCTTTTTATTCTTGATGTCATAAACCTCCTCATCATCAATACTTACATAGTTGTTTGTATGATCAATAGTAGAAATATCCGAAGCTCCGATTTGAGGATAGTAGAATCCGTTACGTTCATACTTCAAGAGATAGTAAGGTGTCTTATCATCCTGATTGGAGTTCAACACGATAAGCAGACTATCCCCAATCCTTCCCCTGATATCAAAGGTATCGCCATCTAATGTCAGCTTGTAATCATCCAGAATTACACCTTTTAAGCCAACGCCCATTCGCAAGCCATTACAACCAGTAAGGACTGCAAATATAAAGAATATAAACATCAGTCTTTTCATCGTGCAATATAGTATCTGCCCAGTTATCTTAACAGTCTTCATAACGATTCCCCTAATTCGTGTCGGGTACAACTTTTATTGTTATTTCTTCCGATTCATCAACCATTCCATCAATTGGTTCACTTCCTTGCTCAACATTCCAGCAGTTGCCGGAAGTTTATGAGGGCGAATGACAATCATACCGATGGAATATTTTGGGTTATCAGCAGGAAAACAGCCCACAAACGTAAATTCATCAAAACATCTTTTATTGTAGTCGTATTGAAGGATATTGTATCTACCAGCCTGTTTTACACCACTTTGTTTGAAAGACAGAGCCAGTTCTATGGCATTGTTCGTCTTTGTTGTGTCGCTGATAGCGGTGCCACTGACATCTGTGCCACTAATATCTGTACCACTAACAGCCCAGATATTCTTTTTGAATGGTACATATACCATATCACCACACCATTCACACTCATCATCCAATTGTTTCTCCAATGATGCCCATGCTAATACTTCTGATGTTGTGGCATCAATAACGGCTATTTGCCCATATATACCATCTGTTTCTAACATCATATTTCTATCTAATAGGTTGTAGCATGAGTCTATAAGTTCTTTGTCTGCTAATGGACAAATTTCAACACTATCGTTGAAATAGGAAACTTCTTTTCTCTGAGCATAGACACCTACACAATAGAATGCAAGTGCTACACATACAGTAAACCGCATAGCATAAATAGCAAATACCTTGAATTTCATATTTCGATACCCTAATCCGTGTCGGGCACAACTTCTAAGTTTGTTATTTGTCTGTTTATGAGATATAGAGTATCGAAGTAACCATTTTCTATCAGAAAATCACCCCTGAGCCGAAATACTGTCCGATTTAACATTTGAAATCTTGTAGCTCATATTCATTCAAAATTACGGTTTACAACAAATAATTGTTTTTTACGTCTGAGAAACTCTGCCTCATAGTCAGCTGGCAGCCCCAACATGGCAAGCTCGTCGGGAGTGATTGCCTTGATAATACTGTTGAGTCTGGCGGCAATATCATCGCAGCGGAACTCTTTTTTCTCCACATAGCGATGCCCTCTCATCTCCGGCACCTCATCAAACGGAACGGAAGGGTGCATCACATAGTAAAGCGCAATGGCAATGTCTGTGCGGTGCCTGCCCATGGCGCAGACAATATAGAAACTACCATTATCCATCAACTCGAACAGCAGCGGAAGCGAGGCAATAATCTGGTGTACGTCCGTATTCTTGCTGTCGATGGGCAGACTGTGGTATTCCAAGCCAGCCTCTACCACATTGCGGTCGTAGCGGTCGGTGTGGTCATGCGTTCGGAGGTCGATGATGACCTTTACACCGGCATCACGCACCTTTGCCAACAGCCAGTTGCTGCCACGTCCCGACATTGTCCTGCCTCTCGCTCCTTTGTCATACACGGGGGCAAGGTCAACAATGGGGTATCGCATTAATGCCTCATACAAAGCATTGGGCTTATTGACAAATGAAAGGTTGTTCGCCTCAGAATTGTTCTCTTGGACAACCTTGTTTTGGGCATTCTTTCCCACATGCCATCCGTCACACCATGCGCATTTATAGACAGAGAAATGCACGCCATGCTTTTCGCTCATTACCTTGGCTGCCTTCAAAGCAACAGCTTTTGTTGGGTAAGACATTTTTTGCTTTCCGCTTCCTCGTGCCGTATGACTGTATCGGCTAAAAATACCGAAGGCGTTGTGCGTCACGAAGATATTTCTCCAAGCACCATTGCGAGTCAACTGGTCATATATAGCTAAAAATAGATTTTTAATCTTCATCTCATTAATTCTTATAAATAGTAGAAATTCTTGTTATTGAATGTGGTAAATGGAGAGTGGGCATCATCCATTTCATGGCACCCGGCATTGGCCAAAGCGTGTAGATATTTCGCTCCTTATTTCTTCCTTGCTTAATCCTTTTCTTGCCAAACATATACAGAGTGCCGTAGCCTGAGCACCCTTAATTCCTTCAGGATGATTGTGGGTACACTCTGCCGAGCATTTGGCATATAAAAGGAGATCTTCGATGGTATCGAAGGTCCACCCCATAAATTGTCCACAATGAACAGATAGCTAAATCAATTCTTAATAGTATCTTTCTCATCTTGTTTCTCTTTTATTCTATTTCAATCAATATTGCCGTATAATTGTCATCACCTTGTTTTTGACAGAGAAAGTCAAATACATCAAGTATCTCTTCCAATGGCTTGTCATCCATCATCCTTGCTTGCAAAATGTCTGGAGCCATGCTTTTATATAGTCCGTCCGAACACAGCAACACTCTGTCACCAGTCTGTAGCTGGATTTGTCGAATATCTGCTACAGCCACTTCCGGGCGGTAAGAGAAAAAGCATTTGGCAACAATCTCCCATCCGAAATCAAGCCGGATATGATCTTTTGTCTGATAAAGTAATCCATCACCAGGTCGTTGTACATAACAGCGACTATCACCAATATGCGCAATGGTTGCCACATCGTTTTCAATACTTACCATGACCATGGTCGTACCCATCTCTGCATGATGAAGCTCAAATGCCTTTTGGTCAATGGCACAACTTGCTTTCTTGAAAGCGAGTTTTACCTTTGAGTCACAATCGGGCGAACTGCTATGATTCTTCCAAAAGTCAGATATAGTATTGCATACCGTTTCACTGGCAGTCTCTCCAAAGGAATGACCACCCATGCCATCACAGACTAGTCCCATAAACCTGTTGTTTTGTGGCATATCAATGACCTTGTAAGCATCCTCGTTATTATGCCTTCTACCGGTCTTGCTTATTGTTGCATATCTTATCTCCATATTACGATTCTTTTTTGTTTATGATAGTATAGAGGCAAATGTAACATCTTATATATAAGTAACGTAGCTTTTTCTCTTATATTATAAATGACTGCATCACCTCATCCATACCACTTGTATCAACCATAGGACAATGGAAGGAGAATACGCTATTGGTAAAATACTCCCATGAACTTTCCCGTTCATAGTTGAAATCATATTCTTTCTTCAAACTCTCCAAAACCAGATGTCGGAACCGTTGCAGCATAGCTGGTTTCACAGTGTTGCCAACATCCACAAATACACCTTTCTTCTTGTCGTATGTGATGTAATACTCACGAGGCAAATCATGAAAGCCCCCATTGTAAAGGCTCGCCCTATAGTAATAGGTGGTATAGTCTTGACAATCCACAACCTTCTTCACCTTGATATCGCAAGTCATTCTCACTTCCAACGTATCTTCTATCTGGTACTCTGCCCGACAGAGCATCTCCCACAACACGCCATAATCATCCAACGAATGCAGCATATCCCTAAGTGATGTACACTTGCCTACAGGAATATCTTTGCTGCTTTCCAACTGGAAGAACGCATCATCCCTTACAGCAGTCATCATCCATTCACGGATTGACCTGTCAGCACCAGTATTACCCTTAGGAATTTCCAAATCCACATTAAAACCGGCATCCATACTTTCGTACTTGTTTCTTGGCTTGATATGATAGTCCTTTATCGTCCTTTCGACAGATATATCTTTTGATTCAGCTATCTGTCTCGAATGATATAAGTCGCCAAATGGAACATCTATCGTTTGGGCACCAGCCACTAAATTCAAGAATCCCTTTTTCCTGGGTATCCGACAATACACATCATTCTGTAGCCCAAAGCATTTCCCATCAGAGAAACATAGCGTATCAGAACTTGCGAAAAGAAACAAGTCATTCCATTCACCAAGATAACACAGCCCAGAAGCATTGCAAGGAGGTGCGAACAACACCTTTTTGTTCTTAATGTCATAAACATCCTTCTCGTCTATACAAACATATTCAGTCGTATTATCAATTGATGTAATATCTGATGCTCCGATTTGTGGATAATAGAAACCATTGCGTTCATATTTCAAAAGATAATATGGCGTCTTGTCATCAGAGTGCTCATAGTTCCAAACAACAAACAGACTGTCACCGATACGTTCGTGTATAGTGAACGTATCACCTTCCAAAACAATAGTATCTCCTTCTATAATCTCGCCTTTCAATCCGACTCCCATACGCAAGCCGGAACATGCCGTCACCGTAAAGGATATTATCACTACTATAAATGCTAAATGTAATCGTTTCATTTCGAAAAAATATTTTTATCAGACATCTACGATGTACTTGTTTACCAATGTTGTTTTCCCCAAAAACTGTCTTCTGCAAATTCCACTCATACCATACTTTCAAAATCTTTCATTATGAGTTTCAAATCAGCAGACAGATATTTCTCGAATGTATCCAACCAGGCTTTCTCTTCTTTCCGACAATCTACTCCTACCATAAATATGGAGCATGCAATAGCTGCTATGGTGTCAGAATCACCTCCTATTGAAATTGCATTCCTTACGCAATCTTCAATACTTTCGCTTTCCAGGTAAGCAATAATGGCTTCTGGTACACTTCCTTTACAGCTCACATCAAACTGATAAGTAGGACGAATCTCATCAAGAGTTCTACTTAGGTTATAGCCGAATTGACTTTCAATCCTACACTTTGTTATCTCTTTCCGTGATTCTAATGATTTTGCTGTATTTCGTTTGTTGAGGAATACAGCCAATGCCACAGCCTCCGCTCCTTTTATCCCTTCTGGATGATTGTGAGTCACATTTGCTGTAATACGAGCAAGCCGAAGAGCCTCAGCTTCAGATTCCGCAAACAAGCCAACGGGACTTACACGCATGGCACTACCATTTCCCCAACTGCCATAAGGCTTGGGATTCTTTGACAGAATCCATCGAATAAAACGACTACCATATCCAGCCATAATATGTGCTCGCCCTAGTTCTTGCATACACCGAACCAACCCTACTTCGCTATGAGCGGCATCTTCCATCAACCATTTTGCAACAGCCAAAGTCATTACCGTATCATCGGTATATTTGGTACCTGTAGTAACAAGTGGGAAATCCTTAGTCTTTACATTATGCCACTCATAAGAACTACCTATAATATCACCTAAAACTGCACCTAACATAATTTTTTGTTTCTATTACCATCATAAAAAAACATCTTCTTATTTTATGTATCGGAAATGGGAACTATTCACACATCCATCTCATAATCTTTCAAAACTATTGCTACATCTTTTATAGGTTGGAACGGTACAATGATTTCCAAATTTCTATTGATGATGCAATAAGCATTTTCCTCATTATTATGTTCCATTCCGAATCCATCCTCATCAGCAAAATAGCATCCATCAGGATATACCGTCCAACAAATAGCACATACTCCGTTCTTGAAATCACGAAATATTCCGAAATAGTATTCTACGTATTTACCACCTTCGAAATCCGGACAACCCTTTTCTATTGCTTCAAAGTCAATCTCACAGTCATTCACAAGAAGCCGACCATCTTCACTTACGATTCTTCGCAACATGCCTGTCTCTTTATTAAGAATTGTGAAACTCTTGCCATTCTCTTTGAGTATAGCCATATTCTCACCAATATCAAAGGCATCCTTAATACTAATCGTAATAATCTTTGTCTTTATTCTTGCAGCAACATTTTTCAAATATTGCCACAGATTTTCCAATTTCACAAACATACTCGTACTCTATTTTTGATCATTCTTCAATTTTTTCTATGTATTAGCAACCATTCTATCAGTTGGTTCACCTCTTTGCTTAACATTCCGATAGTTGCAGGAAGTTTATGAGGGCGAATGACAAGCATACTGATGGTATATTTCGGATTATCAGCAGGGAAGCAACCTACGAATGTAAATTCGTCTAAACTTCTTTTATTGTCATCACATTGTAGAATGTTGTACATACCTGCTAGTTCTATACCTCTAGGAGCAAGCCGATGTTGTATTCCAGTCTTCTCAAAAATATCATTAGCAATCTTCTTGACATATCCTAAAGATGATTTTTGAAGATACATTTGATTGAAAGTCATAGCCAACTCTATGGCATTGCTCTTATGGATTGTATCACATGCTTCTTCCCATAAATCCGTTCCATCGGGTATGGGAAACTTCTTTTCTCTGAGCATAGACACCTACACAATAGAATATTAGCATAAATACTAATAATATTCTAAATGCTTGTGTTATTGTTTTCATTCCGTTTCTACACCTTTAGGTTGTACAATCAGTTCCAATCGCTTGATATCGTCTTCTGTCAGTTGGATGTTCCCTCCATCACCTGTTGCTCTGAGCAACTTGCAAGAAGCAACATCATAATTAAGTATAAGCACCAATTTTTCATCTTTTATAACTTTGTGTTTGGTTCTTACTCAACATCGTATTAGTTTTTATAGATTACTTACCAATACAGTTTATGCTTGCCGCATATATCACATTCATTCCATGGAATATGTTCGTCAACATGAACATGTCCACTGCCTTTAAATGTTGGCATCCCTGTAGAATAATTTGGATTTATGCCATACCCACTTCCTCCACAACTACTACATTCCTCTGAAATGAGTCCACCAAGATAATAGTAGTCATATCCAGTACCATGACAATATCCACAATACAAATAGCCATTAGGAGGCAAAGATTTCTTGTCTGCAGAGCAAGATGTCATTGTACTTAAAAACATCATCATTAATATAATCCACGAATACATATTGAATCTCATCTCACAATACCCTAATTCGTGTCGGGCACAACTTCTAAGTTTGTTATTTTGTATGTTTATGATAATAGAGAGAGAAAAGTAACCACTAATCTATCATTCCATTGGCTTGATATAGTGCAATTGCATATCAATCCCAGAAAGCAAATTTATCATACGAGGTGTCTTGCTCAAACACTTTATCTCCAAATACCATATCGTCGGGCTTCTTTATTCGAATGATGGGGCAACAGGCGAAAGCACAATCCCCTACACTCGCATTTGACAGAAATTTGATATATAAGAGTCGCTCGTTATGATAAAAGGCTTCTGCTCCTATTCTCTTCAAAGAGTTTGGAAATACCGCCCTTACCATATTGGAAGGATAGAAGGCACGAATACCTATTGTCTCCAGTCCTTCAGGGAAGTTAATGGTTGCAAGTCTTTTGCAGAATCGGAAAGCATAATCTCTTATCTTTCGGACTCCATTATGCAGTATGACCTTTCGCAGATTACCACAAAACATAAAACCACCTATCTCCTTAACCGATGAAGGAATGTCAATCTCTCACAGGGAATAACAACATTCAAAGCTATTCAAATATTGTAGGCTTTGTGGCAGAATTATATCCTGCAACGCTTCACAGTGTCGAAACGCATGACTTCCAATTTCTGTTATTGCATCATGCAACTCCACTTTTTTCAATGATATGCAACCATCAAATGTGTCGCTTTTTATCTCCATCACTGAGCGTGGAATGACAATATGCTCCAATGCTTCGCAACCCATAAATGCGGCATTGCCTATTGAAATTATGTCGCTATGCAACTCTATATTTTGAAGCCGTGTCTGCAAACAGAAAGCAAATGGTTCAATGACTTTGACGCTTTGTGGCCCGGAGAAATATTCCTTCTTCTGCCAACAGAATATCAGTCGGCTCATGTCTTTGGAGTATAGTACGCCGTCTTTGAGGGTTATGTGATCAGACTGATTATCAATCTCTGAAATTTGCACTTTGAAACATTTCGTTGGAGCCACACAAACATACGGACGTTGCTCATACGTTGCAAACGGACTCTCATATTGCATCTCTATTCGAAGACATTTGGGCAGATGTAGAGCACCGATGTTGCTATACTTCTTACACAGCAATTCATCTTGTTGCATTGTGACAATTTTCTCCATATCACAAAAATATTAAGTTATCGATAATCATCTCTTTCTCTATCAAGAAAATCTTTGGTCAGTTTTACCTGTCTTTTGTTTGCAAGACACAGATGTTCCTGCAAGTTCTTTTCGTTATTCATATTCTTCTCTTTATACACTAAACACCATACCTTCATTACAAGCCTCAGCATTTGGAAAAATTGATTTTACCTCTTGTTCAAACTGTTGCTCATCATCGTACCTTATCGAGTAATGACCGATAATCAATTTTCTGGCATTGGCTCTTTTTGCGATGTTTGCGGCTTGATGGGTTGTACTATGAAAAGCATTTATTGCTTGATTCTTGTCATTAGCAAGAAATGTAGTCTCATGGTAAAGCAAATCAACATCTTGTAATTGAGACACCATAGATGGATTATAAGCTGTATCACTGCAATAAGCATAACTACGGGGAATAAACTCACTTGGAGCAGTCAACTCTTTATTGGAAATTAATGTTCCGTCAGGAAGTATGTAGTCATAACCACTCTTTATCAACTTGAAATCACATTTTGGAATGTCGTATGACAGGCATTTCTCAGGCAAGAGTACCCGTTTCTTTGGCTTTTCCCTAAATAAGAAACCACAGCACGGAATGCCGTGTTTTAAGGGGATAGTTTCTATCTCCATCTCTTCGTCTTCATATATTTTTTGATTAGAATTTCCCATAAACGTGTTGATATTTACATTGAAAGGTATGTGGCAAAGTTCTTTCAACATTAACATCAGAATGTCTTTCAAATCTTCTGGTACGAAAACATTGATGTCCTTTGTCCTACCCAGCATCAAGTTCAGTGAAGAAAGCAAAGGCACAAGACCAAAGAAGTGGTCGCCATGAGCATGACTGATAAATATATTGTCCATATTCGTCAATTTTATGCCAGACTTCCATATCTGTGTCTGTGTTCCTTCACCACAATCCACCATAAACAACTTATCATGCACATTGACAAGTTGTGAGGTTGTCATGTGTCTGCCAATTGGTATGGCTGCTCCACAACCCAATATGTTCACTTCAAACTTTTCCATTGTCGTTTTAATATGTTATACTATTTTTAATTTTTCCCTAAACTCAGACACATTCCATCACTATTGCCGTATAATTGTCATCACCTTGTTTCTTACAAAGGAAATCATAAACGTCAAGTATTTCTTCCAATGGTTTGTCATCCATCATCCTTGTTCGCAAAATGTCTGGAGCCATACTTTTGTATAGTCCGTCAGAACACAATAATACTCTGTCACCAGTCTGCAACTTGAGTTGTCGGATATCTGGTACTGCCACTTCTGGGCGGTAAGAGAAGAAGCACTTGGCAACAATCTCCCATCCAAAATCAAGCCGGATATGGTCTTTTGTCTGATAAAGTAATCCATCACCAGGTCGTTGTACATAACAACGACTATCACCAATATGCGCAATGGTTGCCACATCGTTCTCAATACTTACCATGACCATGGTCGTACCCATCTCTGCATGATGAAGTTCAAATGTCTTTTTGTCAATTGCACAACTCGCTTTCTTGCAAGCAAGTTTCACCTTTGAGTCGCAATCGGGCATACTGATATGCTTCTTCCAAAAGTCAGATATAGTATTGCATACCGTTTCACTGGCTGTCTCTCCAAAGGAATGACCGCCCATACCGTCACAGACTATTCCCATGAAGCAATTGTGCTCTGGCATTTCCAAAACGTTAAAGCAATCTTCATTATTGCTTCGCCGACCAGTCTTGCTTATTGTTGCATATCTTATCTCCATATTAATGTTAGTTATATGAATAAGGTCCGTTTCAAATGGCGAATTTTATTTTGCACCACCGAATAAAAATCATATCTTTCCTGCGGATAAATAACGAAAAATCATCGAAGGATTATCTAAGATGTATCGAAGAATTATCGAATACTTAACGACCGTTGCATTTCAATCCCAAAAAGCAAATTTATCATACGAGGTGTCTTGCACAAACACTTTATCTCCAAATACCATATCGTCGGGCTTCTTTATTCGAATGATGGGGCAACAGGCGAAAGCACAATCCCCTACACTCGCATTTGACAGAAATTTGATATATAAGAGTCTCTCGTTATGATAAAAAGCTTCTGCTCCTATTCTCTTCAAAGAGTTTGGAAATACCGCCCTTACCATGTTGGAAGGATAGAAGGCACGAACACCTATAGTCTCCAGTCCTTCAGGGAAGTTAATGGTTGCAAGTCTTTCGCAGAATCGGAAAGCATAATCTCTTATCTCTCGGACTCCACTATGCAGTATGACCTTTCGCAGATTATCGCAGAACATAAAGCCGTCTATCTCCCTAACCGATGAAGGAATGTCAATCTCATGTAGGGAATAACAACATTCGAAGCCATTCAAATAGTTTAGGTTTCGTGGCAGAATTATATTCTGCAACGCTTCACAGTGCCGAAACGCATTTCTTCCTATTTGCGTTATTTCATCATGCAACTCCACTCTTTTCAATGATATGCATCCGTCAAATGTGTCGCTCTCTATCTCCATTACGGAACGTGGAATGACAATATGTTCCAATGCTTCACAACCCATAAAAGCAGCATTGCCTATTGAGACAATATCATTATGCAACTCTATATCCCGAAGCCGTTTTTGCAAACAGAAAGCAAACGGTTCAATGACTTTGACGCTTTGTGGAATTGTGAAATGCTCTTTCTCTTGCCAACAGTATATCAGACGGCTCATGTCTTTGGAATAGAGCACGCCATCTTTAAGCAATATGTAATCGGATTGGTTGTCTATCTCTGAAATTTGTACCTTGAAGCATACCGTCGGCCTCGCACAAACAAACGGACGTTGTTCATACGTTGCAAACGGACTCTCATATTGCATCTCTATTCGAAGAGACTTAGGCAGATGTAGTACTCCGATGTTACTATACTTCTTACACAACAATTCATCTTGTTGCATTGTAACCATTTTCTCCATATCACAAACTATTAAGTTATCGAAAATCTTCTCTTTCTCTATCAAGATTTTTTGCATTGTATTGGCGATAAAGGTCAAACATAAATGGGTTTGCCCAGCTTATACTTTCCCTAATTTCTTAATCTGTCATTAGCGTCAGTCCCTTGAAATAAACCAATTTCAAAATTAGTTTGATCGTTTCAACAGACGTGTTTCGGTCGTATTTGAGTACTTACACATTATTTCTCGAATGACAAATATTCTGCCGCCACATAATCAGTAAGCCATACTCCATTTCTTGACAAATAGAACTTTGCACCATCATTGAACATTCTCTGAGAGTCAATTTTAAAGACTACTGGTACGCCGTGTCGTTTCCCTACATTAATAGCTGTTTCGATTGTTGATGACAGATGTACATGTATTCTGCTCTGTGGTTTTAATCCATCTTTTAAAATATCATCTACAAAGTGTTCTGCTGTTCCGTGATATAGAACAGATGGTGGAACACATTCATCTAACTCCACATCCACATGTATCGAATGCCCTTGTCGTGCTCGTATATATTGCATATCAGAAGAGAACTCGTATCTCTGCTTATTATTCGTATTGACAATATCTTGTAACACTTCAAGAGTAAAACCGTGATTACATATCAAGTCTGACACTTTTCGCCACCCATTAGTGCCGAACTCGTACTTTCTATCATGGCGAAGCAAATATGCCAATTGTTTGCTCTTGTTTGTCAAATTCATGATTCTCTAATTATTTGTTTGGTAAATTTGAGTTTCAATGTATTAATCCGTGTCGGACGCAACTTCTAAGTTTATTATTTGTTTATGAGATATAGAGTATGGAAGTAACTACATCCTATCAAAAAGCCTCCAATCTTTCGAACTCCTTCTTCAGAGGTTCTTGTGTCCTCATAATAACGACTTTTAGGACCATTTGATTCGCATGAGCAATAAATAACACTCAAAAGGATTATAAGTAAAGCACACTTTTTCATCGTAGTTTCTTTTTATTGTTAGACAATCTGTTTTTATAAATAGTAGTAATATCCCATACCTATGTAGATATACTGAGTTCTACCATAGAAGTTTCTTCCTGTTTGAACTATATAATCAACATTGTTCAATCGTACTTTCCACACTCCTTCTTTATCTTTATACAACGTGGCGTATCGGGTGACTATATTCCAACAACCATTGTAATATGAGTAAATAGGAACTGTAGAACTATTGCTGGTGTTGCGTCCCCTAAATGAGGTGGTATTTTGAACAGGAACAGACACATAACCATAACCTCTACATGCTTGACAAGCTACAGCCCCATACATAGTCATCCATCCTCCAGTTCCTCTACAGTTGTTACAAACAACATTCTGATAATTTTGAGCGTTTACTGATGTAATGGCGCAAACGAAAAGAATCAAAGTACAAATAATAGACTTCATATCTCAATACCCTAATCCGTGTCGGGCACAACCTCTAAGTTTGTTATTTGTCTATTTATGATATATAGAGTATCGAAGTAACCATTTACTATCAGAAAATAATTATTTTTTCCGCGTGGAAAGTAAAAAGCAGAAGACCATAGAATACAAACTACATGACCTTCTGCTCCCTTATACTTTCAGAATAATCCTGCTGATTGATTATCTTTTCAAAGTGAACTTCTTTACAACCTTACCTTTTTTGTCAATAGAACCATAAAGATTGATTTCTTCATCATCTGTCATGCCAAATCCATCTTCATCACGATAGTACATACCATCAGGGTTAAGCTGCCATTCCACTTCTGCCACGCCATTCTTATATTGATATACATGACCAGGGAAATGAAATGAATGCGCTTTTGCTCTATCAAAAGCATCTTGTGGAAGCCCTTTCAGACTATCCCAGTCAATATCTTCATCTGTCACGATTTGCAGCACCTCATCAATAGACATGAACTCGTATGCGCATCTTGCCTCTTTGTCCATCAAGTAACGTGGTTTCCAATACCGCCCAATCACCTGAGTCACTAATACCATATCTTCCCCCAAATCATTTTGTACAAGTGGTAGACCTTGATATTGTGATAAACATAATTCCCTATATAGTTTTTCCTCTTCTGACATATCTATATCATTTGACTTTCCCTCTTCATACACCAAATCCCATGGATTATCATTACAGATTACTAGCCCCTCCATCTTACCTTGTACAAAATCATTTTCATCTGTATCATCTTTATTCTTAGCCTTAGCAAGATATCGGAGTTTTCTTATCAAATCACGTTCTTCTTCATTCGCAATATCATAAGCGATCTGAATGCAACTGTCAAAAGAATTTTGAATCGCTTCGGTTGCTTGCTCCAATATTTCATCATTACCTTTCTTGGCAATAATGTTCATCGCACAGGCCATAAGCCGTCCAGCAAATCGTGAGTTACTTAGGTTGGGGGCATCACCTAAAACTTCGTTATATCCATCTTTCAGTTTGATTGACACATTATTTCCACCTGTAGATTTTGCGTGCATATTCATCTTTGCTTCTTCGTATGACTCATATCCGAATATAGCTGCAGCCAACGATTCGAAGTTTTTGTCATCGAGAATATCGACCGAACGAATCATTAAGTTTCGAATTTCATCTGAAGTGTTGTCTGACAACTCTTCAAATTCTTTCACTGTGGCCACAATAATATTATAACCGTCTTCTTTTTCTGACAAATAAACCTGTGCCTCAGGCAAAACACCAGCAGCTTCTTTACCAATTCTTTTAACCTCGTAGTTAGCAGCAAATGCTACATTAGCATCTACTGGTATAGGGAAAGGAACATACACAAGCAGGCTGTTACCTTCCATACGGGTTAATGCAACATTGAACACACAATGTTTGCCTTCTACTACAGTAGCAAACTTATTTCCCTCTTGATTGGGTACTATACCTGCCGAAGAAAACATCTTTACGATACATTCTTCAAGAGTAAGTTTCTTTTGGGTTCCTTTACCTTTATTTTTGAAAAAATCGAATAATCCCATAATTCTTTGGTTGTTTTTTGCTATCTAATCAGTTATTTCCAACAATTGTATTCCTGTTGTCCTTACATTACTAAAAACTTTTAGGTCAAAGACGCTTTTTATGTAATGAGCGGTTCTTGATTGACACCCCATTCGTATCATATCAAACACCAAGGCACCATCAATGCTTTTAATAGGACATGATCTTTCCAAGTTTGGCATATACATATCGTCGCAGATGAAATATCCTTTCCAAGTTGCATAGTTTTGTCCTTGTGCATGAAACCAATTACCTATACGCATATCACGCTCTATTTTGTAAAAGCCAACTGGTGATTTCATCAATGTTGCTTTAGTGCGTTCAAATTTAATATCCTCTTTGTGAAGTATTGCAGAGCAGAACTTGATGCGTTCCTTAACTATTTGTGGCATTTGGCTAACATGAATTTTTCCCATAGCATGAATAGGGTTGTAGTAAAACTCATAAAACTCTTTTGTAGCCAACACCCAAAAGCAATCACTAACATATAGAGTATACCCAGTTTCCTCTTCCAACCTGTCTTTCCAATAGAAAGGCACATTATGTGGCGATATGAAATCTCTCATACTAACATACCCTTATCCGTGTCGGGCGCAACTTCTATGTTTGTTATTTGACAGTTTATGAGATACAGGGTACATAAGTAACCAATTGCCATCAAAAATAATGTAGCTTCCAACCGCATTTCTTGGAGAGATTATTTCAGGCACAAGACCAATAGATGTAAAATAGCTGCAATAGCAACAGGCCATTTTATCAAACCAAGAAACATGCACAAGATTTCTCTCCATGCCATTCTTTCCCCTCCCAAGATTCTATATCCTCCATTTTCTTTGATAACACGGCAACAACCTAAAGGTAATATAGGTATGAAGAATAAGCAAAACACATGATAAGTGACATAAGTTTTATAATCACCAACCAAAGCCTCTCGGTACTTACCATAGAAAGAGAAGCCTATTCCATTTATTCGCATTAGCGAAAGTCCTTTTCCATCATTGCCATTTAGGGAATATTGCATATTTCTTTCCCAAGTTTTATTCAGATGTTTGTGAAACTTGTTATAAACAACAAATAGCCCTAAGGTTGTAATCCACAATAAAATGACTATGTAAGTTTCTGCCATATTATTTTCCCTATATTCGTGTCGGGCGCAACTTTTAGTTTTGTTATTGATTTGACCTTACTGTTCTCTTCAAGAATCTAACCGCAAAGTCTAATGACTTGATGATGTGTGGTACTATGTCCTTGGCAGATTCTATGTCTGTAATTTTGTGGTCGTAATCCAAAGACACTTTAGCATCATCTTTTTCAGACAAAAGAGCCTTGATGAACTTCACATTTCTATTCGTCTCATTCACGGCTTCCTTTAGCAACTCCTTGTCATTTGACAGAAGTCCTGCCACAAAAGGAATACAGAAACGAATCATGGATTCATCTTTACCAACCACATAAATATATACTTGTTCTTTGTACTTAAAATGCCAACCTAAAGAAGGCATCAGTATTGTTTGACCACACAATCGGCGAATCTCATTTACAATTTCTTCCTGCTTCATATTCACAATAGTTTTTTTGCTATTTATGATAGGAGAGGGAGAAAAGTAACCATTTCCATCAGTCCAACATTACAAATGCAGCCCAATGGAATGGATCGGGATGCTTCTTTCTGATGATTTCTTTGGCTTCCTCGAAAGCCTTGCGCTTGTTCCATGCATTATGGGTGTCCGCAAGCCGTTCATAGAATGTGGTCATAAACTCGGAAGCTATTTTATCGCTCACACTCCACAAGGACATGACGATTGTTCCAACTCCTGCTTTTTTGAAGGCACGCTGCAAACCAAACACTCCTTCTGCTGTCACTTTACCTTGTCCGGTCTTACATGCTGAAAGAACCATTAATTCTGTTCCCTTGAAATCAAGATTTGCTATGTCTTTAGCTGTCAACACACCACCAAGTACGCCATCAGAATACTTCTTGCCTAACCAGGCAGCATTGCCTCCTGCAAACACTAATCCAGATAAAGACATTGCATCGGTATAACCACTAAGATAATCGTTGTCTTTCGCCTCATCAGGAGTATAATAGAAGCCATGCGTAGCTATATGTACTATGGATGAGGATTTACCACTTAAAGCCACAAAAGACTCTGCATTTCCCTTAGAACCGGAATAGACTTTTACAGCAAACCCATTGTCCTCCAATATTTTTTCTATCTTCTTAACTTCATCTTTCGTATTGCGCAAATCCTTAAAGCCGGACTTTCCATACTCAGAACGCACCAGCGCTGCCAAATCAGATTTTTCATACGCCTTACTTTCTTCTTCCATCTTTTGTGGAGCCAAACTATATTGCAATCCTCCATAAAGCGTAGCAGTTCTATTGTTTTTACTAGAATGATGAGCCTTCACAATTTCTCTTGCGGAAGTCAATCTTACAAAATCATAATGCTGCCCTAATGTCGTTCCATCAGAAAGAGGAAGAGCTTCTAATGCTATGCTATGCATAATACCTGATGGAATATAATACACAGTACTTCCTTCAGTAATATTTGCTCCGATTGATTTCCAAATTAAATTAAAAGCCCCATCCTGCAATTGCTCATAATTGTAGAGTGTAAAACTTTGCATACCATCTAAAAGGGAATCAAGTTGCTGCTGGTCGAAACACTTTACTAAAAGCGGATGTCTTTTACTCTTGTCAAATATATATGCTGCATATTGGCGAACAGAATCTTCTGTTTGATAATCAGAAAAGTCTATCACAACTTCATTATCAGCCAGACAATTCCTAACCTTTTCATAATTTATGTCAAGATATGTCTCATATTCGTTGTAACTTTGGCATTTGTAGCTAAGCCGTTGTTCCAACTCTCTTTGGCGAATCGTCAAGCTATCTATTTCAAGCTTATTGTATTCATAGTTGCTTCTCAATGCAAGAAGTCTATTGTTTATAGCCAAGAGATTACGATAATTGGCAATGTCATCATCAGTTCCTTCATTGCGGATAATATCAACTACCGATTTTTCTGTTTCAAGCAGCAAGGACTTTGAGAACAATAAAGCATTATAACAAATTTCAGTTAATTCACTATTGAGATTTCCGCATTTTATGGCAAATGTGGCCATACCACTAAGGTTATTCAGCGTTTCCATCCAGAACTGTTCTCTTTGTGTCGGAGTCGAATATCGCCAAAGTTGTTTCATACTATAAAGTAATTGAGTCATAGAAATACGAAACAGGCTGTCTGCCTTATTTACATTTCCACGAGCTCCTTCAATATTGGCTAAAGTAAACACTGTCTGATAATAAGGACCTGACATATCTCCAAATTTATTCTTGCAAGCCTCTACATATTCACTATACGTTGCAAAAGCATCATCATAACGTTTAAGCACGAAATAGGCTTCAGACTTATTCTGTAAACTTGTGAATTTTGATGGTGAATCTTCAGTTCTTTTATCAGCGAGAGTATTCAATGCTTTATCAAAATACTCTATTGCTTTTTCGCATTTCTCAAAATTGGCATAACAACTGCCTTTTATATTGTAAAAGTTAGCTATCACTTCCTTGTCTTGATAGGAATGACCAACACCACGTTCCAAACTATCCAGACAAGCAAAAGCTTTCGTACTATCCTTGTCTAAGGCATAGAGTGTACATAAGTTACTGTATGCCTGGTACTGCTGGTCACTATTCCTGCCGTTCAATTTTTTAGTTTGATCTATATAATTCTTAGCGAATCTGATAGCAGTTTTGTATTGCTTTTGTTGTTGTTTCAAATTCATCATACAACTATAGTAATTGAACTTTGCCTGTTCTCTGTCAGAAAAAGACAAATCCTGCATCACATCCCAACATTGCTGCAATTGCGTCTCAACCATAGCAAACTCCTTTCGTGCCAAATACTCATTTGACCAATATAAATGATATATGGTCTTCAGTTTGGCAGAATTGGATACATGATACAGAGAGTCCAACGCTTTCAAATACTGATTATATCCAATTATGTCGCCTACTGTTCGATATAGGGTTAGTAAGTCAACCATAATTTTGGATTGAAAGAAATCCTCGTTGGCTTCTGTTGCTATTTGCAAAGCATCTTTATAATGTTCGTTGGCTTTTTCCCATTCACCCAATCCTGCTTTCAAAGCTCCCATAGCTTCTGTTGCTTGTATTTGAAACTCCACATCTCCAAGATTACGATACCCCTCTTGGGCTTTTTGCAAATGTTCGTATGCAAGATTAAATTTGCCTGCGTTAATATCCAAAGAACCTTGAGCCATCCAATAATTAGGGCTTCCAAATCTATACGGATTTGTCTGCGCCCATATACTACAGGTGGATAAAAGCCAAATAAATACAATTGTTATATAACGTTTATAGTTCTTCATTCTACCTTCAGATTCATTCATGTAGTAACGTAACGGTATCTTTTGATAAAGAATCATTAGCAATGCTATCAGTTGGCGCAGTCATGTCAAAGACATCATTTTCACCGCCACGCACATTGTCTGTAGGGGAGTTTTTTTCTATAAACAGCGGATTGATGGCAAAGAAACCTATCACCAATATAGCAGCAATGCTTGAAATCCAAAGCCAAGACTTTCTGCGACCATGTTTTATTTCCTTTTGAAACTCTGTCATGGCTTTCAACTTCTCTCCACGGCTCACCATCGCCTGTTTAACGTTCTTCGTAAACTCATACTGCTCCTTTTTCTCAGTATCCTCTTCTATCTCTTTCAGAAATTGAGCCTTGTCTTCCTCCGACATGGTTTCACCATGAAGCAAGTATTCGTCTATTCTGTCTTGAAAATTATTATTGTCCATATCCATCTGCCATTTTATGAGTTCAAATAGTTGTGATAAATGTTTCGTGCCGAAGTACGCAATGACTCCATGCACTTATGCTTCTTCGTTTTGAGAGCGTTCTTTGAGTCGATTGTCGGTATTTCTAGCAGGATTGTGTCCAAGTCCTTCTCCTCATAGTAGAACTTGCTCAAGATCTCACAGCACCGCTCCGACATATGTGATATGACATCAGCAATGATGTCAAGCATCTTGTTGTCCTCCGAATCATATAGCATATTGATGTATTGCTGCGCATCAAATCCTTCTTTCTTTATCTTTCGGCCCATTTCTGTTTCTGGGTCAGCACAGGTAGGATGTTCTCTTACCCATTCCAAATACTTGATACGGGCAATCCCCATAAAATAGGTGAGGATGCTGCCGCTCAAAGGTTCATTGTTCTTGCCCATCACTCTGCCGTCGCTCACGTAAATCTTCCTGCGCTCTATATTCTCCCACATTGCTATGAATGTGTTTTGGAAAATTTCCGTGGCAGATTCCTCATCAGCGAAGAACACGCCACGGTAGTTTGCCCAAAAGTACTTCGAACAATAAGCATACAGTTCCGACTGTATTTTCCGATTCTTATCGTACATTCCAGCAACAAGTCGGGCTTCCTTCTCCTGTTGCGTTGTACGCATTTGTATTGTCTTTGCCATTTTATCTATTCAGTATATCTGTTATGTTGTATTTATTGATGTCCTCGCCTGTCATTTCTGGCTGTTGTGGTCTGCTACTGGTATTGCGGTTAACGAACTTTCTGATTCGTCTTATAAACTCGTCGTTGTTTACTTTATCACTATGCTTCAGTTCTTTCCACAATGCGTAAGTCAGTTTACCAACAGCAGGACTTTTCATTTCGACATTCACTTGGTCGCTTCTGCAAGCACTGATGGTAATCCATCGTTCCGCCAAAGGCTTTGCCTTCGTATTAATGACATTCTCTTTGCCATTGTCACCCATGAAAAACGATTTGATTGCTTCAAAGGTTTCATATAAGCCGCGAGCATTTTGGCTGTCAACCACCAATGTGTCTTCCACACCTCGTACTATTTCATCATCTTCTCCACGAGTGCCGTCGCCGCTATGGCAAGCGTCTATCACCACAAGTAGTTTGCCTTTTGCACCTATCTTATTACGGATGGCATTGAGGTAAACATTCAGTTCATCGTCCGTCAGATGTCTTTCACCATGATATGTAGCACTTGCTTTCCGACAAGCATCATACGGGATCCAACACTCATCTAATCCGTCCTTCTCGTCATTATGTACATCCGTCATCTGTTGTCCATGCCCAGAATAATGGATATATACCACATCGCCATGTTTGCATGATGCCGTCATTCTCTTGAATGCCCCGACAATGCCAGTCTTTGTAGCCTGTCGATTTACCAATGTCGTGACAGATTTGAAACCAGCGTTTGTCAGCATTGCCAGAACAAACGGAATATCCTTGTCGCCATTGATTTTGTTCCAAGCCTTATCCTGCTGTTCTCCTAATCCTATAACCAAAGCTCTCTTTGTCTGTGCGGAGACAGACAAAGAGAGCAATAGGAGAATATATGTGATTATTCTTATCCTCATTCTATTAAACCACCAATAATGCCAAGGAAGAGATTGACTAAACAACCACTTCCTTCACCTTTTTGCACTTCTATTGAGAACTTGCCGAGACTATATATTATTATATGCATCTTCATGCATATGATTTATAAGTTTTTTACTTTGATATATCAGACAACCATGATTACCCTCTTCTATTTTATAACCTATACTCAATACTACAATGCCATCATCAAAATAACATAGTTTACGGTTTTGATTATCACTTGTCATTTTGCCCTCAATTTTGCTATACTTAGTTTTAACATTTTCAAGGTTTCGATTGTATAAATCGACAACATCTTCATTGTCTGAGAGAAGTCCAAAACCTACTAAAGCCAATGTATCTTTATAGAATTCAAATTGACATAAATTCCACCGTTCTCCTGCAAACGTTACATTTTCAATATAATAACAATTATTCTCCTTATCATATTGAATTTTATGTCCCAACTGCTTGAGATTATCCAATACCAGCTTCTTTGTTGTCACTCCAAGCTTGCATCCATAGAACGACGATCTAATTTGTGCATTAGCGCGCAAAAACAAAGAGAAAGTAATAAACAACAACACTAATCGTTTCATTTTTTACCCTTTATTCGTGTCGGGCACAACTTCTATCATTATTAATTCGATGCTTCACTTAGCTGTCGCTCAAGTTCAGCAATCCTCTGTTTCTGTTCAATAATCATACGGTCATACTGAGGACGGAGAGTCACGCTGGTACACATTTCTCTATCATATTCCATACCCTCCAAAGTCTCATAAGCTTTCTTTAGCTCATATTGAAGATCGGAGAAACTCTTTCCTTCACCACCTCCATAAGATGATCCTCCGCCACCCATCATATCCTCAACCTGCCTCTTCGCCTCCATTATCTACTGGGCGATCTCAGCTGTTACAATTCCATTTCCACCACATCCTGTACAAGTTTGTTTTGGAGCCATGACATCGCCCGGCATAAGTTCAAACACACCTGTTCCTCCACACATCGGACACTGTGCTTGTTGTGAATTCTCGGAGTCGTCGGCATAATCAGCAGATTCCTCTGTAAAGCCCAGAATCGGCATATAACGACGACTTTGTGAAGAATCATTACAGGATATACAACCAATGATTCCCAACAATACAATAATATACTTCTTCATTGTCTCATACGCTATTCGTGTCGCGCACACCATCTATAGTTTTATTGTAAATCACCGTTAGAACGTAACTACTGATTTTCAGCAGTTAGCACATCCAA
>ERZ791912.437-NODE-437-length-26258-cov-52.702477_pt1 | contig 26258 bp, 21 predicted proteins | sample MGYA00510141_ERZ791912 | MGnify/ENA primary metagenome ERZ791912 (study PRJEB30046, sample SAMN00792082) | human gut metagenome | study: EMG produced TPA metagenomics assembly of the A metagenome-wide association study of gut microbiota in type 2... | reverse complement strand
TAAATGATATGTGTTCATACACCACAAGCACCGGAACAAAGGATGTGGAAGAAACGGATGCAGACGGCAGTGTAACTACTGTCACAAAGTCGGTTCTGTATGTGAATGTCACACTAAAATCGTACAGGGATATGATTTCGGTCTATGGATTTAATTCTGATCAGGTGGAAATGCTTGAGCAGATCATGAGTCCGGAGTTTATGGGACAGCTTGGATATGCCGGAAGCGGAAGTGGCGGCGGAGGCGGAAGTCCTGGAGTAAGCTCCATGACTGAGGATGAAATCAATGCCATCCTAAACGGAATTACAGACAGCAGGCAGAAAACAGTCTGCTCCTATGCACTTCACAGAGTTGGCTTCCCTTATAGTCAGGATTTAAGAGACAGCGGTAACTATTATGACTGCAGCTCCTTAGCCTATTATTCATGGAAGGATGCAGGCGTGGATATTAGTTACGGCGGTGCAACCACAGCGGCAGCGGAGGCACAGGGACTGGATGAAGCCGGAAAGACAGTCTCCTTTGATGAGTTACAGCCGGGAGACCTTATCTTCTACAGTTTTACAAGCAACGGAAGATATAAGAACATCAGCCATGTGGCAGTATATGTCGGAAATGGCAAGGTGGTAGAGGCACTTAATGAAAGTCTTGGTGTGGTCTACAGGGATGTGGCAAGCACAGGAAAGATTGTTGTGATTGGAAGACCATAACAGAAAATTTGCTGAGAGGGCATAGTCCCTCTCTGAGACTGGAGGTAAGAATGGATTTAAAAGATATGATACTGGTAACAGAAAACGACAGGGGAACAGAGATAAATATGCTGATGACTCTGGATGATTATAAGAGTTTTATAGCAATTGATGACATGTCAGAGCTTGCAGACCATCTGTTGCAGCTTGGAAGGACACTTGGTGAAGCAGATAACTTCACAGAGTATTACAGGGCAGCAAATGTAACTGTATCTGCGAGATTCTGTCTGGATGATATTCAGCTGGGACATTTTCTTCAGGGATTTTATAACGATTCCAAAAAATTTCGGTTTGATAAAGAAGCCAGTTCTTCTGAATGTGTTGCAAAGCTTAAGGAGATTGGAATGACCGATAAGGGCTGGGTGGATGATTTTAACCTGCATTATGAAATGGAGAACCGCTCATTTGAAAGGGGACAGACATTCCATAACTTCAATGACCATGATTACATGGTGCTTGAAGCATTATCACCAAGGAATCTTGTGGTGATGGATATGAAGTCAGGTTCCCTTACAATCGCCCTTGGTGCGACAGAGTATAAGCGTTATCCGAAGGATGAGAAGCCTACAAAGGACAATACCACAATCGGGGTATCGTGGGAGCACGGCATTTATCTAGGTTCCACACTTTCAACTACAAATTTCAAGGCATACAAGAGGGAGTATGGCACACCGGAAAAGATAGAGGATATCTATGATTACAGGGCAAAGCTAAAGCAGAAGTTCTATTTTTATCAGGATATGTCAAAGGATGATGATGTACCGAAGAAGCTGCAGAATGACTTCCTTCACCAAATGTATGAGGATTTTGGAACGATTGAAGAGGATTGTTTTTACGACAGGCTGGAAGATGGAAAGTACGATGAAGGCTTTAAGGAAAGACAGGTAAAGGAAGAAAAGAGCCGGTGATGAGATTTTTACAGGAGGCGATATCATATGGAACAGGAATTTGATGTTGAGATAAAAGAAGTGCTTTCACGAGTACAGAAAGTAAAGGCAGAGTCGCTTGACGATGCCATCAATAAGGCAATGGATATGTATTATGCAGAGCAGATAGTCCTTGGAGCAGAGGACATGAAGGGAGTTGATTTTGCACCTATCAGCGAAGGTCAGCTCCCTTCTTCATTAAAAAAAAACGGAGGAAAAGCAAGATGAAAAGTGATTCAACAACAGTAATTAAGAACATGGAGTTTTTAGTAAAGGAACTTCATAAGGAGTGGGACAGATCGGGTGCTTCTAAGGCATCCGTTATTATTTCCCTTGAGGAAGTAGATGGTATCAATGATAAGTTAAAAGAGATTATCTATCAGACACAGAAGTCAGTCGATGAGGATGAGCTGACCTTTAAACAGAGCATTGCAAAGTCCAAGGAGTGCTATGTGCTTCTTCGTGTGGTGCGTAAGATTGCAAAGAAAAAGGATAAATGCGAAAAACAGGCAATCGACAATGAATTTGCAATCGAGCTGGATAAGGATGAGTTAAAGCTATTTAAGGGATTGTTTGCAGAGATGTTTAAGTAGAGGAGGACAAAGGTATGGGCGTTGATATGAAGGTCAAAGCGATATACGATTCTGAAATTGGTAACATCACAAGATCAGAAAAGAACTGGAAGGATGTGTTAAAGGTCGCAGGTCAGTTATACCGCTATGAATTTGACAATATCGTTATGGTAACAGCTCAGAGACCTCCGGAAAAAAGCACACTCATGGCAGATTATGATACCTGGAAAAAGGTGGGAAGATATGTAAAGCGTGGTGCGAAAGGCTGCGCCATCTTCCCGTCAAGGGCACTGAATCCACGCATGAGATATATCTTTGATATCAGTGATACCGGAGGGAAGAATGTCAAACTGACATGGGACCTTGAGGGAGAAAATCTTAAGGATTATGTGGATTTTCTTGTGTCAGAAGGTCAGATTGAGCAGTACGATAACAGCGACAGGGAGTCTCTAAAAAATATATTAAAACAGTTTACAGGAACAGATGTTTGGCTTATAATAAAAGAAGAGTTCGGAGACCGAATGACCGAGCTTATGCAGCTATCAGGTAGTGTGATAAAGGAAGAAAGTAAGAAACGCAATGGCTTACAGCAGGAAATGGACATGGAGCAGCTTGTATATGCAAGTGTCATGTATGCTGTAGGGACGAGATGCGGATTTGACTTATCTGTGCAAGAACAGGATTTTAGTCAGATCGTAAATATCAAAGACGAAGAGATCATTTACCGTCTTGGTTCCATTGTATGCGATGTCTCCTGTAGTGTTCTTAGAGAATTTAGTCGTAACTTAAAGGCAATCGAGAGCGAAAGGAGAATTGGATATGTTAGAAGAAATGACTTACAAGGAAGTGGACGGACTGCTTTATCCGCAGATAGAGATGCCGGACGAGACGGAGGATCTCACGAAGCTGGGCAAATACGGAAGGATGGCGATGAACTATCTAAAGGAGAACGAGCCGGCAAGATACAAGACGCTGATGAGATTCGGGAAGCTGTACGAGAAGATGTCAGCGGTAGAGGAGGAAGCGAATCAGCTGTACGACCAGTTAGAGATGCAGTATCTGGCGAAGCACAAGCCACAGAATCCGTCATCGACAATGGAGATGTGGAAGATAAGAGAGCAGGCGAAGATGCAGGCAGAGGAAGTGGTACTGAATCAGATAGTGATGCGATTCCACTAGAATCAGATGATACAGAACTGAATAGGGAACTTGATGAAATCAATTCATTGGGTGTCAGTAAGGAAGCCGAATATACACAGGCTTCCTTTTTTTTCGACCAGAACGGGCAGGCAAGCATTGGCACCATTCATACTGAGGATGAAAACAATAATCAGTTTATGCGTCAGTTCGAGCAGGACAGAAAAGCTGCATTAGCAGGTAAATACAATTACCTGAATCCCAAAAAGTCTGCAACAGTACCAGGTGAGTATATCAAACAGGTGCTTATGAGAGGTACAGGCTTTGTCGGTGGCAAGGGCAGGGTATGCAAGATTTTTGAAACAGAGATTGATGCAGGAACCAGGGCAAAGCGTATCAAAGCAGAGTATGGTCAGGGAGGTGCAGGCTGGCCGGTTGACGGACTAGGGCTGCACGGATATGACACATTTCATGGGAATGGACTGCGTTTTCAGTGGCGAGATGAGGATGGAGAGGTTGAAGGATATGTTTCGTGGAAAGATATCGAAAAAGAGCTTGGTGTCCTTATTCTTACAGGGGAATACCAGTCTGAGACACCTCGTATTGATGAGCTTGCGATGGACGGACTCCGTGAGGATGATGAGGTCATTGATGCCGAATACCGGGAAGTGCAACCGGAGGAGGCAGAATCAGAGATTGATGATTATGCAATACCGGATGAGCCGGAGAGCTATGCTTCTAACAGAGATTATGTAAGTGCAAAAGGCATGACACCACAGGAAACTGCCGATGAAGACCGCATGGTAACACAGGCAGAATATGGTGCAGAGATAGAAGCTGAAACAACTGAAAAAGATCCATCAGAGCTTCAGTATATTACACCGATTGATTATGCCAAGCGTATTGCAGAGCTTGATGAAGACCTGCGTGATGCGGCGGAGATTCTTGTAACAGATTGCAGCTGCTACACTCCGTTTAGGGCATTCCTTATGGATGTGGTGCAGTCTGATTTTGCATTTATACCCAATAAACTTGACCTTATCAGGGATATTGCATTAGGGACAGATAATGCAGAAAGAAAAGCATATTCCAACAATAAGTATGGTCTTGTGGAGTACTCAATCAGAAGCGGATATGTGAAGATCAGCTATAAGAACAGGAATGGTGTGCGTAAAGAAGGTGCTCTCGATTGGCGTGAGTTATATGAAATCTTATCTTATATGGTAAAACAGCCATTTTACTGCGGAGAAGACCAGAAGAAGTATTATCAGGAGACAAAGCAGAAGGCTGACAGGGATAAGATGAATCCGGTCTATAAGAGATTCTTTGATATCGAGGATAGTGTAAAAGCCAATCGTCTTGAAACCAGGGAAAGAGCAATAGCGAATGGCTGGGAAACCAAGATTGATGAGAATGGACATGTGGTTTCAGATGATGCAGTATCAGTATCTGTGGATGATATTCAGGCTGATACAGAATCACAGGAAACTGTAGATTTTACACCAAAGCAGGAACCAGTACAGCAAGTAGAAAGTCTTGAAAATGAGAAGAATGTTGCCGGGCAGACGAAACACAATTTCCACTATAACCTCTGGGAAATGGAAAAAGGCGGTGCTAAGACCAGATACCAGTGGAATATGGATGCAATCCGCACTTTAAAGCAGATTGAATCAGAGAACAGGCTTGCCACACCTGAGGAACAGAAAACTCTGTCGAAGTTTGTCGGATGGGGCGGACTGTCACAGGCATTTGATGAGAATAACGCAGGCTGGAGCAAAGAATATGCAGAGCTGAAAGACCTTTTATCTGATGAGGAATACAGTGCTGCAAGGGCAACAGTAAATAACGCCTTTTATACTTCACCGGAGATTGCCATGTGCATAAATTCGGCACTTGTCCAGTTTGGTTTCAGAGGCGGCAATGTATTAGAGCCATCTATGGGTATCGGTAACTTCTTTGGAAGTATGCCGGCACCAATGCAGAGAAGCAAGCTGTATGGGGTGGAGATTGACAGCATTTCAGGAAGAATTGCAAAGCAGCTTTATCAGAATGCCAATATCAGTATCACAGGATTTGAGAATACCACATATCCGGATAACTTCTTTGATGTGGTTGTCGGAAATGTGCCATTTGGTGATTATAAGGTATTTGATCCAAAGTACAACAAGTATAACTTCCGTATCCACGATTATTTTCTGGCAAAAGCACTTGATCAGGTAAGACCGGGAGGCATGGTTGCAGTAATCACCACAAAGGGAACACTTGATAAGGCAAATCCTACTATCCGAAAGTATCTGGCTGAAAGAGCAGAGCTTGTGGGAGCAGTAAGACTTCCGAATACTGCATTTAAAGATAATGCAGGAACCGAAGTGACAGCAGATATCCTGTTTTTGCAGAAGAGGGAGAGAAAGATTGATATTGAACCTGACTGGGTACACCTTGGTGTAACTGAGAATGGCATTGCAGTCAACTCTTATTTTGCAGAGCATCCGGAGATGATGCTTGGATCTATGGAATATGACACAAGGATTTACGGACAGGACAGCAGATATACAGTCTGTGTGAATAATGATGAGAACTTCAATATGTATGAGACTCTCAATAAGGCTATCGGTAATATCAAAGCCCAGATGACAGATTTTGAGAGAGTGGCAGATGAGGCGGAGCAGACGGAGGAAGTTATCCCGGCTGATCCGGATGTGAGAAACTACACTTACACATTTTTTGAAGGAAAACTCTATTACAGGGAAAATTCCGAGATGGTAAAAAAAGAAGTATCACAGACTGCCGAGGAGCGAATCCGAAGCCTTGATGAAATCAGACAGATAACAAGAGAGCTGATTGATATCCAGATGGATGGCTGCAGCGAGGAGGAGCTTTCTGATAAGCAGAGACTTCTTAATGTAAAATATGATGCCTTCGTAAAGCAGTATGGCGCCATTACTTCAAAAGCAAACAGAATAGCTTTCAGGGATGACAGCGATTATCCACTTCTTTGCAGTCTTGAGGAAGTAAATGAAGACGGGGAGGTGAAAAAAGCGGATATGTTTTATAAGCAGACGATTAAGGCAAAGACAGTCATAGACAGGGTTGAGACTGCTGTGGAAGCATTAAATGTATCCGTCAATGAATTTGGATATGTAAATCTTGCCTATATGCTCTCTATCTATGAGCCGGATATTACTAATGCAAAGGAAGAGCTTGCAGAAAAGTCCGGGCAGACAGTTGATGAGATAACATTTAGTGATGATGCTTTGGCAGAGCTTAGAAGGGCAGTTCTTGTGGAAGAACTGGATGGACTGATTTTCCTTAATCCCGACCGTTACAACGAGAACAATCCTGATATCGGCTGGGAGACAGCAGACGAGTATCTTTCCGGCAATGTGAGAGACAAGCTTCGTGTGGCAAAGGCTATGGCAGCGGATACAGACAATCCACAGGCAGAAAGATTTGCAGGCAATGTGGCAGCACTGGAAAAGGTGCAGCCGGAGTGGATTGAAGCTTCAGATATTGATGTAAAGATTGGTACGACATGGATTGAGCCGCTTGATTATGAGCAGTTTATCTATGAGCTTCTCAATACACCAAGAAGAGCAAGGGCAGTCAGAAGCCAGTTTTACAATACAGGCATTCAGGTACACTTAAATAAGATGAGTATGGAATGGTTCATCGAGAATAAGAGCATGGATAAGCATTCAGTGGCAGCTACTAAGACTTATGGTACAAGCCGCATGGATGCTTATTCTATTTTTGAGGATACGCTGAATCTTAAAACTGTAACAGTAAGGGACAGGATTGATGACGGTGATGGCAAATATCATTACGAAGTCAATAAGAATGAGACAATGCTTGCAAGGGAAAAACAGAACATGATCAAGGAAAAGTTCAAGGAATGGCTGTTTTCAGAGCCGGAACGCAGACAGAAATATGTGGAGTATTATAACGAGACATTCAATAATATCCGCCTGCGTGAGTATGACGGAAGCCACTTACAGTTTCCGGGAATGAATCCGGCGATTGAGCTAAAGCCTCATCAGAAGAATGCGGTGGCAAGAATCCTTCTCGGAGGAAACACACTGCTTGCACACTGTGTCGGTGCCGGAAAGTCCTTTGAGATGATGGCTGCCTGCATGGAGCAGAAGAGACTTGGACTTGCCAATAAGACAATCATGGTTGTTCCAAAGCCGCTTATCGGTCAGACGGCATCAGAGTTTTTAAGGCTTTATCCGTCAGCAAATATCTTAGTTGCCACGGAGCGTGATTTTGAAAAAAGCCGCAGAAAGCAGTTCGTATCAAGGATTGCAACTGGTGACTATGACTGTATCATCATGTCACACTCACAGTTTGAGAAAATCCCAATCTCCGCAGAGAGAAAGGAGCGAATGCTTAACGAGCAGATTGATGAAATCAGCTATGCGATTGATGAGATGAAGGAGCGTAACGGAGAGCGATGGACTGTAAAGCAGATGGAAAGCCAGAAGAAAAAACTGGAGGAACAGCTGAAATCCTTGTCAGATGAGAGCAGGAAGGATGACCTTATTACCTTTGAGGAACTGGGTGTAGATTCTATTATGGTAGACGAAGCACATAATTTTAAGAACCTTGCGATTTTTTCCAAGATGAATAATGTGTCAGGTATCAGCAGTAGCGGAGCTAAGAAGTCAACGGATATGCAGCTTAAATGCCAGTATTTGTCTGAGATAAATGATGGCAGGGGTATTGTGTTTGCAACAGGTACACCAATATCCAATACCATGTGTGAGATGTATGTCATGCAGCTTTACTTACAGAAAGCGGCACTTGAAGAGATGGGGATTTATCACTTTGATTCTTGGGCAGCAAACTTTGGTGAAGTGACAACAGCACTTGAGCTTACTGTAGAGGGAAGCGGATTTCGTTTTAAGAGCAGATTTAATAAGTTTACGAATCTGCCGGAGCTTATGAATATCTTCCGTGAGGTAGCAGATGTGCAGACCGCAGACATGCTTGACCTTGATGTGCCAGCTCTCCGTGGCGGCAAGCCTATTATAGTGGAGTCGGAGCCTGACTGGTATGTGAAGCAGGTCATGGAAGACTTTGTTGTGAGGGCAGAGCGTATCAGAGGCGGTGGAGTTGATCCAAGCGTGGATAACTTTCTAAAGATTACCCATGAGGCAAGACTTCTTGGAACGGATGCCAGACTGATTGATAAGGATGCGCCGAACAATCCGGATGGAAAACTCAATAAGGTAGCGGAGAATGTATGGAAAGAATATGAGAAAGGAAATGCTGATGGTCATATAGGCTGCCAGCTTATTTTTTCGGACATCGGCACACCGGGACCAGATAAGGACTTTACCATCTACGATTATCTGAAAGAAACACTGATCCAGTATGGTATTCCGGCAGATGAGATAGCTTTTATTCATGATGCCAAGACGGATGCACAAAGGGACGCACTTTTTAAGGAGATGAGGACAGGTAAAAAGAAGGTTCTTATCGGTTCAACGGACAAGTGTGGAACAGGTGTCAATGTGCAGACACACCTTGTTGCAATGCATCATGTGGATTGCCCTTGGAAGCCTTCTTCTATTGAACAGAGGGAAGGACGAGGCATACGACAGGGTAATGAAAATGAAGAGGTGGCAATCTACAGATATGTCACCAAAGGGACATTTGATGCATACAACTGGTCGCTTGTTGAAAATAAGCAGCGATTCATCAGTCAGGTCATGACAAGCAAGGCTGTAAGCCGAAGCTGTGAGGATATCGACGAGGCAACACTTTCCTATGCAGAGATTAAAGCGGTTGCCACAGGCAATCCTTTAATCAAGGAAAAGATGGAGATTGACAATGATGTCCAGAGATTAAAGCTCTTAAAGGCATCCTATGACAATCAGAGATATGGCTTGCAGGATAACTTTATGATTAAGTATCCGAAGCTGATTAAGACAGCAACAGAAAAGCTTGCCAATGTAAGAGAGGATGTAAAGGCAAGGGATAAAGAGCTGATTGATAATCCGGAATTTGCCATTACCATAGGCAAAGTAACTTACACAGAGCGTGTGGATGGCGGAACGATGATGCTTGAAGCAATCAGTAAATGTAAGACCGGAGAGACAACTGTAATCGGTAAATTCCACGGATTTGAGCTGCTTGTGGAAAAGAACTTCCTTGGCATCAATTATATGGTGCTTCGTGGAAAGACAGAGTATAAAGCAGAGCTTTCCACAAGTCCTGTCGGCAGCATGGTGAAGCTGGAAAACCTGTTCAATGGACTCCATGAGAACATTGATTTCTTTGAAAAGAAGATTGAGCAGTACCAGAATGACCTTGAAGCATCAAAGGCAGAGTATGACAAGCCATTTGCGTACAGCAAGGAACTGGAAGAAAAGCTGGCTAGGCAGTGTAAACTGAATGCCCAGCTTGACCTTGAGAACGCAAAGGCTGTGGATGCAGACCTGAGCGGACCGGAGGAAGAAAGAGAAGATGATGACAGAATGGAATCTGCAGCAATTGTAGCAGAGGATAAAGGTGCTTATCCAGCCGACAGAGAGGGCAGAACACGATAGGAGAGTGAATAATATGAGCATAAGAAAAGTGGTCGCAGGACTACTGATTGCAGCAGGGATTGCCATTATGGCAGTCCCTTTTTTCTGGCGGACAACCGGAGAAAAACAGACAGAACAGCTCATAAGTGAATTTGAGCAGACATTGGAGGATGATTACGATGAAGAAACAGATGTGGAGGAAGAGCAAACCTCCATTAGTAAAGAGGATGAAGCCATTCTTAAAGAAGGCGGTGTTATCGGCATCATTGAGATACCGGGCTTAGATATCAGGTATCCGGTAATGGAAGGAACCACAAGTAAAGTGCTTAATGCAGGGATTGGTCATATAGAAGAGACTGCAGGAATCGGAGAAAGTGGCAACTGTGTATTGTGCGGTCATAATGGCAGCAGATATGGCACATTTTTTACACCACTAAGTCAGATATCCATAGGTGATGAAGTAATGATAACCGACAAAAATGGGCTGAAGCATATCTATGAGGTAATAGAGACAGAGGTAGTAAATCCGTATGATAACAGCATCAAGACACAGGGTACAGAAAAAGAATTAACTCTTTTTACCTGTTCCCAGAAAGGAACCATGCGTTTTGTGGTCAGGTGCATTTATAAGGAGGCGGTGATGGATGAATAAGAGATACCGATTAGGTGAGATAGAAGAGGCAGTAGCAGAAATGGAAGAGCTAATTGACATCGAGGATGATATTGCTGAGATTGATGATGACTTTCAGATAGTCGTAAGCGGCTGGTCTGTGTATGTCGAAAGCCTGAATCTGACACTCAGACAGGGAATAGCCTGTGTATGGGATGCAGAGGAAGGATTATTTATGCCTGATTTTGATGTGACTATCGTGTATGAGGGGAACATTGAAACACAGGAGTGGCTCTATTACGAGCAGGATGGAATGGTCGTTACACTTGGCAACTGGCTTAATGGCAGATTGTCTTGTGAACAGATAGAACAGCTTTGGTGTGAGCTTATCATACCGGAGCAAAACAAAGAACAAAAAGAAAGCGAGGAATAGCATATGAAGTATTCAATTAAAGTAAACGAAGTAAGAGCAAAAGAGGGCAGCAACATCAAAGGATTTGCAACAGTAGTATTTGGTGATTCATTTAAGATTACCAATATTGCAATCCTTGAGAATAAGGATAAGGGAGAGCTTTTTGTATCAATGCCAAGATACCGCTCCAATGAGCGTGATGAAAGCAACGGTGTGATCTATAAGGATGTGTGCAATCCTATCACAGCAGAGTTTCGAGAGGAACTCTATACCAATATCCTTGATGCCTATGCAAGAATTAAGGAACCGGAGAAAGAGGAGACACAGAAGCAGGAGCGTACACAGGAAATGCCGGAGTTTTCCGTAACTGTAACACCTTATGAGAGGGAAGGTAGTAACATCAAGGGACTTGCACGCATTTATTTTGAAAACAGTTTCATCGTAAATAACATCAATATCGTGCAGGGCAAAGAGAAAATCTTTGTATCAATGCCTTCTTATAAGACAAAGCAGGTGGACGAGCAGGGCAAGCCAATCTACCAGGATGTCTGCTATCCGGTCACAAAGGATTTCAGGGAAAAACTCTATAATGAGATTATCTCTGAATATGAGAAAGCAAAGGATAAGAGCAACGAAAATGCAAGAGAGAGTGCAGAGAAACATCATGGCAATCCCGATAAAGAGAAGGACAAAGAGGCGACGCCCTTTCGATAATCAGTAATCAGAGTACAGGGGCGGCCAAGGCTGCCCCATTTACAGAATGGAGGAAACAGAATGGATATGGAAGCAGGAAAAACACTTACCAATGAGGAGGTCATAAGAGAACTTCTCGACTTATTAAAGAAAAATGCCATGAAAGAGCAGGCAAACGATGTATTTGAGATATGCAGCTATGTGGATGGACTGGAGAAAAAGATTGATTCCATGACGGAAGAACTCACCAATATGCAGAACCAGATCAAAGAAATGCAGGAAGATACTCTTGTCAATAATGCTAAAAAGGGCTTGACAAATAAAGGGTTAAGGAATATAATTAGATTCAGTTTTATACAAGGAGTTAATAAATATGCGGCAAGGTATTCTTAAATAAACTGTCAATTTGATAGTGGGAACAAAAAGTAGCAGTCCCGTTTCACTTTTAATATGGGGCTTAGTTTTTTGTACCCAGTTTAAGAATACTTTTATCATGTAATTTTATATGCCCGAAAACATATAAGTGTTTTGGGGCTATTGGAGTTATTTACCCAGTGATAGGAGTATTTATCACTGGGTATTTTTATGCCCTTTTTTGGGTGTTGATAGGAGGAAAATCACATGAAAATAATTAACTTAGGCATTCTGGCTCACGTTGACGCAGGAAAGACAACATTAACGGAAAGTTTATTATATACCAGTGGTGCAATTGCAGAACTAGGGAGCGTAGATGAAGGCACAACAAGGACAGATACAATGAATTTGGAGCGTCAAAGGGGAATCACTATCCAGACAGCAGTGACATCTTTTCAGTGGGAGGATGTAAAAGTCAACATTATAGATACGCCAGGCCATATGGATTTTTTGGCGGAAGTATACCGTTCTTTATCCGTTTTAGACGGAGCAGTATTATTAGTTTCTGCAAAGGATGGCATACAGGCACAGACCCGTATACTGTTTCATGCACTACAGACAATGAAGATTCCGACAATCTTTTTCATCAATAAAATTGACCAAGAGGGGATTGATTTGCCAATGGTATATCGGGAAATGAAAGCAAAGCTTTCTTCGGAAATTATAGTGAAGCAAAAGGTTGGGCAGCATCCCCATATAAATGTAACGGACAATGACGATATGGAACAGTGGGATGCGGTAATTATGGGAAACGATGAACTATTAGAGAAATATATGTCAGGGAAACCGTTTAAAATGTCAGAACTGGAACAGGAAGAAAACAGGAGATTCCAAAACGGAACGTTATTTCCCGTTTATCACGGAAGCGCTAAAAACAATCTGGGGATTCGGAAGCTTATAGAAGTGATTGCCAGTAAGTTTTATTCATCAACGCCTGAAGGTCAATCTGAACTATGCGGGCAGGTTTTTAAGATTGAATATTCAGAGAAAAGGCGGCGTTTTGTTTATGTGCGTATATATAGCGGAACATTGCATTTGAGGGATGTTATTAGAATATCTGAAAAAGAGAAAATAAAAATCACAGAGATGTGTGTTCCGATAAACGGGGAATTATGTTCATCCGATATAGCCTGCTCTGGTGATATTGTAATTTTACCAAATGATGTTTTGCAGCTAAACAGTATTTTGGGGAACGAAATGCTGTTGCCGCAGAGAACATTTATTGAAAATCCTCTCCCTATGCTCCAAACAACGATTGCAGCAAAGAAATCTGAACAGCGGGAAATATTGCTTGGGGCACTTACAGAAATTTCAGATGGCGACCCTCTTTTAAAATATTATGTGGATACTACAACGCATGAGATTATACTTTCTTTTTTGGGGAAAGTGCAGATGGAAGTCATTTGTGCCATCCTTGAGGAAAAATATCATGTGGAGGCAGAAATAAAAGAGCCTACTGTTATATATATGGAAAGACCGCTTAGAAAAGCAGAATATACCATCCACATAGAAGTCCCGCCAAATCCTTTCTGGGCTTCTGTCGGGTTGTCCATAGAGCCGCTCCCTATTGGAAGCGGAGTGCAGTATGAAAGCAGAGTTTCACTTGGATATTTAAATCAATCGTTCCAAAATGCGGTTATGGAGGGGGTTCTTTATGGCTGCGAGCAGGGGCTGTATGGATGGAAAGTGACAGACTGTAAAATCTGTTTTGAATATGGATTGTATTATAGTCCTGTAAGTACCCCCGCAGACTTTCGGCTGCTTTCCCCTATCGTATTGGAGCAGGCTTTAAAAAAAGCAGGGACAGAACTATTAGAGCCATATCTCCACTTTGAAATTTATGCACCGCAGGAATATCTCTCACGGGCGTATCATGATGCTCCAAGGTATTGTGCAGATATTGTAAGTACTCAGATAAAGAATGACGAGGTCATTCTGAAAGGAGAAATCCCTGCTAGATGTATTCAAGAATACAGGAACGATTTAACTTATTTCACAAATGGGCAGGGAGTCTGCTTGACAGAGTTAAAAGGATACCAGCCAGCTATTGGTAAATTTATTTGCCAACCCCGCCGCCCGAATAGCCGTATAGATAAGGTTCGGCATATGTTCCACAAGTTAGCTTAACAGCTTGCAAAAGTCATATAAAATGAGATTTGAAAGGATTAGAGACTAATTATGATGAAATGCGAATGGATATTGTGTCCTGTTTGTGGGAGCAAAACCCGTAATAAAATTAGGAAGGACACTGTTTTGGAGAATTATCCCCTTTATTGTCCAAAATGCAGACAAGAAAGATTGATTAAAGTTGACAACTTGAAGATAACTGTCATCAAAGAGCCAGACGCTTAAGACGCAGAGCCGATTATTTTTGTAATATATTAGAGCATCTAGAAGAAACTATTTATCAAATTTTATGAAAAGGAATGAGCATATGTTTGGAGAAACATTGCATTGCGGTGAACTTATAAAGAGACTTAACGATGCACTTGGAAGAAAGGCTAATAATACGTTGATGTGCAATGATGTCACCCTTTCGCAGATTAAGGTCCTCGCAACTATCAGCGAGGCAGCCGATGAGACGATAACGCTAAAAGAACTTGAAAAGCATTTTGAAGTTAAACAGGCAACGATGGCAGGAATTGCTGCACGTCTGGAAAAAAATGGGATGATAGAGGGGTTTTATGATTCAAATGATAAGGGAACTTTTAAAGGCACTTAATGATGATGAAAAAGGACAGCTTAGAAATCTTTTGCAGAAAGTATATGACAGTATCAAGTCATGCTGACTGTAGACTTATAAGGTGAATTTAATCGAAGGGAGAATGATAAAAATATGATAAAAACATTAGCAAAATGTATTGGCAAATATAAAAAAGAATCAATTATAACGCCAATATTTACTGCAGTTGAAGTTTTTTTGGAAATTCTTATTCCATTTATAACAGCCTCAATAATTGATAAAGGAATACAGGCCGGAGATATGAGAAAGGTTGGTATTTATGGTGGAATAATGCTTATTATAGCATTTTTGAGCCTTTTTTGTGGTATACAGGCGAATCGTCTGGTGGCGGCAGCATCAACAGGATTTGCGTGTAATCTGAGAGAGAAAATGTATGAAAATATACAGACATTTTCATTTTCTAATATTGATAAATTCAGTACAGCAGGTCTTGTAACACGTATGACAACTGATGTAACTAATGTACAGAATGCTTATCAGAATATAATAAGGAGTGTTGTGAGAGCACCTCTCATGATGATTTGCAGTATTACAATGTGTGTAATAATAAGTCCGAGATTAAGTATTATATTTCTTGTTGCACTTATATTTTTAGGATTTGTACTTTTCTTTATTATATATAAAGTAACACCGGTTTTTACATCAGGTTTTGAAAAATATGATGAACTCAATGCGAGCGTTCAGGAGAATATTTCAGGAATCCGTGTTGTTAAGGCATTTGTACGTGAGGAGCATGAAAATAAAAAGTTTAATAAAGCGGCAGATAATCTTTATAAAACATTTGTTAAAGCCGAGTCATTTCTTGCATTTAACAATCCGACTATGATGCTTGTTGTATATGGATGTATTGTTGCATTGTCATGGTTTGCTTCACATTTTATTGTGTCGGGTTCAATTACAACTGGTAATCTTACATCAATGTTCAGTTACGTAATGAACATGCTTATGGCACTTATGATACTTTCAATGATATTTGTAATGGTTTCAATGAGTGCGGCAAGTGCAAGGCGTATTTCAGAAGTTCTTAATGAAAAAGCGGACCTTGCCAATCCGGAAAAACCTTATGAAGAAGTGGAAGACGGAAGAATCGATTTTAATCATGTTAATTTTTCATACAGAAAAAACAGTACAGAGGATACTTTACATGATATTGATATTCATATTAATGCAGGTGAGACAATTGGTATTATTGGTGGTACAGGATGCGGAAAATCAAGTTTTGTGAGCCTTATAAGCCGTCTTTATGATGTTACTGAAGGTTCTGTATGTGTTGGCGGAAAAGATGTAAGAACTTATGATATGGATGCACTCCGTAATCAGGTGGCTGTAGTATTACAGAAAAATGTCCTGTTTTCAGGAACAATACTTGACAATCTCAGATGGGGTGATGACAATGCTTCATATGAAGATTGTGTTGAGGCATGTAAACAGGCATGTGCTGATGAATTTATCGAGAGAATGCCTAAGAAGTATGATACATGGATAGAACAGGGCGGTACTAATGTTTCAGGTGGTCAGAGACAGAGACTCTGTATTGCGAGAGCATTGCTTAAAAAACCAAAGGTTCTTATTCTTGATGATTCGACAAGTGCTGTAGATACTGCAACAGACGCAAAAATCAAACAGGCATTTGCCCAGAAAATTCCGGGAACAACAAAGCTTATAGTTTCGCAGAGAATTTCAAGTATTCAGGATGCCGACAGAATTATTGTTCTTGAAGATGGAAAAGTCAGTGGCTTTGATACACATGAGAATCTTATGGAAAATAACAAAGTTTACCGCGAAATCTGTGAAGTTCAGATGCAGGGCGGCGGCGATTTCGACGAATCGGCAGAATAGTGAGAATAGGAGGAAGACATGAAAAATAAAAATGAGAACAAAGAGAAGAATCCGCTTTTATTATTAAAAAGACTTCTTTCTTATATAGTAAAAAATTATAAATTGGCATGTTTCATGGTGGTCGTTTGCATATTGGTTTCGGCACTTACGACATTATGTGGAACTTTATTTATACAGAAACTTATTGATAATTACATTGTGCCTCTTACCCAGATGGCAGTTCCTGATTATTCACCGCTTGCACAGGCTCTTTTAAAACTTGTAGCAATATTTGCAGTGGGTGTTTTATGTTCCTACGGATATAACAGAATTATGGTAAATGTTGGTCAGGGTACTATGAAAAAGCTCCGTACAGAGATGTTTACTAACATGGAATCACTTCCAATCAGATATTTTGATACACATGCACAAGGAGATATAATGTCGGTATATACAAATGATATTGATACATTAAGACAGCTTATAAGCCAGAGTATTCCACAGGTTCTTAATTCACTTATAACACTTGTATCAACATTTGTAAGTATGATAGTTCTTGATATACCACTTACAATTGTATCTGTTATTATGGTTGCAATTATGCTTTTTGTGACATCAAAGCTTTCCGCTGCATCTGGCAGATATTTCATTGAACAGCAGAAAGATATCGGTAAAGTAAATGCTTATATTGAGGAAATGATGGAAGGGCAGAAGGTTGTTAAGGTATTCTGTCATGAGCAGGAAAGTCTTGAACAGTTTAAGCAGATTAATAACAAGTTAAGAGAAAGTGCCAACAATGCTAATAAAATTGCAAATATTACAAGTCCTATCAATGAAAATATAGGAAATATAAGTTATGTTTTGTGTGCACTTGTAGGTGGTGTGCTTGCATTAAGCGGCTTTTCAGGACTTACAATTGGTACACTTGTAGCATTTCTTTCATTAAACAAGAGTTTCACACAGCCTGTAACAGAGATAAGCCAGCAGGTAAGCAGTATTGTAATGGCTATGGCAGGTGCCGGCAGGGTATTTGACCTTTGTGATGAAGTACCAGAGACAGATGAAGGTGATGTTGAACTTGTAAATATATGTTATGATTCAAATGGTGAAATCCATGAAACTGAAGAACTGACAGAGATGTGGGCATGGAAAAAACCAAATGCTGCAAACAAAGATGAAATGTATACAAGACTTCAGGGTGATGTTACATTTGATGGAGTTGATTTTGGATATAATCCTGACAAAATCGTGCTTCACGATATAAAAATGTTCGCAAAACCTGGTCAGAAGCTTGCGTTTGTAGGTTCTACCGGTGCCGGAAAGACAACAATTACCAACCTTATTAACAGGTTTTATGATATACAGGATGGTAAAATCCGTTATGATGGAATTAATATTAATCATATTAAAAAAGACGATTTACGCCGAAGCCTGGGCATTGTTTTACAGGATACCAACCTTTTTACAGGCACGATTATGGACAATATCAGATATGGAAGACTCAATGCAGCTGATGAAGAATGTATAGCTGCCGCAAAGCTTGCTAATGCTGATGGATTTATAAAAAGACTTCCTGATGGTTATAACACAGTGCTTACCGGCGGTGGTGCGAACCTTAGTCAGGGACAGCGTCAGCTTCTTGCAATAGCGAGGGCGGCAGTTGCAGATCCTCCTGTTCTTATTCTTGATGAGGCGACTTCTTCTATTGATACACGTACAGAAAAACTTGTACAGCGTGGTATGGATGCACTTATGACAGGAAGAACTTCATTTGTTATCGCTCATCGTCTTTCTACGGTACGGAATGCAGACTGTATTATGGTTATGGAACAGGGAAGAATTATTGAGCGTGGTACACATGACCAGCTTATGGAAGAAAAAGGCAGATACTATCAGCTTTACACAGGAAAGTCAATCAGTGCGTAAGATTTTGATTAATTGGTATTAAATAAACATTTCAAAAACACGGGGTATAAAAATATGAAATATGCTTATATTAACGGAAAAATACTTGACGGAACCAAAGATATGCAGGTAAAAGAGGGCTTCGTCATACTTACGGACAATGATAAAATTGAGGATATTGTCAAGGCAGGCACGGATTTGAATGGATATGAAAAAGTTGATTTAAAACGCAGATATATTATGCCCGGTCTTATAAATATGCATGTTCACCTTGCAGGTAATGGCAAGCCGCAGAAAAAACAGCGTGATAATGAGAAACTTGTAAAAATACTTATGGGAAATGCACTTATGCGTTCAATTGCATACGGTATGGTTGCCGGATTTGCAAAAACAGAGCTTATGAGCGGTGTGACAACAATAAGAACGGTTGGCGGACTTGGAAGTTTTGATACAAAATTAAGAGATGAGATTAATGCAGGAACAAAGATGGGACCTAGAATACTTGCCGCTAATGAAGGGATTTCCGTGCCTGGCGGACATATGGCTGGCTCTGTTGCTGTTGCGGCGGACAGTATAGATACAGCCTTAAAACATCTGGAGCAATCGGAAAAAGAAAAGGTTGATTTGATAAAGCTTATGATTACTGGCGGCGTAATGGACGCAAAAGAAAAAGGTGTTCCGGGTGAACTGAAAATGTCTCCGGAAATGGTAAAGGTAGTCTGTGACAAGGCACATGAAAATGGCTATTTAGTTGCTGCACATGTCGAATCTCCGCAGGGGGTGCGTGTTGCTCTTGAAAATGGTGTTGACTCAATTGAACACGGTGCAAAAATTGATGATGATACAATTAAGTTATTCAAGGAAAGAAAAGCATTTCTTTGCACAACAATTTCGCCTGCACTTCCGTATGCATTGTTTGATCGTTCGATTACCAACGCAACTGAAGTTGAACAGTTTAACGGAAATGTTGTGTTTGAGGGAATAATTGCATGTGCGAAAGCGGCACTTGAAAATGATATACCTGTCGTTCTTGGCAATGATGTCGGATGTCCGTGGATTACACAGTATGATTTCTGGAGAGAATTGTATTATTTCCACAAATATACGGGCGTTTCCAATGCGTTTGCACTGTATACGGCAACCGCAAGAGCTGCCGAAATGGCGGGAATCGGTGATATTACCGGTACGCTCGAAAAAGATAAATGTGCAGATATGATTGTAACCGAGGAAAACCCACTCGATGACCTCAGAGCATTACGACATGTAAAAATGGTTGTCGCAAGAGGAACGATTATGGAAAATCCTAAAGTTAAAATAAATAAGCGTGTCGAGACTGAACTTGATAAATTCCTATAAAAAAACCCCGCTGCGGCGGGGCTTTTTTATTCATATAGACCTATAGGACAAAATGTGTTGATAGAAACCGCCTTCAGCCCTTGAATTTCAAGGGCTGGGGGCGGTTCAATCTTTTTTGAAACAACTTTGAGGGTGGACAAAACGTGTTGATAAAAACACCTGCATCCCTTGCAAATAAAGGGAAAAACAAGGTTTAATCTTCCTTGAAACAGCAACAACGGAGGAAGATTAAATGAATCAAGTAAATTGTCCTGTATGTGGAAATAAATGTATTAAAGCTGGAAAGACAAAAGCAGGGTCACAACGTTGGCTTTGCAGGAAATGCAATTCATCAGTTACACACAAAATAGACAACTCTGCCAAAGAACTGCAAATCTTCTTGGATTGGTTGTTTGGAAAGGAATCCCAGTCATCAATGCCCGGAGATGGAAGAACATTCAGACGCAAAACCGCTAAATATTGGAATATATGGCCTATGCCGCCTAAAGTCGAGGACAGCAGGGATGTCTTGTATCTTGATGGTATTTATCTGGGAAGAAAAGCGTGCATTTTAATCTGTTGTGATGATAAATATGTCCTTGGCTGGTATTTATGCAGATATGAATATGCCGCTGCATGGACGGCTTTAATGAAACGTATAGCGGAACCTAGAATGGTTGTATCTGACGGTGGAACAGGGTTTGCAAAGGCACTCAAAAAAGTATGGCCGGGTGCAAAACACCAAAGATGCGTTTTCCATGTATTCTGCCAGGTAAGGCGTTACACGACATCAAGACCTAATTCAATGGCAGGTAAAGAGCTATATAACATGGCAAAAGAACTCTTGAAAATAAACACAAAAGAAGAAGCGGATTTATGGATAAAAAGATTTATTGAATGGATAAATAAGTATGAGGATTTCCTGAATGAAATGACAGTTGATGAAAATGGAAACAGGCGTCCTACACATGAACGGATACTGAAAGCAGAAAAGTCATTAATTAAACTTATCAGGGAAAACACGCTGTTTACTTATCTGGACAAAGAATTAAGGGACAAATTTAACACACCTTCTACCAATAACAGAATTGAAGGCAGTGTCAATTCCAGACTTAGGGAAATGCTTAGAAATCATAGAGGATTATCTGTTGAAAGAAGAATAAAAGCGGTTTACTGGTGGTGCTATATGCACTCGCCTGAACCGCTTTCATTGTCTGAAATAATAAATGTTATGCCAACCGATAAAAGCATTGCGGCAATATATCAAAAAATGAATGAAAAGAATAAACTTGAAAAAAGTCTTTCTAGTTGGGGCGATGCCATTGTATGGAGTGATTTACATAATTATGACAGAACGTTTGTTGAATGGGATTAACCCATCAACACGTTTTGTCCTATAACCCATAAAACACATATAATTTGTCAAATACTCTGTTATAATTTCTCCATAATAATTGTTCATCTGCAATTTCGCATAGATAAAAGGTTTTAATAAATAACGGATTATGATACATATAACAGGACAAATAAAAATCCAGTTTTTATTAACTAGGGATGTTGCCACTCCTTTACTCCATTGTACTGGAATTTCTGTCGGCAACTTAGAATAAGACAAAGCCCCAATAATCAAGCATAGTGCGGTAATCATAGTCCAGGTAAGCATACTTCCCCATATATACAAAAAGCTGACTGAATCCAGTTTGAAAACAGTTCGATTATCTTTCCAATAGTCATGAAAATCTGTTACATACTGTTCTACCTGTAATTTTTCATAACTAATACTTCCTTCATCCAGCATTTTTTCGCACATGAGTTTCGCCTTATTCAAATCAGTAATCTGATTTTTTAATACTTCCTTTTGCTTCTCAAGCATTTCCTGCAATGTTACTTTTTCGGATATAATATTTCGTATATCTTCAATAGAAATTCCCAATGTACGTAGATATGCAATCTTCTTTATATTTTCCACATCATTTTTGATAAAATCTCTATAACCATTACTTTCATTTCTCGAAGGCTCAATAAGTTTTTCCTTTTCATAAAAACGGATATTAGAACGGGATAAACCTGTTCGCTCTTCTACGTCTTTTATAGTCATATTATGCCCTCCTTTCGAGCAACTCTATTTTACTTAATAATAAGCTATAAACAAGGTTTACAGTCAAGCATTTATCAAAAAAACTATAGTTGTTGATAAGGACATGAAAAGCTGTCCAAAATAGAAGGTGAACCGGATTGCTGCTCCGACTCAATCTTCCACATGGAATACATCTTCCACCAGCATATTAAAGTACTTTGATATCCGCAGCATAAATTCGGCAGATGGGGTGCTGTCCCCACGCTCTATCCTGCCGACAGTTTTGGTGCTGTATCCGATAGCAGCGGCAAGGTCATCCTGGTAAATGCCACGCTGTTCCCGGATTTCTCTGATATTATTGGTAACCGCCATAAAAATCCCTTCTTTCAGTTCTATAGATATTTTCTTATTGTCAATTATGCAAAATAATGTGTCCGATAAAAAGGACTTGCAATTTTATCGGCAATGCTTTAATTGTAAAATTTAACGCCAGAAATTGCCTACTTTTACTCTTACAATCGTGCGTTTACTTTTACAAATCTTGTTTTTTATAGGATAATACTCATATGCTGTCTGACCAGAAAGGAGCAGACCTATGAGTAAACATCTCACTTTAACTGACCGGGCAATTATTAAAAAATATCTCGCCCAGGATATGTCTTTCTCTTTTATTGCTAAAAGACTGAACCGCTCAGCAACCACAATCTCTCGCGAAATTAAGAACCACCGTTGCTTTGTTAACGGTTTCCGGTATACATCGAATGACTGCATTAATTATCGTTCTTGCTTACGCAGAAACATATGCGATCAGGAATCAATTTACACTTGTTCCCATCGCTGCAAAACATGTACGGAATTCGACTGTAAAAGCTTATGTTCACAGTACATTTCTGCACATTGTCATTTGCTGGATAAACCGCCTTATGTTTGCACTCGTTGTCCAAATGAGAAGACATGCAAAAGAAACCATGCCTACTACACTGCTCATCGGGCGCACGCTGAATACGTCAAAGAATTAAGTTCATCAAGGAAAGGCATTCGTACCAGTCCTGAACGGTTATTGGAACTAAATGATTTACTAATGCCGCTGGTTAATAAAGGACAATCCATCAACCACATATTTGACACTCATTCCGATGAAATCAGGCTTTCCAAAAAGACTATCTACAACTACATTGACCAGAGTGCTTTCCGGGGAAGGAATATTGATCTTCCCAAAAAGGTTCGTTATAAGCAGCGACATTCTCATGAGGTTCTTATGAAGTTCGATTATCAGTATCGAAAAGGACGTACTTACACTGATTTCACTTCCTTCATGGAACAAAATCCGAAACTCCCGATTGTTGAAATGGATACCGTAATCGGTGCCCGAAATAGTGGAAAGGTACTTCTGACTATTCTATTTAGAGACACCAATTTCATGTTGATTTTTCTTTTGCCGGATAAGTCTCATCAAAGTGTACTTCATGTTTTTGATAAGCTCACATCGCTTCTTGGTATTGAACTTTTCCGAAAACTATTTCCTGTAAGGATGCGAAAGCATGTTATAAGATGAATAGACTGGTGCTTGTGAACGTTGATATTCTTAATGAATATCTGGAGACATTTCATATAGAAGACGAGGAATTCTACAAATAAATTGAAAAGAATATGAAAGAGTTTGCATTAATATACTTGACTTTATGTCTGACATAAAGTATACTATGTTCAGATGGAGGTGATATATTGGCAAAGATGGGACGACCAAAAGCTGAAAATCCTGCTGATAAGAGGATTACAATCAGACTGAATGGTGAAGAACATGAATTGCTGCTTGAATACACCAAAAATCATAACATGACTATGACGCAAGTAGTTAAAATGGCAGTGTTAGAGAAACTAATGGCTGACCAGAAGTAATGCAGGCTCTTTTCTTTTTGAGAAAGGAGAAAAGATGGCTTGTAGAAAAGATGGTAAAGGAAGAGTATTACGAAAAGGAGAGCATTATCGTAAAACTGATGGCAGGTATTCATATATTTATACTGATCCATTAGGGAAAAAAAGGACGATATATGCGAAATCTCTTGTAACACTTAGGCAGAAAGAAGACGAACTTGTTCGTGACCAGATGGACGGGTTAAATGTATATGTTGCTGGAAGTGCAGATGTAAATTTTTTGTTTGATAGATATATTTCTACCAAGACGGAGTTGCGAAGCACTACAAAAGCAAATTACTTATATACATGGGATCATTTTATCAGGGATACGTTCGGAAAGAAAAGGATTAAGGATGTGAAGTATTCTGATGTCTTATTTTTCTATACAGATTTGATTACGAACAAGGGATTGCAGGTAAATACTTTGGAGAGTATCAATACTGTATTGCGACCTACATTTGAGCTGGCAGTACGAGATGATATAATAAGAAGAAATCCTGTAGATGGAGCTTATGCCGAGGTGAAAAAAAGAAATGGTGGTGCTAGAAAGAGTCGAAGGGCACTGACAGTAGAGCAACAGAGAGAATTTATTGATTATGTTGCAAAGAATCCGTTTTTCTTCCATTGGTATCCGTTTTTTGTATTTCTGCTTGGAACTGGATGCAGAATCGGTGAGGCAATAGGCATCAGATGGGACGATGTTGATATGAAGAAACGAACAATCAATATTAACCATAGTCTTACTTATTACACAAGATCTGACAATTCATTTAAGTGTGAGTTTCGGGTTTCAGAACCTAAAACAGAAGCAGGAATAAGGACAATTCCAATGATGGGACTGGTGTATGAAGTGCTCAAGTCTGAATATCAGCGTCAGCAGGAAGAAGGTTTTTGTGTTGCAGAGGTTGATGGAATGACAAACTTTATATTTACTAATCGGTTTGGAAATCCACATAATCCGCAGGCAGTAAATCGTGCAATCAAGAGAATCGTTGATACTCACAATGCCGAAGAAGAGGTAGAGGCAAAGAAAAAGAAGAGAGAACCTATAATGTTGCCCAGGTTTTCATGTCACATTTTTAGACACACATTTGCTTCAAGGTTTTGTGAGAACGAAACCAATGTAAAAGTTATTCAAGAAGTAATGGGACATGCTGATGTCAGCACAATCATGAACATTTATGCGGAGGCAAATCCGGAGGTTACAAGAGAGGCTTTGGAAAAACTTGCCAAGAACATGGATGTATTTTAGTAACATAACAATGTAGAAAAGAGTCCTCTAATTTGAGGGCTAAGCAATTGACCAAAAAAATTTAAGATGACCAATATTTGACTAAAAAGTAGTTATAAATTGACTATTTTAGTACATCTTGGTACAGAGATTTTTGTGATAATTTAAATGAATAAAAATCCCTATACAGCTCTATAAAGGATGCTCCGAAAAGCTCCCGACAATGAAGTCATTAGGTTCAGACAAGAGTGCTGCAAAGGCTGAAAAGAGCACTTCTACAGAAGCAGCAGCATCAGAAGCTGATAATAATGGTTTCTTTACAGCTAATGATAAGATTGATTTTTCTAATGTTAAGGTAGAGCCATTATTTGAAGAAGCTGTTGACTTTGATACATTTTCTAAGTCAGATTTCAGGGCTGTAAAGGTTAAGGAATGTGTTGCAGTTCCTAAGTCAAAGAAGTTACTTCAGTTTACTTTAGATGATGGAACAGGCACAGACCGTACAATCCTTAGCGGAATCCATGCTTTCTATGAGCCAGAAGAACTTGTTGGAAAGACACTTATCGCTATCACAAACCTTCCACCAAGAAAGATGATGGGAATAGAATCCTGTGGTATGTTACTTTCAGCAGTAAACAACCTTAAGGATTCTGAGGATGAAGAGCTTCATCTTCTTATGGTTGATAACCATATTCCAGCAGGTGCAAAGCTCTATTAAGATGAGAAACTGAGCCTTGCGGCGGTGTGCGCTTGCAAACACCGACATAAGGCGAAAAACGCAAGGAGACGCCAGTCGACGTGATGTAAAGATGTACCGTTTTACCGAATAGACGGAACGTACTTCATTTGATAAAAAACTAAAAAAACAGCGATTTACATCAAACTTACATCATTTGATGCAAAATTAAGTGCAAGCAAGAAAAAATCGCATAATTTGGAACATCAGCAGGAAAACAAGCACGAGCAAAGCGAGTATTTGTTTTCACTTGATGTGACAACGACAAAATCAAGGAGTGCGAAGCACGGCAACGGCAAATCCGTTGGATTTTGGAGTGATAAATGAGTGGGCAATTCCAATCGGGATTGCCCATTTTTAAAATGAATGGAAATGCAAATAGGAATTTATCAGAAAATGACGAATAGTTGAAATGGAGGCGCTATAATAACATGAAGATTGAAGGGAACCAGAAAG
>ERZ791912.416-NODE-416-length-27275-cov-41.682623_pt1 | contig 27275 bp, 26 predicted proteins | sample MGYA00510141_ERZ791912 | MGnify/ENA primary metagenome ERZ791912 (study PRJEB30046, sample SAMN00792082) | human gut metagenome | study: EMG produced TPA metagenomics assembly of the A metagenome-wide association study of gut microbiota in type 2... | reverse complement strand
TTGTGGGAGTGCGTAGCACGGAGCAATTCGTAGGTATCAAAGTCGGGGGCTTTTGCCCCCGACATCATTTATATGATAATGGAGGTTGTTATGGATAATAAGGAAGATGATATATCAATCCATACAAAAGAACAGATAGCAGCAAATGAAGATAACATATTTGAACAAGCAGCAAAGTATGAGAAAAAAAGAGAAAAGTCTCATTATTTTAAGAATGGATTGCTGCTTGGTATAGTAGCTGCATTTCTTGTAATGGTTATAATTGTTGTAAGTGTGGCTGGTGTGTGTATACAGAAGGGATATATTCATATAGGTGTTAATGGTGATGTATATATCCAGTCAGATGCAGTTACAGATGGAAGTGGAATAGGAAGTGAGGTTGAGGCTAAGCTGAATGCTATAGATTCTGTCCTGGATTCTTTCTATTTTGACGAAGTTGATGAGGAAAAGGCCAAGAATAACATATATAAAGCTTATCTTAGTTCTTATGGAGATAAATATACTGTTTATTATACAGCTGATGAGTATAATAAACTTAAGGAAACTACAAATGGTACATTTTATGGAATAGGAGCTGTCTGTCAGTTAAGTGAAGAAGGCGGAATCCTGCTTGTAGATGTATATGATAATGGTGCAGGATATAAGGCCGGATTAAGAACTGGAGACAGGATAGTCAAAGTAGATGATACAGATGTTACTGATATGGATCTGTCCTCTGCAGTTGCACTTGTCAAAGGTGAGAAAGGTACAACAGTCAGACTTGGTATTGTAAGAGAAGGGGTTACTTGTGATTACACAGTGGTAAGGGACGAAGTTGAAGTCCAGACTGTAAACTATGCAATGACAGATGATTCCATAGGATATATAGCAATTTCACAGTTTGAAAGTGTTACGGCAAAACAGTTTAAGGCAGCTATTGAAGACCTTAAGGGGCAGGGAGCTAAAGGAATAGTTATAGATATAAGAAATAATCCAGGAGGCTTGCTTACAACTGTAGTTACTATGCTTAAATATATACTTCCAAATGGTCTTATTGTGTATACAGAAGATAAGGCAGGAAATAGAAAAGAATACAGCGATAGTGATAATGAAGAACTGGATATTCCACTTGCAGTACTTGTCAATGGAAATAGTGCGAGTGCTTCAGAAATATTTGCAGGTGCTATACAGGATTACAAAAAAGGTATCATAGTTGGAACACAGACATATGGAAAGGGTATTGTACAGACACTAAAGCCGCTTACCGATGGAAGTGCAATTAAGTTTACAATAGCCAAGTATTTTACACCTAAGGGACAGGATATACATGGAAATGGTGTTACCCCGGATGTTGTTGTGGAATTTGATAAGAATGCTGATGAGGATACACAGTTTAACGCAGCCATAGACAGCCTGAAGGCAGTTATGAATTAAGCTGTATTATTATTAATATTGTTATTAGCATTATTAGTATTGCTAGTATTATTAGTATTGTTAGTAGTATTCAGGCCTTGCATGATACTGAATGAAAACGAAATATAATAACAGGTGCAGATAAATGTTCTGTTTATAAAAGGAATGTTAATGGATTATCCACTAATAAAATAGGAACAGATGTTCTGTATTAGATAGACAAAGTCTATTTTTTGTAGTAGAATTAAGCATGTAAGTGCATACTATGAAATATTGACTTTGTCTTTTTTTAGAAATGTTTTGTGTGAATCTTATTTCAGGAAGGAGATGGCATTATGGAGTTTAAGTTACATGCCCCATATGAGCCAACAGGCGACCAGCCCCAGGCTATAGAGGAACTTGTAGAAGGATTTAATGAAGGTAATCAGTTTGAAACTTTAGTTGGAGTTACAGGCTCTGGTAAGACATTTACTATGGCAAACATTATCCAGCATGTACAGAAGCCTACTCTTATAATCAGTCATAATAAAACATTAGCAGCACAGCTGTACTCTGAGATGAAAGAGTTCTTTCCTGAGAATGCAGTGGAGTATTTTGTTTCTTATTATGATTATTATCAGCCGGAGGCTTATGTGCCACAGAGCGATACTTATATAGCCAAGGATTCTTCGATTAATGACGAGATAGATAAGTTAAGACATTCAGCAACAGCGGCACTGTCTGAAAGAAATGATGTAATCATAGTTGCTTCAGTTTCATGTATATATGGATTAGGTGCACCTATTGATTATAAGAATATGGTTATATCTCTTCGTCCAGGTATGGAAAAAGACAGAGATGAGATGATAAGAAAGCTTATAGATATACAGTATATGCGCAATGACCAGGATTTTAAGCGAGGAACATTCAGGGTAAGGGGAGATGTTGTAGAGATATATCCGTCAGCTTCCAGTGGAGATGCTGTGAGGGTTGAGTTCTTTGGAGATGAGATAGACAGGATAAGCGAGATTGATTCTCTTACCGGTGCGGTTAAATGTAACCTTGACCATGTTGCTATATTTCCTAATTCACATTATGTTGTTGAAAAAGAGAAGATGGAAAAGGCGATTGAGAATATAAAGAAAGAGCTTGCAGAGAGAATAGAGTATTTTAAGAGTGAGGATAAGCTTCTTGAGGCACAGAGAATAGAAGAACGAACGAACTTTGATATAGAGATGATGCAGGAAACAGGCTTCTGTTCAGGTATTGAGAATTATTCAAGACATTTAGCAGGGCTTCCGGCAGGGTGTCCACCATATACGCTTATGGACTATTTTCCAGATGATTTTATGATTATTGTCGATGAGTCACATATTACTATTCCACAGATAAGGGGAATGTATGCTGGTGATCAGGCAAGAAAGACGACACTTGTAGACTATGGCTTCAGGCTTCCTTCAGCTAAGGATAACAGACCGCTTAATTTTCAGGAGTTTGAGGGCAAGATATCACAGATGCTTTTTGTATCTGCTACGCCTAGCAGGTATGAGGAAGAACACGAGCTTATGAGGGCAGAGCAGATTATAAGACCTACAGGACTTCTTGATCCAGAGATAACAGTCAGACCAATAGAGGGTCAGATAGATGATCTTATAAGTGAGATTAATAAGGAAGTTGAGAAAAAGAACAAGATACTTGTAACTACACTTACCAAGCGTATGGCAGAGGATCTCACAGATTATCTTAAGGAAGTCGGCATAAGAGTCAAGTATCTTCATGCGGATATTGATACACTAGAGCGACAGAAGATTATAAGGGATATGCGACTTGACGGATTCGATGTGCTTGTTGGTATCAATCTGCTTAGAGAGGGACTTGATATTCCAGAGATAAGTCTTGTGGCTATTCTTGATGCGGACAAAGAAGGCTTCTTAAGAACAGAGACTTCACTTATCCAGACGATAGGACGAGCAGCAAGAAATGCAGAGGGACACGTTATTATGTATGCAGATACTATAACAGAGTCTATGGAAAAGGCTATATCTGAGACGGAAAGACGTAGAAAGATACAGCAGGAGTACAATGAGGCACACGGAATAACCCCTCAGACTATAAAGAAGGCAGTAAGAGATCTTATAAGTATATCTAAGGCAGCAGAAGCAGATAATTCAAATGGAAGGCTTGATGTAGATTATGAATCTATGAGTATTAAAGATCTTGAAAAGGTTAAGAAGCAGATTGAGAAAAATATGCGTAAGGCTGCAGCAGAGCTTGACTTTGAACAGGCGGCTATGCTTCGTGATAAGATGATCGAGATTAATAAGTATATTTATGAGGATAAGAAGTCAGGCAGATAGAATTAATAGCTATTATATAAGGTGAGGCTATAAGTTCAAAAGCAATATTACGCAGTCAGAATTATAAAAAGCAGTTGCTGATTACAGAAAAAGCCTTATGTACCTGAGATGATTAAGGATTAAGAAAGAAGAAATAACGGAGAAAATAGAATATGGAAAAAGGCGATTACAGGAATTATATAAGAATAAGAGGTGCAAGTGAGCATAATCTTAAAAATATTGATGTAGATATACCAAGGGACAGTCTTGTAGTACTTACAGGTCTGTCTGGTTCTGGTAAGTCAAGTCTTGCCTTTGACACTATATATGCAGAAGGCCAGAGAAGATATATGGAGTCATTATCTTCATATGCAAGGCAATTCTTAGGACAGATGGAAAAACCGGCGGTAGAGAGCATAGAAGGACTTTCACCAGCTATTTCCATAGACCAGAAGTCAACTAACAGAAATCCACGTTCAACAGTTGGAACTGTTACGGAGATATATGATTATTTCAGATTATTATATGCAAGAATAGGTACACCACATTGTCCAAAGTGTGGCAAAGTAATCAACAAGCAGACTGTAGACCAGATGGTTGATACTATTATGGAGCTTCCAGAAAGAACAAAGATACAGATATTAGCTCCAGTTGTAAGAGGAAGAAAAGGTGAACATAAGAAGCTTTTTGAACAGGCTAAAAAGAGTGGTTATGTAAGAGTTATTGCTGATGGCAATATGTATGAGCTTACAGATGAGATAAATCTTGATAAGAACAAGAAGCATAATATAGAAATTGTTGTTGACCGTCTTGTAGTTAAAGATGGAATTAACAAAAGACTTACAGACTCAATAGAAACAGCACTTAAGCTTGCAGAAGGACTTATGACAGTTGATGTTATAGATGGTGAGCCGATTAACTTTTCACAGAGCTTTTCGTGTCCTGATTGTGGCATAAGCATAGATGAGATAGAGCCAAGAAGCTTTTCGTTCAACAATCCATTTGGTGCGTGTCCTGATTGTTACGGACTTGGTTATACAATGAATTTTGATGTAGAGCTTCTTATACCAGATGATTCATTAAGCATCGATGAGGGAGCTATAGTTGGTATGGGATGGCAGTCTGTAAAGGATGAGGGCAGCTTTTCAAGGGCTATTATGAGTGCACTTGCAAAGGAATATAACTTCAGTTTATCAACACCATTTAAGGATTATCCAGATGATATTAAGGATATGATTATAAATGGTACTAAGGGCAGAAGTGTTAAAGTGCATTACAAAGGCCAGAGAGGCATTGGAGAATACGATATAGCATTTGAAGGCCTTATCCATAATATGGAGAAAAGATATAGGGAAACTTACTCAGACAGTGCAAAGCAGCAGTATGAGGAATTCATGCGCATAAGACCTTGTAAGTCCTGCCACGGACAGAGATTAAAGCCATCATCTCTTGCTGTTACGATAGCAGATAAGAATATATATCAGATAACGGATATGTCTATTGTTAAGTTAAAGAAGTTCTTAGATGAGCTTGAGCTTACAGACAGACAGAAGTTTATCGGTGCAGATATACTTAAGGAGATTAAGGCAAGAATACAGTTTCTTATGGATGTAGGACTTGATTATCTTTCATTATCAAGAGCTACAGGTACGCTTTCAGGAGGAGAGGCACAGAGAATAAGACTTGCGACACAGATAGGTTCAGGACTTGTTGGTGTGGCTTATATACTTGATGAGCCAAGTATCGGACTTCATCAGAGAGATAACGACAAGCTGCTTGGGACACTTATACATTTGCGTGACCTTGGTAACTCAGTTATTGTGGTTGAACACGATGAAGATACTATGCGTGCCGCAGATTATATTGTTGATATAGGACCGGGTGCCGGACGTAATGGTGGAGAAGTCGTTGCGACAGGAACAGCAGCTGATATTATGGCATGCAAGGATTCGCTTACAGGTGCATATCTTAGCGGAAGAATCAAGATTCCAGTGCCGGCTAAGAGAAGAAAGCCGACAGGCTGGATAACTGTTAAGGGTGCAAGGGAGAATAATCTTAAAAATATTGATGTTGATATACCACTCGGAGTATTTACATGTGTAACAGGTGTATCGGGTTCAGGAAAGAGCTCACTTGTGAATGAAATTCTGTATAAGCACCTTGCGAAGTCTTTAAACCGTGCAAGATGTATCGCTGGTGACCATGATGATATTACAGGAATTGAGCAGCTTGATAAGGTTATAGATATTGACCAGTCGCCAATAGGAAGAACTCCACGTTCTAATCCTGCGACATATACAGGCGTATTTGATATGATAAGGGATCTTTTTGCTTCAACAACAGATGCTAAGGAAAGAGGTTATAACAAAGGACGTTTCAGCTTTAATGTAAAGGGAGGACGTTGTGAGGCTTGTTCTGGAGATGGTATTATCAAGATAGAAATGCATTTCCTGCCGGATGTATACGTACCTTGTGAAGTGTGTGATGGAAAGCGTTATAACAGGGAAACACTTGAAGTTAAGTATAAGGGAAAGAGCATATATGACGTGCTTGATATGACAGTTGAGGATGCAGTTGATTTCTTTGAAAATGTGCCATCAGTCAGAAGAAAAATAGAAACTCTTAATGACGTTGGACTTTCATATATTAAGTTAGGACAGCCATCTACAGAGCTTTCAGGTGGAGAGGCACAGAGAATAAAGCTTGCTACAGAGCTTTCTAAAAGAAGTACAGGAAAGACTATATATATTCTTGATGAACCTACAACAGGACTTCATTTTGCCGATGTCCACAAGCTTGTTGATATACTTCATAAGCTTGCAGAGGGCGGTAACACTGTTGTTGTTATTGAGCATAATCTTGATGTTATAAAAACAGCCGATTATATTATAGATATGGGACCAGAAGGCGGCGACAGAGGTGGTACAGTTATTGCAAAGGGTACACCAGAAGAGGTTGCCAGGGTTAAGAAGTCTTATACGGGACAGTATGTTAAGAAGTATTTATAAGGATGGTGCAGATGACGGCATTGTGGATGAAAGTTCAATGATAGAAGATGTTTAAAGTCTCTAAATTGGCAAATTTGAAAATTGCAGGTGCTGGTCAGTGTTATAAATTATAAAAACATATCTTTTATAGTTATTTTGAATAATATAAAGTGTAAAAATACGACATTTGATTGCTAGGAGAAGAAAAATGGTATCAGGCATTATATTTGATATGGATGGCGTTCTTATAGATTCAGAAAGACAGTCTAATGAGGGCTGGCTATGGGCGGCAGGGCAGCTTGGAGTGGATATGCCAATGTGGCTTATAGACAGCTTTAAGGGTGCTCCGGCAGAGCTTTGCTGCAAGTTCTTTGATGATTATTACAAGGGTGTGATAGATTATTGGGAAGCGAAGGAGCTTAGAACACAGCATGTATACAAGATAAGGGAAACAGAAGGTATTCCTGTTAAAAAGGGCGTAAAGGACATATTTGAATATATAAGAAATAATGGATTAAAGTGTGCAGTTGCTACATCAACAAGGCGTGAAAGTGCTGAGAAAACACTTCATGAAATAGGAGTGTGGGATTATCTTGATGCGGTTGTATATGGAGATGAAGTCGAACATGGAAAGCCAGAACCAGATATATTCCTTCGTGCGGCTAAGGCAATAGGCGTAAATCCGTCAGAGACAGTAGTAGTTGAGGACAGCATTAATGGCATTAAGGCTGGATATGCGGCAGATATGAGAGTTGTTCATATTCCTGATACAATAGCAATAGATGATGATATCAGGAAGCTTACATATATGGTATGTGCTGACCTTAATGGACTTATTGATGTTGTGGAAAGTATTAACAAACCAGTTATTAACAGGAAAAATGTCATTAATGCATTTGCAGAGTATGTAAGAAATTACGACCCATCAGATGAAAAGATAAAGCTTAAGATAGATCATACCTACAGAGTAGCAGGAATGTGTCAAAGAATTGCAGAATCATTAGGCTTAAGTGAACCAGATGTGGATATTGCATGGCTTCTTGGAATGTTACACGATATAGGAAGATTTGAGCAGATAAGGCGTTTCGGTACATTTAATGATGCCAAGTCAGTAGACCATGCAGAATTCGGTGCAGATCTGCTGTTTAAGGAAGGTCTTATAAGGAAGTTTGCAGAAGGGTATTATGTAGAATGTGAGCTTGCACGTTCAGGGAATGAAGAAGCTGGACAGGCATACAGCAGGCAGAAAGATTGTCAGGAAGGCAAGCTGAATAGCAGACAAGGAAATTGTCTGCTTGCACAATCGGATAATCAGTCTGATTATTGTCAGGAAGAACGGAAAATTAAAGAATTCTTAGTTAATAATGATGCAACGACTGTCGATGATGAGCAGATAATAAAAAATAATGAGCACCACAATAAAGATACAGGACTTCTTGAAATGGCAATAAGACAGCATAATAAGTATCGTGTAAAAGAAGACCTCAACGAAAGACAGCGTATGTTTTGTGATATACTGCGTGATGCAGATAAGGTTGACATATTTAAGGTAAATGCAGATATTCCTATGGAGATTATATATGATGTAACAACAGAGGAACTTAAGAATGGAATTATAACCAAAGAGGTACTTGAGAGCTTTTATAAGAGGGAAACAGTACTTAAAAGTGTGAGAAAGAGTGCTGTTGACCATATAGTAGGGCATATATCACTGCTTTTTGAACTTGTATATAAAGAAAGTTATAGACAGGCCAAGGAACAAGGTTATGTATATAAGCTTCTTGATTTTAAGTCAGATGTACCAGAGGTCAATGCAGAATTTGATAATATGAGGAAATATGTGGATGAGTTTCTTAATAAAATATAAAGCTGTATAAAACTGAAATTTAAGCGGTATAAGCATACAACAGATTAATAACAGGAGATTGTGTTGTATGGGATTGTAATAAAGATTGAAGAATAGGCTTGTCATTATACCGCTTGTTTACTATAATAAATGTATATATGAGTTGTAGATGTGTTATATATACTGATATATACTTTAAAAGCAATAGGAGAAAATATAAGACAATAAAAGCAGTAAATTGCTATACATAAATTGTTATGTAAAATATCCAATTAATATATGTGTGTTATATGTATATGTTATATATGCGTATGTTATATATGTGTATATTATATATATGTATATTATGATACCAGGGGCAAAAGGTCTAAACCCACATGGGCTCGCTCATAGGTGGGTTTAGACCTTGTGACACGCCCCCGATATGAGCATAAAAGTGGGATGATAATCTCACGATATGTGAATATTGGGTAGGATTGTGGGAGTGCATAGCACGGAACAATCCGTAGGTATCAAAGTCGGGGCTTTTGACCCCTACATAATATTATTTATATATGCATATTGTGTCTGTATATTTTTTATGATTGGCTGATTAAAGTATAGAAATGCATATAAAATATATCTTCAACGCAAACTTATGATTAGGAAAGGGACAATATGAATCAGGAAAAGGTTATAGTTATTGACTTTGGCGGACAGTACAACCAGTTAGTTGCACGTCGTGTCCGTGAATGTAACGTATATTGTGAGATATATTCTTACAAAACACCTCTTGAGCAGATTAAGGCGATGAACCCTAAAGGAATTATCCTTACAGGTGGTCCGAATAGCTGCTATGAAGAAGGTTCACCTACTTGTACTAAAGAGCTTTTTGAACTTGGTGTTCCAGTGCTTGGATTATGTTATGGTGCTCAGCTTATGCAGTACGTTCTTGGCGGCAAGGTTGAGAAAGCTCCAGTAAGAGAGTATGGAAAGACAGAGACATTTGTTGATAAGAGCAGTGCTTTATTTGGAGATGTTTCAGAAAAGACTATCGTGTGGATGAGCCATTTTGACTACATTTCACAGGTTGCTCCAGGATTTAAGATAATTGCACATACAGCAGACTGTCCAGTGGCAGCAGCAGAGTGTTCAGAAAAGAACCTATATGCAATCCAGTTCCATCCAGAAGTTCTTCATACACAGGAAGGTACAAAGATGCTTCACAACTTTGTGCGTGGAGTATGCGGATGTGCTGGAACCTGGAAAATGGATGCATTTGTAGAGAATACTATTAAGGAAATACGTGAAAAGGTTGGCGATGGTAAGGTATTGCTTGCACTTTCTGGTGGAGTTGATTCATCAGTGGCAGCAGGTCTTCTTTCAAGAGCTATTGGAAAGCAGCTTACATGCGTATTCGTAGACCATGGTCTTCTTCGTAAGAACGAGGGCGATGAGGTTGAAAATGTATTCGGTCCAGAAGGACAGTTTGACCTTAACTTTATAAGGGTAAATGCACAGGAAAGATATTACTCTAAGCTTGCAGGTGTTACTGAACCAGAAGCTAAGAGAAAGATAATCGGTGAAGAGTTCATCCGTGTGTTTGAGGAAGAAGCCAAGAAGATTGGTGCAGTTGACTTCCTTGCACAGGGAACTATATATCCAGACGTTGTAGAGAGTGGACTTGGCGGTGAATCAGCGGTAATCAAGTCACATCACAATGTAGGTGGTCTTCCAGATTTCGTTGATTTCAAGGAGATTATTGAGCCACTCCGCGACTTATTCAAGGATGAAGTACGTAAGGCTGGTCTTGAACTTGGCATACCAGAACATCTTGTGTTCCGTCAGCCATTCCCAGGTCCAGGACTTGGAATAAGAATTATCGGCGAAGTAACAGGCGACAAGGTTCGTATCGTACAGGATGCCGATTACATCTACCGTGAAGAAGTAGACAAGGCAGTAGAAGCCTACAAGAAAGAAAATGGCAAGGCACCAGCCTGGATGCCAAACCAGTACTTTGCAGCCCTCACTAATATGCGTTCAGTTGGTGTTATGGGTGATGAAAGAACTTATGACTACGCAGTTGCACTTCGTGCAGTCAATACAATTGACTTTATGACAGCCGAAAGTGCCGAGATACCATTTGAGGTACTCCAGACAGTTATGAGTAGAATTATAAACGAGGTGCGTGGGGTTAATAGGGTATTTTATGACCTGACTAGTAAGCCACCGGGAACGATTGAGTTTGAATAAATAAAATAACGCCGGAAATCCAGTGTTTATGCGGATTTCTGGCGTTCCTTTATGTAGTTTGAGTGCAAAATGAGTACAATCTATTGTGGAAGAGAATTTTCTGTAAACAATTCTAAATCAAATAAGGGATTATTAGTTTGAAAATCATATTGTTGAATTTGATGTTTTAGTTTAACTAATTCTTCCTCAGTTGTTACTATGATTATTTTTATTCGGTAATCTCTATTAGTATTTTCTTTGTAGATTTCTCCCTTTTTTTTCATTTGTTGACAAAGCGATGGTAACCTTACGGCGGTCGCATGGTGTGACCAATATTTTATCTCATACAATAAATCGGGAGAAGAAGTAGTTGATTCAGCGATGATATCATATTCTTCAGTGTGTATTCGTACATTTTGGTGATATAGATATCTTTTACCTAATTTATGTGAAATGTATGTGTAATATTTGTTTTCAATTTCAAAAGCTTTCTTAATTGTTGCAGATGTAGATGAACGAATGGAAGCAGTAATTGAAGAATTTACCTCGTTTTCAGAAGCTACTTCAATATTCTCTGAAACCATTTTCTCAGCAATTTCGGTAGCTGACATTTTTTCTATATTTATCTGTTTTTCTTTTATATCTAAATCTGTTAATTTGTTTTGAGCGGATTGTTGTATTGTGTTCCATTTGTAACAACCTAATATAAAGAGAAATAATCCTATGATTATTAGTATAATGCAAAATATAGGTAAAATTTGATAAACAAAGTTTAAACATATCATTTTGTGCTCTATTAGTTCTTTTGATATTGAAGAGAGTGAAGAAAATTCTGCTTCGGTTATTACAATATCATAAGAACCGGATATTAAATAGTGAAGTAAGAAAACTGGAGTAATAATCAGTATTATTCCAATTGATACTAGAAATTTGTAAAAGCTATCAAATTGCAGTTTGTCCATATACATTATTCCTTTGCGTTAATTTATGATATATAGTTTTATTAGATTCTTGATTAGCTATCGTTATTTCTCCAATGAATAGATGGTTCAAACCTCCCACCGTCATCACAGGTGAAAGGCCAATTTAGTTTCCATTCAAAATATTCTCCTTGCGTAATTTCCTTATTTGTCAATTCTTGAAATCGTATTGCCCATTCCCTCATAAAGTCGTTAATTTTGTTATAATTCAGTGCGATTGCTACAGGTGGAAATATGCCATCATATTGATAATTATTGTACATGCCGTAGGCAATCCGATTATCAGATTTATCGTTATATTTCTGTAACTGGAAGATATATAACGAGCCGCTGACTTCCTCTTCTAACCAGAAAAAATCTAACATAATGCGTTCGGCTTCACTTAAATCATCACTATCATAAATGTTGATATAGTTGCATTTTAATATTTTTGCAATAGCTATAGCAGTCTCTTCTTTAGGGGCTACGGTGCAATTTTCATATTGTGCTATACGGACGGCAGCACTTTTTTGAGGATATCCTAAAGCCATCCCTAATTCTTTTTGGGTCATGTGGCGAAATTCGCGTATTTTCTTTAGACGTTTTCCTACTTGCATATTCATTCACCTATTTAAATTTGTTATTAATACACTGTACAACCTATGTACATTTTTAATAATAGTACCATATTGTTTAAAATAAAGCAAATATACTTAATTGACAAAACAGAGAAAACGACATATAATACGATTTAATGTTAAGTAAAAATACTTAACATTAAGATGGAGAGAAAGGGGGTAAAATATGAACACACAAGAGAAAACTTACATTACAGCTTCTGAACTTGCAGAAACACTGGGAATTTCAATGGGGCAGGCTTACAAGATTATCCGGCAGTTAAACAGCGAACTTGCAAAGGATGGCTATATTACTGTAGCCGGGAAGTGTCCACGTCGCTACTTGGAGAAGAAGTGGTATGGTTTTGGAACATCAAATTAGCGGTAAAGGAGAAATGACAAATTGGCAGCAAAAGCAGAAAAAGACCCTAAAACGGGCAAATGGCTTATACAGTATCGCTATACTGATTGGCAAGGAAATAGAAAGAAATCCACAAAACGTGGATTTAATACAAAGCGAGAAGCCGAAGAGTGGTTGCGGACATTTCTTGTGACACAGCAGGCGGATTTTAATATGATGTTTGAGGATTTTTTAAAGATTTATTATGCGGATATGGAGACACGGTTACGAGAGCATACCATGAGGACAAAGAAGTATATCATTGACTTAAAGGTACTTCCGTTTTTTGGAAAGATGAAAATGAATGAAATCAAAGCCGCAGATATTCGCAAGTGGCAGAATAAGTTGATACAGCAGGGGTATGCACCTACCTATCTAAGAACAATTAACAATCAAGTTTCGGCATTATTTAATTATGCGGTTAAGTATTATGATTTGCCTAATAATCCATGTAGAAAAGCAGGGAGTATTGGAAAAGGAAAAGCGGATGAAATGCAGTTTTGGACAAAGGAAGAATTTGATAAGTTTGTAGATACTGTGATGAACAAGCAACAATCTTACATGGCATTTATGACATTATTTTGGACGGGAATGAGATTAGGAGAACTGCTTGCGCTTAACGTAGGAGATGTAGATTTTGAAAAAAGAACAATTAGTATTACAAAATCATATCAGCGCATGAGTGGAAGAGATGTTATAACAGAACCTAAAACCCCAAGAAGTAAGCGAAGTATCACGATTCCGCAGTTTCTTGTTATTGATTTGCAGGATTATGTGAACAGTATGTATGGAGTGGAGAAAGAGGATAGGCTGTTTCCTATCACGAAATACTATTTGGAGCATGAAATGCAACGAGGTATTAAGCAAAGCGGTGTAAAACGTATTCGGATACATGACATACGACATAGCCATGCCTCAATGCTTGTAGAACTTGGGTTTTCGCCGTTAGAAATAGCGAATCGGTTGGGACACGAGAAAATTGAAACAACATTGAATACCTATTCTCATTTGTATCCGAATAAACAGGAACAGCTTGCGGATAGGCTTGATGCACAGTATAGAGAGGGACTGCAATGAGTGGATTAGATAAAAATAGGATACGAAATCAAACAGTATGTTTTAGGGCAACAGCAGAGGAACGACGGCAGATAGAAGCGCGTATTGCTGTAAGTGGTATGCCGAAAGGACAGTTTTATATTCAATCACTGCTTCATCAAGAATTAAATATTGTGGTTGGAAAGTATCAAAGTGACCGATTAAGTCTTGAAATTCGCCGTTTAAGAGAGCGGTTGGACGAAATACCACAACAGGACGAGGATGCCTTATATGAGCCGTTAACGGAGTGTAAAGCACTTCTGACAGAGCTTATAGATTTGATGAAAAAGAGTGAAACAGAAACGACAGTAACAACAGAGGACGTTCTTACGGAAAAATAAAAGCCCTTGTATCTGCAAATACAAAGACTTTTCTGCTGTGATAGATATTTTCTTTACAACTGTATATTATCATGGCAGTTATCCGATTGCAACAAAAATATGGAGGACTGAAATGAGTAGAAACGAAAGGGAAACAATCTTAAATCAAGTTAAAAATGAAAAAGTAAACGGGTTAAACCCGAAATCAATGGAAGAAATATTCGATTTGGTTTATCAAAGCCGTCGTCCTATTGTAAAAGGAATGATATATGCGGGGGCATATTTATTTGTTGGCGCACCGAAAATTGGCAAATCTTATTTTATGATGCAGTTGGCGTATCATGTTAGTATGGGATTACCACTTTGGAGTTATGAAGTGAAAAAAGCCACGGTTTTGTATTTGGCATTAGAAGATGATAACCGTAGAATACAACAGCGATTATATCAAATGTTTGGCGTAGAGAAAGTGTCGGATAATTTGTTTTTTTCTACTGAAAAAATTGCATTGTCGGGACAGTTGGAAAATGAAATTGAATTGTTTTTAAAAGAACATAGGAACACAGGGCTGATTATCATTGATACATTGCAGAAAGTAAGAGGAAATGAAAGCGATACATTAAGTTATGCCAAGGATTATGACACTGTAAGTAAGCTAAAAGAAATTGCGGATAGAAATGATGTGTGTATCATGGTTGTTCATCATACACGTAAACAGCAATCAGATGATGCTTTTGATATGATTTCGGGAACAAACGGGCTTATGGGGGCGGCAGACTGTTCTATGATACTCCACAAGGAAAAACGTACAAGCAATAAGGCAATTTTGGATATAACAGGGCGAGACCAAACAGACCAAAGAATATATTTGAAGCGTGATGAAGAACGGCTGATATGGCAGTTTGAAAAAAGCGAGAGTGAATTGTGGAAAGAAAAGCCCGACCCATTGCTTGAAAAAATCGCAGATTTTATTACTTCTAATAATGGAGAGTGGAGCGGTACGCCTACGGAACTTGCAAAAATAATGGCAGGAGATATCCAACCTAACGCACTTTCTATGATGTTGAATGTAAGAGCGGGAAAACTATTTGAAGAATATCAAATTTGTTATGAAAAAGGACGTAACCATAGTGGAAGATATATAAAACTTTCTTTATGTGAAAAGAAAGCGTGACGACTGTGACAGCCGTGACGGTCGTAGATATAGCCGTCACGGTTGTCACGGCTGACACGACCGCAGGTGATTTTTTTCTTTTATCGCTTGAAAAATAAGCAGTAAAGGAAAAAGAAAAGGGCGGGATATGTTTCAAATTCAATATTAGCAAGCAGGGGGAAATGTAACGCCATATGGTGTCGAAAATTCCCACTTGTTAGTCCCTAGCAAGCATAGGAAAATGTAATGCCACATTTTCCACTTGCCAGTGGGGTTGCACCCCCTAAACCCCCTGCTTCGGTAGTCTACTTTAGCGATGAATTTAAAGTTACTTTACCATGTAAATTATACTGTTATCACCGTGATAAAATATGAGCAAAAATTGGAGGGGATAATATAATATGAGTGAAAATAATCGACCAAAAGAAAGAATAGTTGGCGTACGCTTATTGCCCGAGGAAGCAGAAGTTTTACAGGCAAAAGCAAAAGAAGCTAATATGTCAAAGGCAAGATTTTTGAAGAATGTAATTTTACAAGGGAGTGCGTATGAAAAAACAAATTTTACGGCAGAAGATGCAGGAAAGTTACAATATGAAATTGACAAAATAGGAAACAACATAAATCAGATTGCCGTTCGTGCAAACGATAGTTCCAATATAGAGGAAATTGACTTTTCAAGATTAAAGGATAACTACATGGAGTTACTGTCTGCTTTTTATGAATTTATACATGGAAAAGGGGAAGTAAATTGAGTATCGGGGTATGCAAGGAGCGATAGACATATGGGGACGGATAATAGAATACGAAAACACTATTTTAGCATGCGTTTACACGAAAATGAGGATGCTTTACTTGAAGCAAAAAAGGATGAAGCGAACATGACAAAATCAGATTACTTGCGAAATGTGATTTTGTTTGCGCCCGCAGGAGAACGCGCTCATTATTTTGCTGATTTTGCAGAGAAAATATGTCAAAAGCTAAATGAAATTGGAAATAGAATTAATGAGATTGCCCATGCTGTAAATGGCAGGAGGCAAGTTACATCTATGGACATAGAAATGTTGATTGAAGAATATACGGAATTACTGGCGGTGTATGATGAGTTTGTGCGTGACAAGTCGGACAATCCGTATTGATTTGACGGCTGTTATTACATGAGGCGTAACGCTTGTTAAAGTAGTTTTAATTAAAGCGGGTGTATTAAATAGATGAAGTGAAAAAACGCCTTAATAAAAGCGTTAAGGCGTTTTGAGAGGGGGTCATTGCCTGTTCATTTGTTGACGGGCTTTTTTTCTTGCCTGTTCTATAGTGGCTTGCGTCTCATGTTCTACTTGATTATCGCTTAATAAGTGGAACGCCCTCTTGTCTACATATTCGACGAGTTCTTCGTAGGTGGGTTTGTGTCCGTTACGCTTTTCAAGATGTTTAGAGAGTTCCATCATCATTTGGGGATTTTCTTTGCAAATTTCTTGTATGCTTCTTATTGGTTTTTCCGTATTTTCATCAGTGTTCGGTTCTGACGTAGATTGTGCTTCTTCAGATGTCTTGGCTGATGCGCCAAACAAAGAGTTTTTAATGATGATAATATCACGAATGAAACATAATGTGGCAAAGCCACCAAGTATATACATCATCCGTTCATCTGTAAGCCATGAAACAGATGCAATCAAATCATCTAACTTAAATGCAAGGAATAGCGCAAGTGCGGCAGTTCCTACAAGTGCTATCAGATAGTTTTGCGTAAGACTTAGCACGATACCAAATAGTGATGCAATCAGATAGACGGCTGATGCAGCAACAAGACCGCCTGTTATGGAATTTACAGAAAACGAGCCGCGTTTCGCATCATAGTATTGCAGATAGGCAAATACACCTATAAACAGTAAGATTTTCAATGTTTTTGTTCCCAATTTATTCATGTGATACCTCCATGCTACAGATGTTGTCTACGGTAACCCTATACACATAATTAGCACGTATTTGAGCCTGCTCAAGCAAAAATCGAACCCACTCTTTGGTGTCTTCGCGCTGGAAATCTGATGACAAAATGGTTAGCGCATCTGAGATAGCTTTGCTTGTAAGTTCATACATCCTTTTATAGTTCGTCATTTTTACCTCCGTATGTGCTTTTAAAGTTGATTATATCATATCTTATAGCATGAATGCAACGTGAAATATAACATAAATTATAATAAGCGTTGTCGTATAATAACTGAAAATTCCATAAGCTATATGAGTAGGAGGCAGTGCTTATGGAACGAGAACATTTCGAGGAATATAAGAAATTAGGCTTAAATATAGCTTATTACAGAAAGGAACAGGGATTGTCACAGATACAGCTTGCAGACAAGATTGATATAAGTAGAACGCATATGTCACGAATAGAAAATAATGATTGTGCAGTATCGCTCGATGTGATTTTTAGTATAGCAAAGGCTTTGAATATTCCTGTTGCGAAACTGTTTGAATTTCGGTAGAATATGTTATGGGTGAGGGCATTTATTAGACCATTTTGATAGAGAAATATACTTATCAAAAAGTGAATATTGCAAATAATGTTGGCATATGCTATACTATGCCTAGGCAAGAAATGAGATTAGTGTCTAAGTTGGCACAAAGTGAAACCCCACGAATGGCAGTTCGTGGGGTTTCTTTAGGCTAATTGTCACTGTCATTTCCGTCTAGCCATTTGCAGATATAGTGGCAGGCTACACCTGCTATGACGGAAATCAAAAATGAGATTAGTAACTCCAAGTCAGCACCCCCCTTTCCGTTGTCGGATTGGGTAGTGACAACATACAAATTGTATCATAAACTGTCGATTATGAGAAGATGAAGTTTAAAAAGCGTAGGAGTTAAGTTCATTTAAAAGGATTGTCTCGGCAATACAATACACTCGGGGAGAAGAAAGCCCGTGGCAGTTGTCACCTTTATCGCTTTGAGTACGTTTTGAGTACAAAATTTTCATGAAATGAAAAATAGGGACACCAAAACGCAAATTAAGAACCTTAACACACGGAAAATAAACAAAAAAACGTTAATGCAAAGTACTGTGACCTGAGTTTGAATAGTAAACAGAGAGCCGGGAAGCCGCATAAACAGCGGACTTTCCGGCTCTTAGTATGTGGCGTGATACCTTTTTGATACCTGTTTTATTGAAAAAATAGATTTTCTTCTTCTTCAAATCTTAGATCTAGATATTTATGGATAGCAATTTCTATATCATTTATATTTTGAATAAGTTCTTTTCCGTTAGATAAGTTTTCTTTATAAAATTCCATATAGGTTGTTCTGCGTCTGACAGCAGATGATTTTTCGTTTGGTACTGGACGACATTTTTCGGGAATTAGGTAGGATAATATACTATTTTCTAAATCTGTTAACAAATTAGGGGTGTATAGAATTAAATGATAATTTTGAAACCAATATGCTTCATCTGTGTTATTCTTTAAAGTATTAATATCCTGTTCAGAAAATAAGTGAATGCTAAGATAATATGAAATTAGCACTTGATTTTTTGAACACAAAACTAATTCAGTATTTTCTGCTAATATATCTGTAAGCCCTAATTCACTAATTGCATAAAAATAGTATAGTTGTTCTTCATGAAACGAAGTTTTTAGGGATTCCTTAAACCGTATCTTGAAAAATTTCTTTACTTTATTTTTATCAAAGTTATTCATATAGCTAAACTTGTCAATACAATATAATAGTGATTCTGGAGAAGTTCTAAAAATATAACATAATTGATGGTAGTCATATTCTTTTGTGATGAATTTTTCTAAATTTAGTGTTCTGAAATATTTTGTTTTAAAAAAGTTGTTAATAAATACTCTTTTTTGCTTTTCATCGTATAATTGAGATATACGGTACACAATTTGATTTATAAAAACCAATTTATTTTGCGAACTTTCGCTGCTGTAATGTGTATTACAATGTGCAATTAATTTTTTCCAATATCTCGCAATTACATTATAAGAATTAAATTTTTCATAATCCCATATTTCATATTTGTTTTCGTTTCCTTGCAAATCGAATTGATCTAAAACAGAATAAAATATTTGGATTATTTTACTTACGTCCTCTTTGTTACAAAAGAAATAAAAATCATCGGAAAAATATGTAAAATCACAAACGATATTTTGCTCTACAAGCGCATTTTCAAGAACATAACTTATTTTTGCTAAATGTTGTTCAGCAAAATATAGAGATAAATAGTTACCCATAATCAAGCCGTTTGTAGCTCCAAAATTCATATTTGTAATATAGCGGTCAGGTAAGCCATTAAAATCTAAATAGTGAGTATATAATCGCCCATAGAATTCCTTTATATCTAATTTGATTAGATTGTCATAGACACATAGCTCTTCAAAGTCATTTTCTAATTGAACATCATATTCCCCAATCGCAAAATCCCCTGTATTTAATCGAACAGATAATCGTTTATGAGAAGTGTCAAGTTGTTGCGGATCATCAAAGTGTGGAAATGTTTTAAAATGTTCATAAGCACAAGTTAAAGAAATAATATTGGGAAGCTTCAAGGTGCGAAAGCTATTATCATTTTTTCGTATGGTAAATTTGATAGGTTTTGTCCAACAAGTATCATCAATGTCTATGGAAGCTGGACTTGTTGGGAAAATTATATTGTCTATATTTATAAAATGCCGAATAGGGTTTTTAAAATTATAAATATTATTATAATCCATTATATTTTCTCCAATCATAACTGTTATTTTTCTTGTCATTTCCCTGTTCATCAACACTACTGCTGGAAGCAGGCCAGTTGATTTTCCATTCAAAGTATTCGTCCTCTGAAATCTCTCCGCTTTTTAGCTGTTCTTTCCGCAAGCACCATTCACGCAGAAATTCATTTACAAGACCATAATCAATCCACATACCGACAGGGGCATGAGCAGGCCATTCGTCACTATCATTATAGCAAATAGACTTATCATCAGAAGCGTTGCATTTGCCGGGATTGCGGACAAGTTGGAACAGATGAAAGGTATTGCGGTTGTCCTCGTCAAGCCAGAAAAAAGTCTGCATAATGTCCTCGGCGCAGCCGGGGGCTTCGGTAATAAAATTGATATAGTTGACATTCAAAATTTTGGCAATTTCCATGAGAGTATCTTCTTTGGGAACACGATAGCCGGATTCATATTGTGCTACACGAACATCAGCGTTGCGCTCCTCATATCCCAGCTTCAATCCTAGTTCCCGTTGTGTTAATCCCCGAAATGTGCGGATTCTCTTAATTCGTTCTCCCAGTGTCATAATTCTGTGTCCTTTCCTTAAAATTTACAAATTACACACCATAATCCATTCTTCTTTGTTTTCCCGTATAATATCAAAGCCGATTTTTCGATACATTTCAGCCGCATAATTAGCCTTTTGAACAGAAAGTGAAACACGTTTATAACCATGTGTTTTCAACAAAGATAGCATTTCTTTCATCATATCGGTTCCTATCCCCTGTCCCCGGTATTCTTTGTATAGAGAGATGGCAAGAGAGGGCGTTTCATCATCAATATGTCCGTAATCGTGTATAATGCGTACCCAGACAGCACCAACGATTTTTTGTTCAACTTCTGCGACTAATGCGAAATCAGCTTTTGATACCCCGAAGCGGTCAACATAAATTTGTAATTCGGGAGAAGCGATAATATTTTTCGGTGGCGGCTTTATACCGTCTGGAATAAAAATAGCTTCGTATAGAAATTCATTCAATAGAGGATATTCCATTACCGTCATTTCTCGTATCGTGTATTCCATAAAGCCCTCCTGTGAAAATAGTTAGCCCGTTTCCTACATTGTAGCATACCTAAAATAATACGGCAACAAAAACTTATCAGAAATGCTAAATTTAACAAAAAAGATAAACTTAACAAAAAAGCTATTAACAATAGCAGAAATGTTAAGTATACTGAAAATACAGAACTTAACAAAAAAGTTAAAAATCCAAAAGGAGAACGTGTATTTGAAAAATGATTTATTTGTAACAGCCGGAGAAGTGGCGCAGGACTTAGGCATTTCCAAACCATTTGCTTATAAGCTGGTGCGGCAGATGAACGAAGAACTGGAAGCAAAAGGTTTTATCACAATCGCCGGACGAGTGAGCAGAAAATACTATGAAGAAAAATTTTATGGCATGGCACAGGCGAATTAGGAAAGGAGTGAGATTATGGCGGCGTACAAAGACGAACAGCGGGGAACATGGTATGTGTCCTTTCACTATTATGACTGGACTGGTAAGAATTGCCGGAAAGTTAAGAGGGGATTTAAGACCAAACGGGAAGCAACAGAGTGGGAACGGCATTTCCGTATGAAAGAAGCGGCTGACTTGGATATGACTTTTGAGGAATTTGTTCAGGCATACACAAGAGATATGAAGCCGAAACTGAAACACAATACCTGGCTGACGAAAGAGCATATCTTGAGGACAAAGCTACTGCCCTATTTCAAGGACAAGAAAATGCGTGATATTCGTCCGAAAGATATTATCCAGTGGCAGAATGAACAGATTTCCTATCGTGATGAAAAAGGAAAGCCCTATGCTCCGACTTATTTGAAAACTCTGCAATCAGAATTGAGTGCACTGTTTAATCATGCGGTACGGTTCTATGAACTGAAAAGCAATCCTGTTGTAAAGGCGGGGCCGTTGGGAAAGGGAAAAGCGGAGGAAATGTTGTTCTGGACAAAAGAGGAATATCTGAAATTCATTGAAGCGGTAAAGGACAAACCATATTCCTATCATGCGTTTCAGATATTGTACTGGTGCGGTTTACGAGTGGGCGAACTGTTAGCTCTCACGTCGCAGGATATTGATTTTGATAACAAAGTCATTCGGATAACAAAATCTTATCAGCGATTGGAGGGGAAAGATGTAATTACAGACCCGAAAACTCCGAAAAGCAAACGAAATGTAAGTATGCCGGATTTCTTATGTGAAGAACTGAAAGATTATATCGGCAGATTATACGGGATTCTTCCCACTGACCGTATCTTTCATCTGACAAAAAGCTTTCTGCACCATGAAATGACAAGAGGGGCGGAAAAAGCGGGAGTGAAACGCATTAGAATCCACGATTTGCGACATTCTCATGTATCACTGCTTATCAGCATGGGATTTTTGGCGGTATCAATCGGAAACAGGGTGGGGCATGAAAGCGTGGATATTACTTATCGCTATGCTCATATGTTCCCGACGGAACAGACACAAATGGCAAAATTGCTGGATGAAGAATTTAAGGAGGGCGCAGAGGAATGAGCGGCACACACAAATATCCGACAATCAGTTTCCGTATCTCTCCGAGAGAGAGGGAAGAAATCGAAGCAAAGATTTTCACAAGTGGCATGAAGAAAAAAGATTATTTTGTCCGTTCTTGCATTTATAACCGGGTGTGCGTGGTAGGCAAGAAAGAAACAGTTTATCAGATTGTGGAACGGTTGCAGGAAATGGAGAATCGGCTGGTGGAACTGGCGGAGCAAATTGATGTCAAAAAGCCGGGGATTACTTCCGAAGAAATCAGAGATTTGCGGGAAGCCTATGAAGATATGCTGAAAGCAATTCTTTGGATGTTGGACGGTGCGAGGTATCTGTGGCAAGGCGAAGAAAAAAGCCCTGACAGCGGCAACTGTTAGGGCTGTGATAACTGGAAAACCTCTGTTATCAACAATCACAATTCAAGTATAGCAGAGGTTTCTTCCGGTGACAACGAATTTTTCAAAAACGGAGGACATTATGGCAGGAACGAGAACAGAATTACAGATGATTAAAATGTCGGAGATACAGTCGCAGGAGGTGGCGTGGCTGTGGTTTCCGTTTATCCCTTATGGAAAGCTGACGATTGTACAAGGCGATCCGGGGGACGGTAAGACAACGCTTGTGCTGAACATAGCGGCGAAGCTGTCAAAAGGCGAGGGTCTGGACAGCAAAATGAAACGGACGGAGCCGCTGAATGTGATTTACCAGAGTGCGGAGGACGGGCTTGCAGATACGGTTAAGCCCCGTTTGGAAACGGCAGGAGCAAATTGTGAAAATATTTCCGTCATTGACGAGAGCATAAAATCACTTTCCATGATAGATGAACGTCTGGAAGAAGCAGTCATAAGGACAAAGGCGAAGCTACTGATTTTAGACCCGATACAGGCGTATCTCGGCGGTGGTATGGATATGAACCGGGCAAATGAAGCAAGGGATATGACAAAGAAGCTGGCGACTTTGGCGGAGAAATATCAATGTGCCATTGTACTTGTAGGGCACATGAACAAAGCGGCTGGAAATAAGGCAGCATATCGGGGCATGGGTTCCATTGATTTCTTTGCGGTGGCAAGGAGCGTCCTGCTGGTCGGCAGAGTGGAGGGCGAAGCGAATATAAGGGCGGTAGTCCAGATAAAAAACAATCTGGCGGCGTTTGGGCACCCGAAAGCATTTGAGTTGTCGGAGGACGGTTTTCACTGGCTCGGAGATTATGAGATTACCGCTGATGAAGTGTTGGGCGGTATCGCTCCGAAAGCGAATAAGCTGGAACAGGCGAAGCGTCTGCTCCGGGAAGTGGCAAAAACAAACAATGTCATGCAGAGCAATGAGATTTTCAATCTTGCAGAGGAACAGGGTATATCCAGACGGACGCTTGAAAGTGCGAAAAAGGAATTGAGTATCAGAGCAAAGCGGATAAACAATTCGTGGTATTGGGAACTGGATAAAATCAAGCCGGAGTAAGGCAACAGCGCAACAATGCAGAGTATATAGAATTTGCGGGCTTGGTGTCTGCAAGGTTGCAAAAGATATAGACCTTGCGTTGTTGCGGTCTTGAAAAGGAGGGCGAATATGATACGACAGCCAGAATGTGAACAAATATTTTTACGAGAGTGAAGCCCGGAGGATTGCCAAACTCAATGAAATATTCGGAGATATAGAATTGACTGAGGCAGAAATGCGGACGCTGATATGGCTTGCCGGATGGGATGAATATACGATAGAAAATGTACTTTCGGCTATCCGAAAAGCTATAGCGGCGGAAGTAAAGCGGCGGCAACAGCCGCCCCGTCCGTAGGACGGAAAAGCCCACGGCAGGGCGCAAAGGCAGCTTTTGATGGACGGAACGGCTGTCAAAAGTGCTTTTGCGTTACTTTCGACGAAAGTAACAAAGCTTATGCGCCGTATCCGGCGCTGATTGCCCGGAAAGGGAGAAAGGATATTGATTGAAGCGAACTATCAGCTTTATGACAGGAAAAGGCTCTGTCAACCATAATAGCAGAAAATTCCATGCAAAGAATACTGACCCGGAGCGAAGCTGTCTGAACGTGGAATATTGCAATGAAAATGTTAAGGACGTATATCACGAATTGTTTGATGAAGCGCTCACTAGGTATAATGAGAAGCAGACCAGAAGTGACCGCCGGATTGACGATTATTATGAGAAAATCCGTTCCGGCAAACAGGAGAAGCCATTTCATGAGATTATCCTGCAAATTGGGGATAAGGACAACATGGGGGCAAAGACGGAGAACGGACGACTTGCGGCAAAGGTGCTGGATAAATATATGCGGGATTTCCAACGGCGAAATCCTACGTTAAGAGTATTTAGTGCCTATCTTCATATGGACGAAGCAACGCCCCACTTGCATATAGATTTTGTACCGTATACGACAGGAAGCAGGCGGGGGATTGATACAAGAGTTTCTTTGAAACAGGCGTTATCTGCTCTCGGATTTAAGGGTGGCACAAGACGGGAAACAGAATTAAATCAGTGGGTGGCTTATGAAAAAGAGCAACTTGCCGCTGTCATGCGGGAATATGGAATTGAGTGGGAGAAGAAAGGAACGCATGAGAAGCATTTATCCGTTTTGGATTTTGAGAAAAAAGAGAGGGCAAAAGAAATCGCAGAATTGGATCAATCTATTTCTGACGGAAAAGAAATATTATCAGATATTCAAGTTCAGCAGTTGAAAGCGGAGCAGAAAACGGAGCAGATACGACAGGAGGGCGAAGCAATCCGGCAAGAAGTATCGGAGCTTTCGGAAACAAGTGATTTGCTGAAAGAACAGGCGGAAGCGTTGGCAGAGGATAAAGAAAAGCTGTTATATGATAATGAGAAGCTGGAAAAACAGCAGAAAAAATTGCAACAGGAGATTGAGAAAATGGTTCAGTCTAAGGCGGTTATGGAACGGAACATACATGCCTATGACGAGGACGAGAAATGGCAGTTGCCGGAGCCGGGGACATTGACGAGCGCAAAGAATTATAAAGACAAAAAGGTTCTGCCGCTGGTGGAAAGACTGAAAGAAGTGGTAAAAGCACTGACGATTAAATGCGTCCAGCTTGCAGAACAGGGAAAGAAACTAAAAGAAAAAGTTACCCGGCAGGAGCAGCAGATCAGTCGCTTGACAGATAAGGTCATGGAGCAGAGCGACATTATTGACCGATTGCAGGAGAAAACGGCGGATTTGGGGCGTTTGGAACGCTATTTCGGAAGAGAACAGGTGCAGTCGATAGTTGAGCGGTCTAAGGCCCTGGAATGGGCAGAAAAGGAAAATAAACGTCCGAAACGTGTATTTGATATGAGCAGATAGGGGGGATTGATAGAATGACAGATATGGAGAAAAAAGTTATGGTTCGGCTGTGTGCGAAAATCCTTTCAGAAACAGATTTGTATGATACAGATATGGAAGTACGCAATCTAATTGACTGGATATGTGTGTCGGAGCAGATAAAATCAAACAATAATGAGATACGCAGTCTGACAGGGGAATATAAACGGATAGAACCGGATTGCCGGGAGGGAGTGAAGGCGCAGTTGGAACGCATGAAATCACTCTGTAAAGAACGAGACAGCTTGTATGAGAAGCAGAACGATTTGAAAGGGCAAAAACAGAAGATTGAAAAGTCGTTAGGACAATAAAAAATATGGGGTGTGGCGGTTGCTATGCCCTATATTTTTGTAGCAAAGGGTGTAATAACGTGATATAATAAAAACGATTTAAAAAATACAGGCGAAAAAGCTTTTCATAGAAAAAGGGGGAATAAAATTATGGCAAGATGTACAGCACCAATTAATGGTCATCGCACAGCAAGCGGTAGGGCAAATTGCCCGGTATGTGGAGGTGGAGGTTATAGAAATTGGAATTCTTATCCCACATATTCTTCAACATATTCTTCATCAGCAAGCAGTTCGAGGAGTGGTAGTAGCAGTGGACAAGCCAAGACGAAAGCACGTTGGTCTTCGAGTAGTTCCACGATATTATATTCCCCTGCGGAAATTCGAACACTTACTCCTGTACGTGCAAATATTGAAAAGCGTTCGGAATTACCTGATTTGCGAGATGTTTTTCTGTGTCACGCTTGGGATGACCGCAAAGGTGTAGCAAAGGAATTACATGATATACTTGAATCTAAAGGTGTAACAGTCTGGTTTAGTGAAAAGGATGTTCTTTTGGGCTCATCATTACTTCGTGAAATTGATAAGGGGTTGGTAAAATCTCGTGTTGGCATTGTATTGGTTACGCCTTCATTTCTTAAACGTGTTAAAGGAGAAGGGGTAGCAGATAAAGAGCTTTCAGCTTTGCTAGCTCGTGATTTGCTTGTACCCATTGTACATAATACAACTTTTGAAGATTTGCGTGAAGTTAGTCCGCTGCTTGGATCGAGAAGTGGATTAAGTACGATTGAGGATTCAATGGAGGAGGTTGCGGATAAAATAGCTGAATTAGTTACCTTATAAACTGGTGAATTGCATGACGGGGAGCAATGCTGATTTCTTCTATGTCGATATAATTACATGGTGTTAGCACCATGTAGATGGGGCGATTAAGGAGAAATATTCATGATACCCGTATGATACCTGTTTGGTCGGAAATTATGTATAAGGCGTGAAATTTGGATATTATGAATATAAAAATCCACAAAAAGCAATTAAATATTTAACAATTTAAAGTGTACCCTTTGTCAAGGACACTATGACTTTTTCCTTTTCAGATTTCT
>ERZ791912.414-NODE-414-length-27410-cov-128.591921_pt1 | contig 27410 bp, 18 predicted proteins | sample MGYA00510141_ERZ791912 | MGnify/ENA primary metagenome ERZ791912 (study PRJEB30046, sample SAMN00792082) | human gut metagenome | study: EMG produced TPA metagenomics assembly of the A metagenome-wide association study of gut microbiota in type 2... | reverse complement strand
TGGTTAAGATTGTTTATGCATTCTTTTATGCAATATCGCTGCTGCCTTTCAGGCTACTCTATTGCATCGCCGATTTCGAGTACTTCATGATGTATTACGTCATCAAGTACCGCAGGGGTATTGTGCGTAAGAATCTCACCACCTCTTTTCCTGAGAAATCAGAAGAAGAGATTATCGACATCGAGAAGAAGTTCTATCGCTGGTTCAGCGATTACTTCTTCGAGGCTGTCAAACTGCTCAGCATCAGTGACAAGGAGTTGCACCAGCGATTCCAGGTCATCAATAGCGAGGAAGTGGAGCAATGTTTCCTGGAAGGTCAGAACGTGGCAGCTATCCTGGGCCATTACTGCAACTGGGAGTGGCTCTCATGCGTGGGTATCGAACTGCCCAAGTCACGCAAGATAGGCCTCATCTATCATCCTCTGCGCAACCAAGCCTTCGACGAACTCTTCAAGCGCATCCGTTCTCACGAGGAGAATGGCGTGGTGGTGCCCAAGAAAGAAATCCTCCGCTATCTGGTGGATTACAAGCGCAAGGGCATCATGAGCATCTTCGGCTACATCAGCGACCAGGGACCCAAGTGGGAGAACATCCACCTGTGGCTTCCTTTCCTCAATCATCCCGAAACCCCAGTGTTTACGGGTGGCGAGAGAATCATGAGAAAGATGAACGATGCCGTGTTCTATGTAGAGATGTCGCGCCCGAAGCGAGGCTACTATACGGCAACCTACAAGCTCATCACCCGTGAGCCAAACACTCTGCCGGAGCACGAGATTACCCGTCGTTTCTTCCAGATGTTGGAAGAAACCATCCGCAAGAATCCACCTTATTATTTATGGACGCATAACAGATGGAAGCGAACCAGGGAGGAGTTTGACAAGCGGTATGAAGTGGTGAAGGGGAAGGTTGTACCAAGAGAATAGAGTTGTTCCAAAAGACTAGAGTTTATCTTAATAATAGAAAGGGTTACAAGATGATAGAAGCCAAAAGAGTACCTTATGGAGTCTCTGATTTCCTGAGAGTTATCAGAGAAAATCAGTATTACGTAGATAAGACTATGTATATTCCGTTGTTGGAGGCTCAACCCGACAACCTGATATTCATTCGCCCTCGCCGCTTCGGCAAGAGCCTGTTCCTCAGTATGCTCGAAGCTTACTATGACTGCAAGCTAAAAGACCAGTTCCAGGAAATCTTCGGAGGTCTCTGGATTGGCAGTCAGCCTACTCCACTACAGGGTAAGTATCAGGTACTGACGCTCGATTTCTCGCAGGTAGGAGGAAACATCGACAACCTGGAGGAGCGCTTCAATTCATATTGCAATATCTGCTTTGACGCTTTCATCAACAGATATGCACAATTCTATGATGAAGCAACCAGAAAGGCTGTTCTTGCAGAGAATGTAGCATCCAACAAGCTTGCTACAATCCAAAAATACGCAAAAGAACAGAATTATCAGCTGTATCTCATCATTGATGAATACGACAACTTCACCAATACCGTGCTCAACGAGCAGGGAGAGGAGGTGTATCATGCGATTACGCATGCCAGCGGTTTCTACCGCGACTACTTCAAGAAGTTCAAGGGTTCATTCGCCAAGATATTCATGATGGGTGTAAGCCCTGTAACACTAGACGATGTTACCAGCGGCTTCAACATCGGCTGGCATATCTCAACCAAGCCTGAGTTTGACAAGATGCTGGGCTTCAGCACAGAAGATGTGCGAGCCATGTTTACCCGTTATCGTGATGCGGGACAGATACCGGCAGATAGCGATATCGAGGCAATGATAGAAGAGATTAAGCCGTGGTATGACAACTATTGCTTCTCAGAGGCATGCTTAAACAGCAAGGTCAGGGTTTTCAATTGTGATATGGTGTTATATTATCTCCGTAACTATATGGACGATGGTAAAGCCCCAAAACAGATGATAGACCCAAACACGAAGACCGACTACAACAAGATGAAACGACTGCTCCAGCTCGACAAGCTAGACGGCAACCGCAAGGGCTTCATCCGCAGGATTGCGGAGGAAGGCAGCATCGTATCGAATCTTTACGAAACCTTCCCTGCCAGTGAAATCGTGAAGCCGGAATACTTCCCAAGCCTGCTGTTCTATTACGGCATGCTTACCATCAAGGATACTTTCGGCGACCAGTTGCTCTTGGGAATCCCGAACAACAACGTCCGCCGTCAATATTATGGCTATCTGCAGGAGCAATATCAGGAAATCAACCATATCAACCTGAATGAGTTTGGTTATATGCTCACCTGCATGGCGTTCTATGGAAAATGGGAAGAAGTCTTGGGCTTTATGTCGAAGGCTTACGCCGAAGTGGCATCAGTAAGAGATGGCATCGAAGCCGAGCGCAACCTGCAAGGTTTCTTTATGGCATATCTCTACCTGAGCAGCTATTACATTACGGCTCCCGAGCTTGAGTTGAATCACGGCTATTGCGATTTCTTCCTCTTACCCGACCTGACCCACTATCCTACCAAGCATAGCTACATCATTGAACTGAAGATGTTGCCAGCCAAGGATTTTGAGGCAAAAGCCGAGGCACAATGGCAGGATGCTGTAGAACAGATCAATCGCTATGCCGCAGCACCAAGAATAGAAGTCTTGCGCCAAGGCACGACATTGCATAAAATCATCATCCAGTTTGCCGGATGGGAAATGAAACGAATGGAAGAAGTATAAACTTGCACATCTAATCAATAGGCAATATGAAGGAAAGAAGATTATGTTTTATCAGCCGCACTTATTACAATCAGACAAGTGCTGGCAACAAGGCAAAGACAGATTACGAAAAGGTGCTGCACTCGATGGGGGCAGCAAGCATCGGCTTGCCTTGCAAAATCGACAAAAACAAGTTTCTGGCATTCTTCTATAACCTGGCAAGCACTTTGATCGCCTGTTCACGTATCCAGAAAGGCGATGTGATAGTATTGCAATATCCCGTAAAGAAATATTTCTCCTTTATCTGTAATGTGGCTCATCTCAAGGGAGCCAAGACTATTTCCCTGATTCATGATTTAGGTAGCTTCAGACGAAAGAAATTAACTATTGAGCAGGAGTTGAAGCGCCTGAGCCACACTGATTATGTCATCGCCACCAATCAAGCGATGAAGGGATGGCTTGAACAGCAAGGCTTTAAGAAGCCTATTGGAGCTTTAGGTTTCCATGATTATCTGTCACCATCCATAGCCACAGATAAAAAGCACAAAAACAACGAGGCTTGGGATATCATATATGCCGGCTCACTCAATCTGCGCAAAAACGCCTTTATCCTGAAGATGCAGGAACTGGATTACCAGTTCAAGTTCCACCTTTACGGCAATATGGAAGATTATGATGCCGTAGCAAAAGACAAGAACATTGTATGGCACGGTTTTATGAATGCCGACGATTTTATTAAGCAAGTGCGCGGAAACTTTGGTCTGGTATGGGATGGAGATTCCCTGGAAGAGTGTCATGGCGATTTCGGAAGCTATCTGAAATACAATACCCCTCACAAAGCATCCTTCTATCTTCGTGCAGGATTACCTATCATCGTATGGAAAGAATCGGCCATTGCTTCGCTCGTAGAAGAAATGGGAGTGGGATTTGCCATCAACTCTCTGAAAGAACTTCCAATACGCCTCAAGAATTTTTCTACAGAAAAGTATTCTGCAATGCTGACTAAAGTAAAGCAACTGGCTATTGCTATCAACAATGGTGACAACCTGAAGAAAGCAATAGAAGAAAGCAAGCTCTAAAATGTATAAAACTAGCGTCATCACATAAATTACTGGAACAATGAAGAATGTATTAATTGATTTTACACGATTATCAGAAAAGTGTGGTTTTGGAGAAATCGCTGACAATTACAGCCAGCAACTCATCACCATTCCCGATATGGAAGATATGCACTTCATCTTTCTTGTAAAGGAGAAGTACAAGGGAATTGCCGGAAGTAACGTGGATTATGTATCAGTGGAACATCTGGCACATGATTTAAGAAAACTCAATAAGAAAATCGATTTGTGGCATTCCACAGATCAATTATTCATCAAGCGCAAACACCAAAAAGGGATGAAGAACATTCTGACCATCCATGACCTCAACTTCCTGCACGAGAAGAAAGGCATCCATCGCCTGAAAACTCTCTGGAAGATGAAATGGCATATCAGACGTTCTGACTATATCACTGTTATTTCAGAATATGTGAAAGATGACCTGCTAAATCATATCAATATTGGGAATAAGCCTTTGGATGTGATTTACAATGGCATCAAAGACACGGATCTGGAGCTGCAAACTAAGCCGGAATTCATCAAAAGCGACCAGAAGTTCTTCTTTACCATCGGTCAGACCAGAGCCAAGAAGAATTTCAAGACATTAATTCCTATGATGAAGTTCCTACCGGAATACAAACTCTATATTTGCGGAAAGCCCTACAGCAAACATTATTACGAACTGCTGAGAATCAAGGAAGAATGGGGCACGGAGAATGTGATCTTTACAGGAGAAATCAGCAATGCCGAAAAGAACTGGATGTATGCCCACTGTGAAGCCTTTCTCTTCCCTAGCCTTTTAGAGGGTTTCGGACTCCCGGTACTGGAAGCCATGAGATTCAATGCCAAGGTCTTCTCTTCCAGATTCACCAGTCTGCCGGAGGTATGTAAGAACCATGCCACTTATTTTGACTCTTACGTTCCTGAAGAGATGGCAGCAACCGTAAAAGAAGGTATTGCCCATTGGAACAAAGATTCAGAGGAAGCAAAAGCAGCAAGACTTTATTCACAAAGTTATACTTATAGCAAATACACCGAAACCTACATCAACTTATACAAGAAGATGTTAGGAATATAAAATACTGAAAAAATCGCAAGATATGCCCTTCTCATTTTTTGAAAAGGGCATATTTTACTACATGCCATAAATGCTTGATTTTAATTTCCAAGAACCTACCTAGCTTTCTCTTTCGCCAGCTACCAGCTACCCGGTGCACTCCGATTGTATCACTATCTACAGGATAATGATTGTTTGGAGCAACAAGATGCGTAGGATAAACCGTTAAGCCAGGCATCACCTGCTTTTCATCCTTCATCTGCCATCCGAAAGACTTCGCTACAGCCGACATCGTATAAGGCGAAATCGTATCATTGAAGGAACCGTCAGAATTCTTGAAATGACGATTCTGATAATACTCAAACATCTTCTTGCAGAACACATTGCCTGCTGTACCCATCAAGAAGGCTGCCTGCAATCCAAACTCTTCCTTATCCTTCTCATTAAAAGTTGCAAAGCCATCCTCCGGAAGAATCTCATCAAAGCGACGATGCAGATAGATATCGCTATCCATACAGATACCACCTTCCGTATAGACAGCATAGAATCGCACAACATCGGCAGCAAAGGCCCACTTTCGGGCATCAAGAGCCTCATCAATAAAAGCGCAGCCAATAGACTTTGCCGCAGCATAATCCCATACTTTTACGACATAGTCGGGCATCAAGTGCTTCCATGTATCCAAACAAACCTTTATCTCTACAGGATAAGGGTCATTACTAAACCAGCAAAGGTGAATGAGTTTTGGTGTCATTGCTATTATTTATTTGTTTCTGCAAAGGTACGAAAAACTATCTAAAGAGCAAAAAAAATCCAGGATTATTTGCCACTCTAAATTCTGTTTAGTAACATTGCAGCCATACACGATAAGAACTTTAACATTTATTGTTTGTCTTGCATGCAAGATTATTGCAACAGGATTGTTATAACATACAGAAAGTATATAAGTAATAATAAAAGGATAAAAACAGTTATGAATAAAAAGCAATTGAAAATTGTAACAGGAGTAGCTATTGCGGTTCTTATCGTATCCATCATTCCCATGTTATGGATAAGCCAGTATCTTCATCCATTTGCGGATGATTATGTCTTCGGTGCAGAAGTATATAAGATTTGGAATGAGACCCATTCATTTCCGGCTTGCGTTCAGACAGCCTGGAATGTAGCTATGACGATGTATCATACATGGCAGGGCACCTATTCCGCCTGCTTTCTCATGGCTCTACAACCAGGAGTATTCGGCCAATATTGGCTTGGAACATTCATCTTGATTTCCAGTTTGGTGACCTCCACTTACACCTTATTATATATGGTTATGCGAAAATTACTCCATTCGTCCAGATTGGAATATCTCTTCGTATCTACCCTCTTCGTTCTGATGACCATCCAGTTTACATGGTCATACTACGATGCATTCTATTGGTATAACGGGGCGATGTACTACACTTTATTCTATAGCATGTCTCTGTTTTTAGCATCTCTGCTCATAGGATATCAATTAAGTAGTTCCAAGTTCAAGAAAGTCCTTATCGGAGGGGCTTCCATCGTTCTATCCATCATCATTGCCGGCGGAAACTTCGTGTCAGGACTTGGCATGGGAGCGATTCTGTTTGCAGCCATTCTCATCATGAAGATGGAACAAAGAAGATGGCCACGTTTATATATTACTATTCTTGCCATCTATGGCATCGCCTTCCTTTTCAGCGTGTTGGCTCCTGGTAATGCGTTCAGACAAGTTACCATAGAAAGCAAGCCAAATGTTGTCGTTGCATTCTTCATGGCAATAGGAAAGAGCTTCGAGTTCTTATCAGAATCCATCAATATCGCTCAAATTCTGATGTTGATGCTTCTTAGCCCTACCCTTGTCAAGACGGCAAGTAGCTCGAGATTCAAGTTCTCTCACCCTTGGCTATGCATCCTGATTACCGTTACGCTTTACAGTTCATTCTTCTTCGCCCACAGCTATGCCATGGGAACAAGAGGACCGGGCAGAGTACAGAATATCTACTCGTATATACACCTGTGGCTCATCTGCATCAACATTTATTATCTTTCTGGAGCTGTTCTGAGAAAAGCTGAGGCAAAAGCGCCATTAAGTTCTGCCATTACAGATTTCGTAACGGTATCTAAGAAGAAATATGCCAACTCGCTGCAGTATGCGCCATATTGTGCCATTGTCATCTTGATATTATCCGTAAGTCTCAAGGAAAGGACAACCAACAGAACCGTTTCACTTATGCTGAAAGGAACTGCCGTGAAATTTGACAAGGAAATGAACGAGCGTGAACTGGCACTGAAGACGAATACCCAAAGTGCCATAACATTGAAGCCTCTTACGGTAAAAATGCCTTCGGATGCATTCAATGACATCATGATTTATCCAGGATATTGGATCAATCAGGGAATGGCCCGATACTACGGCAAAGATAAGATTGTTGCCTCACCTGCCGCAAACATGCAGGAATCTCCAACCATGCTTCTTGCACGTTGCAAAAGAGACGTAGGACCAGGTAATTTGAAATTTGTATATATAAAATAATTGAACTTTCGCATGTAAGCTCCACACGCCCTGAAAGGGCAGAAGCTCCTAGCCCAGGGCGTATGGAATTTACTTGCAAGAGTTTAGCTACTTATAGCTCAGGCTTAAACTTGAGAAGTTGCTTATGGCTTAAACTTAATTCGTTTCCTATAACTCCAGCTTAAACTTGATAGGATGCTTCTTGCCATAGCGGGTCCAGAACTTGGCGCGTTCCTTCATCACATAATCCACAGCCTCATCCACGTTGTAATCTCTTACCTTGGCATATTCAGAGACCAGGATTCGGATAAATTCCTTAGGTCCCCAGAACTTTCGGAGATTATAAAGTCCTTCCTTGATGCTGATTTCTCCAAACTTCATGCGGTTGATATCCACGATGATGAAATGGAAGCCTTCTTCATCCTGCTTCCACAAGACGTTGCCAGGTGTGAAATCCTTATGCAGAATTTTCTTGTTGTGCATATCTGCGGCAAAACGTGCCAACGCCTTAGCCAGCTTTTCGTAGGTACCAGGGGCTGCATCACCCACTTCGTAAAGGGTATGCAGGTTATCACACTGCAGGGTGATGAGATAGGTATATCCCAGGAGTCCGATGGCATTACGCTCTTCGATGAGCGCAATAGGCGCAGGGGTTCCGATGCCTTTCTTCTCCAATATCATCGGATATTCAAAGGCACGCTCTCCCTTAGGCTTTCTGATGCCTAGGGAATAAACCAGACTGTTAGGTCCCTTTGGCACATGATAGCGCTTTACATTAATCACTGTTCCATCGGGAGCCTCCATCACCTTGATGAGATTACGGCCCGTGTAAATCACACGTCCTTCCTGCTCGAACACATCCGGGATGCGCTCGATGAAGCTTCTCATCTCTTCGTATTTTGGGTTTATCTTTATCTTCATTTCTTTACAGTACTTTTATATTTTTGCCTAGGATGCTTTGGAACTCCAGGGAACATCATTTCCAAACTCTTGTCGGCTAACATCCGTGGAATGACATAAATCTTTAAATAAGTCTTATTTCTATTAACTTGCAGTGCCAATTCATCTAATGACAGCCAGTCCGAACAAACCAAACATATAAGCTTCTTCAATTCTTCAAAAGATAATTTCTTTTTCTTCCTCAAAGATTCCATGTTTGAAATGCTGATATTCGGACTTGGTATATTTGAACTTAAGCTTGCAACCTTAGAGCTTGAACTTGCAATATTACTTGGTATATTTGAATCTGAACTTGGTATATTTGGGCTTAAGCTTGCAACCTTAGAGCCTGAACTTGCAATATTACTTGGTATATTTGAGCCAGAGCATGTTATATTAGAGTCTGAGCTTGCAATATTACTTGTTATATTAGAGTCATCGTTTGGAAGATAATATTTCGTTCCTCTACCATACCCGTCTTGTACCAACAATCCATCTTGGCACATATCTTTCAGCAAATCAGCAATCTCTGCTTTATGAATATCCAGCACAACTCTAAGGCTCTCATTAGTAACATAGCCATCAATGCAAGCCGCATTAAGTGCCAACAAACGCTTTTGCCCAATTGTCGTGATTTTTGGACCAAATATCTGAGCAAGCCTTTCCTTCGTAGCATCATCCATCAATGACTCCATCATCATTGTCAGCTCTACAATATCAGGCTGAGTTAACAATCTCAACATCGGTGCCCGCCAATTCGCAAATCGCCAACCTGCCAGAATCTTATCGACACCACTTCCCGCTTTTTCTGCCGAACCTATCTGCATAAACATCTTTTGCAGAGTCGTATTGCGACAAACGCTTGTACTCTCCTCGTAATACTGTGTCTTAGAAACCAACAAGGTGCCAGGATTAGAAAACACCATTTTATTCGGAAACAAACGCACCACCATCGTTGCATCTGCCGAATAATCGGTATGGATACAAAGATTTACCAATGCCTCACGTACAGCTATATGAGCTGGGGTTTCATCTCGGCGAATATTGTCCTTCAAAATGAAAGGTTTTGGCAAAACTGCACACAAACGAGGGAGGACACGCAGATAAAACTGAAACAAGTTGGCTTCCCAAGTTCCATCTGGGCAAATTCTATTTGTCCATCTTATCTCAGGATTATCCAAAAGTTTTTCCCGATAATCAGGAAAAAAATTAGGGCAGCACTCAGTATCTGTAATTGCATCTTCCTTACCAAACATCAGCACACCTGCAAGCGTAAAGCCCTCTTCCTTCGTACTACGTTCTATACGATAAGCTCCTATCTTTTTAAGAAATTCAAAATCAGACAAAACAGACCAAGGATGGTCTGGCTTTGCTAACTTAAATAATTGTCGATATTGAGCAACAGACTCCATATCTAAATCATTCAATGAATAATTTCTCAAAATGCGGCTATCAGCGGGATTAGAAACATTCGCATCTGAAAACATACGCTGCACTTCTCGCTCCGTACATTTATAATCACCTTCATGATTGCGCTTAAAAGTACCATTATAGGGTTGAGACGTTCTATAAACAGGACGCTGTTCTCTAGATGCACGAGGAATAAAGAATAACATAAGTTTGTGACCATTGTAATCTTCTACCACGACATCTTCTGTTTTTAACAGATTACAACTAACCGTAGCTCGATTATTCACATTATTCCAAAAGTCCTTGGTATATTTCTCTATCTGTTCATCAGATAGATTATCTATATAGAACTTACCTTTTCTTTCTATAACTCCAAGCACGATAACTCCTCCTTCACTATTGGCGAAGGCTGAGTAAGTATCCCAAAAGCTACCAGGAAATCCACCGGCAGCACTTTTAAACTCCAAGTCATCACTCTCTACGCTATTCAAGAGTGAATCCAGATAATCCTCGAAGTTTAATCTATCACGTACTTCTAACATACAATTCTTTTATATTCTTTAACAAGATACCTTCCTAGTATCTCATAGGTTGCAAAGATACGAAAAACTATCAGAAAAGCCAAATTTTAGGGAGATAATCTTTCTTCTTTCATTGATACTTGTTTTTTTATCTATTCTCTTGCAAGTTTAAAGTATATTTAGTATTTTCGCACCGATAACATCATTATAGTTTTCATAAACAAAAAGAAATCCTATGAATATTCAAAAATTGAAATATAAATTCCATAGCGGAAAAAACAGCGACCCCTGGTATTACATCAAGGAATACGCTCGTCTGCATACACCTGCCTGCATCTTGATATGGAGGGGGCAGCATTTACTTGACAAAGCCAAGAAACGCAAAGACTACGATTATATCCTGAACCGTGTAAACTACTACAACAAGCTTACAGAAGATAATATCCTTCTCAACAAAGATTTATGGGAAAAGGAAGCTGTTAAAGTTGCAGAACAGCCGATGACCCGCCAGAAGGTATATTATCTGGATACTTTGGAATATGCCCGCTGTTTTGACGGCAATAACAAATGGAATCTCCTCCCTGGTGACATCACGTATGTGGAAGATATTCCTACCATTGTAAAAAGCCGCCCAATCCATGGAGAAAACCAGAACTCCGTATTGCTCAAGATGGACAAGGTACGCCATTTTATCTTCGTGAAGGATAAGCTTTCGTTTGCAGAAAAAAAAGACCAGGCTATCTTCAGAGGGAAAATAGCCTGCAAGGACATCCGGGTACAATTCGTAGAGAAGTTTTTCGGAAATCCTCGCTTCAACATAGGAACCATAGATTTAATAAAATCAGAATGGAAGAGCGACAAGATTTCCATCTACGACCATCTGAAATATAAATACGTGATGGCTCTGGAGGGAAATGACGTGGCAAGCAATCTGAAATGGATTATGTCTTCCAATTCCATCGCCGTGATGCCTAAGCCATATTACGAAACTTGGTTTATGGAAGGTACTCTGAAGCCAGACTATCATTATATCGAAGTAAAGCCTGATTTCTCTGACCTTGAGGGAAAAATGGACTATTATACTGCTCATCCAGATGAAGCGCAAGCTATCATCAACCACGCTCATGAATATGTAGAACAATTCAAGGATAAGCAACGTGAGGATATCATCTCGCTGATGGTTTTGGACAAATATTTCTCTCTGTTAAAATCTAAGGATTAATGTCTAGAAAGGATTCTATCAATTATGAAAGAACGATCCTGCCGATTATTCGATGGGCAGAATGATGACGGATAAGATACCTAGACTGTGGCATGTAGTGGGCAGTAATCTGAACTATGCCTTCATTATCAACAACGACACCATCCTGGAAAAGACAGCCGATGGTACCCTGGATGTTTATGATGCCCACATGAATCCGATAAAGAACTATCGCCTGCCAGCGAAGCAGTTTGACCATGCCATCAAGCAGCTCAATAGGTTCTTTAAATAAGAAAAGGTAAATTCCGAAAAGCCCCTTCAGTATTCAAAGTATATCTTTGTTTTCATATACTTAGAATACAGAAGGGGCTATAATATAAATAATGAGAATATTTACCTCATGAAACATTATAAGAAGGATGTAGCCCGATGGCATTACGCTCTTCGATGAGCGCAATAGGCGCAGGGGTTCCGATGCCTTTCTTCTCCAATATCATCGGATATTCAAAGGCACGCTCCCCCTTAGGCTTTCTGATACCCAGGGAATAGATCAGACTGTTAGGTCCCTTTGGCACATGATAGCGCTTCACATTAATAAGGGTTCCATCAGGAGCCTCCATCACCTTGATGAGATTACGGCCCGTGTAAATCACACGTCCCTCCTGCTCGAACACATCCGGAATGCGCTCGATGAAACTTCCCAACTGACTATACTTCGGATTTATCTTTATTTTCTTCTTCATTTTCTGACTCTAAGTTTATTTGCCAATAACCATTTCGGTCATTTCCAATTCGTACTAACACCTTCTTATCTTTAAACCATTTAATATGGTTATCAACAGAAGTTGTACTTATGTCTAGTATTTTTGCTACATTTTGCCCTGTAATTTTCGGCGAGAAATATAATAAGAAGAATATAGAAACTCTATTATCTCCCAATTTTCTCCCAACTTTCTCCCAACTTTCTCCCAACTTTATACCCAACTTACACTGTACTTTTTTGCATTCTTCTTCAATCACGCCCAACTTTTCTCCCAATATTTCGTTCAAAAAGGCAATGACACTATACTTTACACCCAACCTTTCACCCAATCTCATTTGTTGGGTTTCAATGTCTGCTTCTTGAGTATTAGCAGATAAGACACCTAAATCTTTATCAATATTATTCTTTAAAAAAAATGTAACTCTTACTACATTTCTATCACTCTCACATGTAACATCATTGCCTGTCAATTGTTTCCAAGATAAAAGTTTTCCCATACCAAAACCAACATTCTCTGAGATATTGGCAAAACGGAAAAGTTTGGCTATTGTTGGATTGCGCAAACTTGAATAGAATGTACGAACCATCTGCTCTGCCGGCATAGGCAGAGAACCGGCATTCATAAATTCTATCTTGTCCGTAAAAGCATGAATGCAAGAGCGAACAGGACTGAAATGATCGGTATGCATACACATATTGGCCAACGCCTCTCTCAACACATCCCACTGGCGCTTATCCTCCACATTTACACCTCTATCCGAATCCAACATAAAAGGAGTGTCTATCAATGTACGCAACCTACGATATATAATAAGGTAAGACTCCCAGAGATTTTCTTGTTCTGGGATACGATACGTATATCTGGTATAGGCAGCCTCCACCGTAGGACCAGGGATTTCGATATAGTCCATACAGAAAGTTGGGACATAAGCTGTAACATAAGGAGACTTCCCAAACATCAACAAGCCAGCATAAGTCAACAAACCTTTAGCATCTAAGATGTTCAGCTTCTTACAGAACTCCTCATCGTTCAGATCCTTACATTGAGGCAAAGCACCATCTACATTCAGATAAGCACGATAACTATGCAGCGTATCCATATTAAGCATTTCCAGATTGGTATCAGGAATAGATAACTCTGAACGGATGCCAAACGACTGATCGTGATACATCTGCATCACTTCCATTTCTGTAGCTCTTTGATCGCCACTCCCCATCCTAATAAATGTATTGGAAGGATTGCCATAATAGATGGGTTTCAGAGACGAAGATGGAACATAAAATGCAAGTATCCTATGCCCATCAATATCATACCGAAATGAAGAAGCAGACAAGCGAACATTAAACTTCTGACTACGAAGGGTACCGAGAAAGTCTTGCTCTAGTTTCTCCACGTTATCTACACCCGTAATCTCAAACTTCTTTCCTGTTTGCTTTACTCCAAGCACAACCCAACCTCCCGAAGTATTGGCAAAAGCTCCGACCGTCTCCCAAATATTCTTTGGTAGCTCGCTCTTTGCTTCCTTCACCTCGAAGTCTTCCCATTCCAGGTCATTAATTCGTTTGATAAGTTCTTCCTTCGTCATACTCTTATTCTTTTAGCTTAGAAACCGATATGGCATCTATCAGTCTGCAAATTTACGAAAAACTATCAGAAAAGCCAAATTTTAGGGAGATAATCTTTCTTCTTTCATTGATACTTGTTTTTTTATCTATTCTCTTGCAAGTTTAAAGTATATTTAGTATTTTCGCACCGATAACATCATTATCGTTTTCATAAACAAAAAGTTATGAAACTTGGTTTATGGAAGGAACTCTGAAGCCAGACTATCATTATATAGAAGTAAAGCCTGATTTCTCTGATCTTGAGGAAAAGATGGACTATTATACTGCTCATCCTGATGAAGCGCAAGCTATCATCAACCACGCTCACGAATATGTAGAGCAATTCAAGGATAAGCAGCGTGAGGATATCATCTCGCTGATGGTTCTGGATAAGTATTTTTCTCTGTTAAAATCTAAGGATTAATGTCTAGAAAGGATTCTATCAATTATGAAAGAACAATCCTGCCGATTATTCGATGGGCAGAATGATGACAGATAAGACGCCTAGACTATGGCATGTTGTAGGCAGCAATCTGAACTATGCCTTCATCATCAACAACGACACCATCCTGGAAAAGACAGCCGATGGTGCCCTGGATATTTATGATGCTCACATGAATCCGGTGAAGAATTATCGTCTGCCAGCTAAGCAGTTTGACAAAGCCATCAAGCAGCTCAACAGGTTCTTTAATAAGAAAAGGTAAATTCCCAAAAAGCCCCTTCCGCATTCCAGGTTTTCATATACCCGGAATACAGAAGGGGCTTTATCCTTTTATACTTCCTTCCACACTCTTCTCTTGAGCCACAACGCCAAGATGGGGTCACTCATTTCCAGATGCTTAGGAGCAGGTATTGTAATCAGATCTTTCACCATCAAGGACTTCTTGAGGCGGGTTACATTGGCAGCAGTACCCAGACGATAGGTTTCCAATATCGCCGTCTGGGTGAAACCGGTATGTACTCCATTGGTGATGGCATGCAGGAAATTCATCTGATAGGCAGAAAGGTCTTCGGTCTGCTGGATAAACAAAGGCTCGCTGGCATCCAGCAACCTGTCTATTCCATATTTCAAGTCCTCTTCTGTAGCTACAGAATCATCCAGTACACGCAACCATACAAACCATGCCAACTGTTGTACATAAGAAGAATACCTATCTGTTACCTGACAGATTTCTCGAGCCAGCTCTTCAGAAATGTGCTTGCCGGTAGATTCGAAACGCTGACAGATATACTCCACCCAGTCTTTCTCGCTAATTTTATTCAGATAGAAGAAATCACCAAAGCGATAGAATGGGTAACTGGCATTCTGGAACATCTGTTCCATCATATGTTTCTTGCTGCCATAAAGACAGTAAGATACATGGCTCTGTAATTGCCATACGCTACGGAGTTTCTTCTGGAAAGTCAAGGAATCAGGAAAATCACCTATCTGCTGAAATTCATCGATACAGACTACTATATGACAACCTTTTGACCGAGCTATCATTTCCGGAAGTCTCAAAACCTCTTCTGTTGTATTGTTACCTGCATTATACTCCAAAGCCAAAGAGAAATCTGTCAAAGGATCTTGCCCAATACTGATTTTCGGAACGAAACGACTCAAGAACACCTTGGCATTCTCTATCCATTCTTCCCATTTTGAAGAAGTAGCCCGAACCACAGCTGTGGCAAAAGCATTGATAAAATCATTCTCAGAGCGACAGCCAAAGGCATCTATACGAGCTATCCTGATGTCCTCGCTCTCTACAAGCGAACACACCTTATCCACCAATGAAGTCTTACCCATACGACGAGGTGAAATCAATATCGTATTCACTCCATACGTAAAGTTCGCCTTCAGGCGTTCTGTTTCCTCTCTACGGTCGGTGAAGGAATCTCCCTCCACACGAACACCGAATACAAACGGAGCTTCTTTACTTTTTCTCATAATCACTACCTTATTTTATACTATACAGCAAATCTTCTGCAAAGAAAATGCAAACGAGCGCAATGAAAGCTTGCTTTCAAATTACCGAGTGCAGCTTTTCTTCTGCAAAGATAGCAAAAAAAAACAAATTAAACAAGGTTGTTTTAAACAAAGTTGTTTAAAACTAGTAACTTTTTACGAAAACCACTATTAATCAACGGATTACGGATAATATCATCAAGAGCTGAACGGGGCGATTTAAAAAACACGGACAAATTGAATTTGTCCGGATGGTTGTCCAATAGGCTTATAACCAAAAGGAAATCAATAAGTTACAAGCAACCGGACAATTTGTCCGGACAAATTCAATTTGTCCGTGCTATTTTTTTATGAGAAAGAAAGAGGGGTTCAGGTATCGAAACAAAAACTAGAGATCCGAGAAGCTATGACTTTACTCCTCTTATACTATGTTTCTCCACCCACAAAACTACGAGTTGCATTTATTAACACAATTTGCTCCGAACGACTGCTGAATTTCGGACCTTATCACCAGGCGAAATTTGGTGGTTACAAAAGAAAGATGTATTTTTGCCCCCGCTTACCGGATAGTCCGGCAACCGAACTGTTTAAACACTAAAAGCATGGAAAATTTAACCATTCAAAACTCTGAGAATCTTTTGGCTGCTAAAGCTAGTACACAACCACTCAACGACTTTCCTGTAGATCAGCTCCCACTCGGACTCCGTGACTCACTCTCTGGCGTAGCCCCAGAGGCTCGCGTGCCTGCCCTCTTCTCTGCCCTTCCTATTGCCGCAGCCTACGCCGACGGCCTGAAGGCGAAGTATTGCGACGGCAGCGAGACTCCGATGGCACTCATGTCTATCATCATCGGCGAACAGGCTTCGGGTAAGGGCGTGTGTCGTAGAATAGAGAGCATCTGGGCAAAGAAGATGGATAAGGACGACGAGAAACCACGTGAGGAGGAGGCATGGTACCAGCAGAACAAGGGCAAGAAGGGCGTGATTGACCCTAAACCTTGCATCCGTCATATTGGCGATACAATCTCCAAGGCTGCTCTGATGCGTCGTCAGCTTTGTGCCGACGGCCATACCATGTATATGTTCAGCGAGGAGCTCGGTTCGATGAAGAGCGTGTGGAAAACCTTCGGCGACTACTTCCGTAAGGCGTTCGACCAGAGCGAGGTGGGCCAGGACTACATCACCGCTACCAGCGGCGTAACCCACGCCCAGCTCAACTTCACCGGCTTCTGCACCCAGAATATCTTCCAGAAGTTCTTCACCGAAGACAACATCGAGGACGGCTCCTCTTCCCGCATGATGCTCGCCAAGATGCCCGACACATCTTTCGCACCCCTCAGCCAGCACCACGGATATACCGAGGAGGAGCAGGACAACATCCTCAAGGCAGTGAATCTGCTGGAGCGTAGTCACGGCGTGATGGAGCTGCCCCGTATGTGCGAGGAGTTCTGCCAATGGCTCGAAGCAAAGAGACTGCTCGCCCTGGCGAATGCCGACCGTGTGATGGATGTGTATCGTCGCCGTTCCGCCGTCATCGGCTTCCGTTGTGGCGTCATCTTCCACGTCCTGGAGCAGACCGAAGAGGAGACCGATGCCTGCATCCGTTTTGCCAAGGCTGTAGCCGACTATGTGCTTGCCATGCAGATGGAGATGTTTGGCTTGCGCCTCGACAAGCAGCAGCAGGACAACGAGGCTATCCCAGTCTATAAGTCTCGTAACACCCTGCTCTTCGCCCAGCTCCCTGAGCAGTTCACCCTCTTCGATGCCAGCCATGAACGTGGCGACGGAGCCAGTCGTGAAACCATCCGTAAGATGATAAGCCGTTGGACCAAGCGTGGTCTCTGCAAGAAGCTGAAAAGTGGCGACACCGAAATCTGGCAGAAGCTTACCCTCTCGGCATAAAGCACATCTACACTTTCTGCATAAGGCATCTTGAATCTCCTAAAACAGTTAATCCCCCATCACGCTTTGGCTGCGTGGTGGGGGATTACTGTTTCTGATAATAGCATACATCATTGATAACAGCACTCGAAAAACGAGACAAAAGAATATTATGATTTCAAAAATTATACCCTTGGGTATAATACCTTTGAGTATAATTATGTAACATCGAAGAGAATCAGCATATTAAGTATCAATTTAACATACTATTTATATATGATTCTATCGCCAAGCAACCAGGACAGAAGCAGGAAGAAATATGACAAACCATATTTTATTTCTGATGTCGCTCAATATATTCAGCAGCCTGGATATTCGAGAAGACATAGTTCTTCAAATCCTGAAACTTAGACTCCTGCTTGGTTTCCTTCAGATTGCCATTCGGCAACACATCATAGCAGAAACTGCGGTTCATTGATGGATTATAAACAAAGCAACGTTGATGGTCTCTTGCCACAATCTGGTTATCTGCCGAATAGAACACCATCGGGCGCTGCTGCTTCAGCAGATCCACACCGAAGCCCTCGTACTCATAATTCAATTTCATCAAGCCGAAAAGCGTAGGCATTACATCCACCTGCATGCCCAAGCCCGCATACTGCTGCTGCGGAACACCCGGACCGAAGATGATGAGCGGAATATGGTTGTAAGACTGCGGCAACTCGCCCTCGCTCTTACCCACCAGCTTGCCATGGTCTGCCTGAATCACGAATATCGTGTTCTTATACCAAGGCTCCCGGCTTGCCTTCTTCAGAAAGTCGCCTATCGCCCAGTCGGCATACTCCACAATCTGCGTTTCCTTCTCCTTGGTCTTCGGCTTGAAGAAATCAGGAATGATATATGGCGGATGATTGCTCACGGTGAGGATGGTAGCCATGAAAGGCTTGCCCGTCTTCGCCTTCTGGTTGATGGTGTTGAGGGCATAGCCCATCTCGAAATGGTCGCTCACGCCAAAGCTGTTCACCACCTCGCTCTTAGGATAGTTCTCCTGAGAGAAGATGTCATCGTAGCCATTGGTCTGAAAGAAAGCCTTCATATTGTCATACTGCGCCTCGTGGGTCATGAAGAACATATTCTCGTAGCCATACTGCTTCAACACCGTGGCAATACCCTTGCGGCGTGGAGTTACCGTTCCCTTCATCAGGTTTCGGAACATGAGAGCAGGGAAGCTGTAGAGCGTAGCCGTCATACCATGGTTGGTATGGATGCCGGCACTATAAAAGTGGGTGAACGCCAGAGAATGATGATAGAGCGAATCGAGCGTTGGGGTGAGCGGCTGCTGATTGCCGAAAGTGCCCAGCAGGTTTGCCGACATAGACTCCATCAGTATCACCACCACATTAGGATGATTCTTCTTCATCATCAGGGAATCATTCACCACCTCACGCTTCAGAATATTCGTGCTATCCACCTTTCCCGTGATACCGAGCCACTGGCGGGTATTCGTGATAGCCTCAGCGTATGGCATGAGATGCAGCTCCTTGTTCTCCTTGCGCATATCGTCGAGTGCCGAAGTAAGGAGATTGAATGCCGGATTGATGCCGAGCTGGTTGAGGAAGGAATCCTCGCAATAGTAGGCCTGGCTTACCTTGATAGGATTATAACCCATTCTGCCACGAATGCCGAAAAGGCAGGCGCCAATCATCACCGCAGAAATGAGGAAACGGCTTACCACCAACACCAGGTGCATATTGTCCTTGGGCAACAGGAAAAGCCCCTCGAAATAGCGGCGCAGGCGGATCAGCGCATAGATAAATGCCCCCGTGAACACGAAATAGAGGGCGATATAGAGCCAGTAGGAAGACTCCTGCAAGAGCATACCCGATGTGGTAGCCACATAGCCGAACCAACCGAAGATACTGGAATTGATATTCTTGAAGAAATACTGGAAATAAGGGGTATTGGCTGCCGAAGGCATGAAGGCGATGGCAAACCATGCCGCATACCAGATGTTGATGCCACGCAGCAAACGGCGATGACACCACCCCAGGCTGGCAGCAACAAGGAGCACAGCCACAGGCAATACCGAAATATAACAAGCAATGACATTGTCGAACCATACACCCTTGACAAACGCCATCACCCTACTCGCCCCTGCATCTACTATCATGCCATGCAGGGCTATGAATTCTACCAATCTGAAAAGAGTCATCACCAACAATGCCAATACATGCACCGAAAGGAGATACCCCAAAGCCTTAAAATATCGTTTCATCTTTATTCTACTTTAGAAATCGGGTGCAAAGTTAATAATTATATCCCAATAAAAGCAAAATTTCCTGCCTTATTCTGTCTATAAACAAATAATTATATGTAACTTTGCAGCCAAAATAACATAATAAGACTTCGATAAGACATGAACATCAAGTACAACAAAGCCCTATGGCTCATCATCATCCTGGCTATCGTGATGATGATTCCATTCCTCGGACTCTCTGATTTCAATACCAAGGGAGAGCCGCGCGAGGCGGTGGTTGCCTACACCATGCTGGAACACGGCAACTGGATATTGCCCATCAACAATGGTGGCGACATCCCCTACAAGCCACCTTTCTTCCACTGGTGCATCGCCTTCTTCAGCCTCATCGCCGGTCACGTGAATGAATATACCTCACGTCTTCCATCCGCCGTATCGCTGGTTTTGATGACCATCGGCGGCTTCGTATTCTATGCCAAGCGCAAAGATACACAGACCAGCCTCATCGCTGCCATCCTCACGCTCACCGCCTTCGAGGTGCACCGTGCCGGAATGAACTGCCGTGTGGATATGGTGAACTCTGCCCTGATGGTGGGAGCTATGTATCTGCTCTACCGCTGGTGGGAGAAGGGAAAGCACCAGCTACCTTGGCTCGCCATCCTCTGCATGAGCGGCGCTACGCTTACCAAGGGACCTGTGGGCATCATCCTGCCTTGCTTCGTGATGGGCGTATTCATGCTTACCCAGCGCGAGAACTTCTGGGGCATCGTATGGCGCATGGCTTTAACCGCCCTACTCTCGCTCATCATCCCATTCTGCTGGTACTATGCCGCCTATCTGCAAGGTGGCGACGAGTTCCTGCGACTGGTGAAGGAAGAGAACATCGACCGATTCATGGGTAAGATGGCATACGAATCGCACGAGAACCCGGCGTGGTACAACCTGCTTACACTCGTGATGGGTTGGGCTCCTTATACCTTATTATTACTGTTCTCGCTCTTCATCCTGCCATGGAAGAAGTTCTCGAAGACCCGATTCCTGGAGAATGCGAAGAAGGCTACTCCGCTGCAGGTGTTCACCTGGCTCGCCTTCCTCCTGGTGCTCTTCTTCTACTGCATCCCAAAGAGCAAGCGCAGTGTCTATCTGCTGCCATGCTATCCGTTCATGGCTTATCTCATCGCCGAATACATCGTTTGGATGATGAAGGAGAAGATGGGAGCCATCAAGGTATATGCCGGCGTGATTGCCTCGCTGGCAGTTATCCTCGTGATTGCTACGCTTGTTATACGAGCAGGCGGCATACCAGATACCATTTTCCATGGCAAGCATACTGCCGACAACATCGCCATGCTCCATGCCATAAGGGAATCTACTCATGGTATCCTATTCTATGTATGCAATGTGTTTCTTATAATAGGGGCTTATCAAATATTCAAGGCACTCAAGAAAAAAGAGACAAGCCAAATGATGAGATATACATTGGTGATGATTATCGCAATTTTCATCACACTCGACTCCACCCTGCAGCCTGCCGTGCTCAACACCAAGGCAGACAAGCATCTGGCGCCGATTATCGAAAAGAAGTTTGATACCAGCAAGCTCTATTCTTATATGTCGGTAGATATGCTGCATTTCTTCAGCCTCAACTTCTATCTGGGCGATAAGATTCAGCAGTTTGACAAGGTATTGCCGCAAGATGGCGTGCTGATGATTCCGGAGGAAGACATGCCAGACTTCAAGGAGAAATTCGGAAAGGACTATACCTTCCAGAAGGTCTGGGAAGTAAAGAGACTCGTAGAAAGTCGCCATCCGGTAGGCTTCTATCGGTTTGTGAAGACAAGTGCCAACATCGCACAGAACAGATAATCGCACTAAACAAATAATCAGATACAAAAATAGCATCGGGTTGATGAATCCCGATGCTATTTTTGTATCTACCAAATTTATTTTCTTTCTTCAAATTATACTCTTTCTTCAATAAAGTATCGAGGACGGCGCTTCACCTCAGTATAAATCTTGCCGATATAGACACCTGTGATGCCCACACCCGTGGTGATGATGCCACCGATAAACCACATGGAAACGAGCATGGAGGTCCAGCCCTGGATGGTCTTGCCCTGGAAATGCTCCACCAGCGCAAAGATAATCATGACGAAGGCTACTAAAGTCATCGCCAGACCCAGGAAGGTGATAAACCTCAATGGTGCCACGGAAAACGAAGTGATGCCATCGATGCTGAAACTCAGCATCTTGGTAAACGGATACTTGCTCTCGCCTGCTTCGCGAGCCTTGCGGTCGTAATAGACGAATCCCTCTCGGAAGCCCAACTGGCGGACGATGGCTCTGAGGAAGAGATTGCGCTCGGAATACTGCATCAGAGCCTTCAACGTGCGGTTGGTCATCATACGGAAGTCGGCATGGTTATACACCGTATCCTTATCCACGCTCTGCATCAGCTTATAGAAAGCCTGGGCGGTGAATCGCTTGAAGAAGGTATCGGTCTTACGCTCCTTGCGCACACCATAGATGATATCCTTGCCTTCCTGCACCTGCTGCACCATGTCGATGATTACATTCTCATCGTCCTGCAGGTCGGCATCGATACTTACCATCGCATCGCAATGATCCACAGCCGCTTCCATTCCTGCCCAGAGTGCATTCTGATGTCCCCGGTTATGAGATAACTTGATGCCGTGTACATACTTGTGCTCCTTGGCAGCATCGGAAATCATCTGCCAGGTACGGTCACGACTACCATCGTCAACAAGGAGCAACTCCGTGTCGGCGTCAGTTTTTACCTTGATGTTCTTGATCAGATTGCCAAGCACCTCCAGGGTCTTCGGCAATACCGCTTCCTCGTTATAGCAAGGAATCACTATGAATATCTTCATCACTTTTCTTTTTTTCGTCGTTAGCATAGATACTTATCAATTGCAAAAATACCCCGATTTTCTTACATACACAAATAAAACGCCAGTTTTTTTATAATCTTGCATCATATTCCTGAAAAGAAAGCTAGGAAAGCAGTATAAATCCCAGATTTCACCACTTCCACTTCACCTGCACCTCCAGATCCATCTGATGAGAACCGGCGATTTCCTGCAAGCCGGAAGAGATGTGGGTGCGGTCGAAATAATCGGTGCTGCCCAGCTTTGCGATTACCAGCAGATGATGGCTGATCTCCGAACGCGCCACCAGGGCATAGCGGATACCCTCGCCAAAGTAACTGCCAAAACTCATCTGATAGAGCAAGCCCGGCTCATAGGCATAGATGCGACTGGCGAAATCCTGGGTGTGAAAATAGCCGAAACTGCCCTGCAGCCTCAGCCACCGCCAATGATATCCGATGTTTTCATTCAGCAGATAACCGCTGCTGCCCGCATTCCCTTCCCGGTACTTCGTATAATCCACACTCGTCTTGGAACTCCAGTTTTTCATGGTAACGCTGGCATAGAAACGGAGACGACCGGTAGCGTTTCCCGCCTTTTCCTTATAGCGAACCCGGGCTCCCAGTGTCCAGGAACGGGAAGGAAGATAGAGGATATTCAGCAGATGATCCCAGCTCTGCGTACTCTGGCGGGTATGATACTTAGGCCAGGCAAAATAGGCAAAGTCGCTATAGGCGGTAAGGGTCCAACGACTGCCTGGCGACCACGTAGCCCCCACATACACACCGTTTTCATCCTGCACGCTGCTTCCCTCGGCAAAGCTGTTGCTGAACAGGGAATAGTATCTGGCAGAATAGAACCGTTGCACAGCCGTGAGCGAGAAATGGTCGGAAAACTGATAAGATGCCGCATTGAGCGTGGCGACGGCTCCACAATCACCCGTCGCCGTTTCGCCCCCTATCGTCCAGCGATGGGAAATATAGCCATAATCTACACTCACATTCCAGAAGGCATCACCTTCGGGAGCAAACCGCTTGTACAACTGCACCTTTTCTGGCATCAGCGGAAGGGAGAAAGAGGTATAGAAACCGGTGGCTCCGATATGCCAGCCCTGATGGCGATAGTTGATATTGCCACCCACCAGCGTATTGGAGGCTATATCCTGCTTGGCTATCTCCTTGCGTGTACGGTGCAGACCGGTCTTGAGAATGGTCTTGATGCCACCTTCATCACTCAGCGTGGCATCTATCTTGCGATAAGAGAGGAATCCGGTAAGATCAAGTCCCTTCAACAAGGTATAGGTGGCTGCTGCTCCCTGCAGATAGTTGGCAGAAGAGCGGGAGGAATGAACTTTGACCTGGCTGGTGGTTCTGCCCAGCGAGGACAGTATCGAGAGTTTGCCGAAGCTGAAGTCGTTGTTGAGAATCAGTCCCATTCCCTCGTGCAGCCGATACCTGCCCAGGGTGATATTCTTCCATCTGCCTAATTTCCTGACTTGCAGATAGAAGGAATAGAAATCATATCCCAGGTTGTTCCTGCCGCTTCCGAAAGGTTCGCCCGCATCCTGGGCACCAACGAATCCCATCTTCACATAGTCGCCATACCTGAACTGATAGCGCACCCCGTGCCTATACTTATATCCCAGGTATCCATCGGCTCCCTTGCCATCGCCCTTGCGCTCATAGAAAGGCACTTTCACCATTCCCATCACTTCATGCTTGCCATACTTCAGGATGTTCTTCAGGCTCGGGAACTGCTGGCGGGGAGTCTCGTCGGCTACATAGAAGAAGCTGTTCATCAACTGCCGCTGATACCAGCTGATACTGGGGATGAGAGCCAGTTCTGCCATCGTCTTCATCCCGTGATAGCGATGGAGATATGCCTGGATATCCTCTACCTGCGAAGGGGTGAGGAAAGGCAGATGCTCCATCTCTTCGCGGGTAGCCGTATTCAGATTCAGCGGATGCTGCGCCAGTTCCTCCAGTTCCTCCTCATAATCCTCCCAGGCAGTCTGTTCGAAATCCTCCATCTCCGAGAGTTCCATCAGATATTCCTGCCAAGGTTGCGAAGGGGCATGCTTCTCCCTATCTTCTTCCGGCAGGGAAGAGGAGTCTTGGGCACAAACAGAAGGGACATAGAATAACTGGGAGCTGCCTATGAGAAACAGTTTCAACAAAAAGTGGATGATAGGTTGCCAATACTTCATAGACAGGCAAAAGAATTATTAAATTTCCACAAAGATACTGCGAAATTCTGAAAATGAGTAAGAAAAGAGTAACTTTCTTTCTCTAAATGGGAAATTATCTGTAATTTTGCGGCATAATTAGGAATTGAAGAGGATTACACCTCTTTATATATATATGAGATGCTCCGGACAGGAAGCGGATTTTTAAAATTGGATCAAGAAGATTTTTATGAAACAGAAGATATTCTTTTTGCTGGCGATGCTCTTCTGCATCACGCTGCAGACAATGGCACAGACGGATGACGACAAGCCTGAAAACAAGGAAGTCGATATGGATGCTCCTACCTTCGAACCGATGGTGAAGGTGGGAAAGGTGCTGCTGGACCACGACAGCATACAGTATGTACAGGTGAACAACGTGTATGTTTATCCACAGCCGGTGTTCAAGAACGCCAAGGAAAGAATGGCGTACAACCGTCTGGTATATAACATCAAGAAAGTTCTGCCGATAGCCAAGGAGGTGAGAAAGATCATCATCGAAACGGGTGACTATCTGGAAACCCTGCCCAACAAGAAGGCGAAGGATGCGCACATGAAGCTGGTGGAGAAAAGCATCAAGCAGGAATATACACCGAGAATGAAGAAACTCACCTATGCACAGGGCAAGCTCTGCATCAAACTGGTGTATCGTGAGTGCAATTCGTCCTCCTATCATCTTATCCAGGCATTCCTCGGTCCTATCCGTGCCGGCTTCTATCAGGCTTTCGCCGCCCTCTTCGGTGCCAGCCTCAACAAGAAGTACGACCCGAACGGAGTGGATAGGCTCACGGAAAGAGTGGTGAGACAGGTTGAATCAGGGCAGATATAATCATACTCCTTATTAAGAAAAACAATACCCTTAGGGAAAGAAGCATTCCTGATAACTGGAAACAGCTTCTATCCCTAAGAGTATTTTTTGATGGAACAAGGGAAAGTTGTAGATACTATTAGGAGTATTTGTCTATACTATTAGGAGAAATCTCCGTTCAGCGTCGTTGAATGTGCGTTCAACGACGTTGAATGTACGTTCAAAAGCTTTGAACATACGTTCAACGACGCTGAACGGAGATTTTCCCTAATGGAAAAAAGAAATGCCCCTAGAGGTAACTGCTTTTTCCTCTAGGGACATTCCTTTTTATTCCTCGGTGTAAAGCACCTGGATCATAGTCTGACCCACTGCCTTCAATACGTTCTTATCCAGATGAGCCATATCATCGCTCACGGTGTGCCAGGTAGGACCGAAACTGCTCTGCTGGCAATCAGGATAGTAGGCTATCACATCGATGGTTGGAATCTTCGCCTTCTCGTTTACCGGGATATGATCATCCGTTATCATACCGCCATCACTCTTAGGGAAGAAACTGCCGTAACCAGCCTGACGGGCTGCAGCCCAAACTCGCTTCACGATGCCACCAGCATACTGCATAGACATTCCTTCGCGGTAGAACTTGGCTCCCTGACCGCCTACCATATCCAGGAGGATGCCATAGCGAGGATTGTAACCCTCTGGCTTGTTCTCGCTCCAATACTGCGCACCCAAAGCCCAGCTGTTGCCATCATCCTGTGCATCAGACCATTGAGGTACGCCCCAATCCTCGGTATCGAAACATACGAAATCTACGCCGATACTTGGATTCAACTTCTTGTCTGCCTGCAACTGGCGGGCAATTTCCAACATAACGGCTACTCCGCTGGCACCATCGTTGGCTGCCATCACAGGCTTGCGCCAATTGGTACTGTCGGGATCGTTATCCGCCCAAGGGCGACTGTCCCAATGGGCACAGAGCAAGATGCGGGTTTCAGCCTTCGGGTTGTAATGGGCAATGATATTGGTATTCTTCAATATCGTGCCATCATAGCCCTTCAGGTCTGCCTTCTGGGTCTCTACCTCGCAGCCAAACTGCTTGAACTTGCTCACAATCCATTCGCCACACTTATCGTGCGCCTCGCTGTTCATCACGCGAGGTCCGAAATCGCATTGCGCTGCACAATAAGCCAACGCCGAATCGGCATTGAAAGCCGGACCTACGGGATTCAGCTTCTCCGCTTCCTCTACCTCCTGAACATCTGGCGAACTTGCACTGCTGGCATTCTTATAGCTGATGGTACCAGCCACCAGTCCGGCAGCTACCACCACACCTAATATGATCTTCATTTTTTTCGTCATAACATTATTGTTTAAAGTTCTGTACCTGCGTCATCACTCTGAGCCAGTTGCCTCCCCAGATCTTGGCGATATCCTGCTCACTGTACTTGCGACGCAACAGCTGGAGAGTGAAATTAATCAGCTCGGAAGAATCAGCAAGTCCGCGGATGCCTCCATCTCCATCGAAATCGGTACCCAGACCTACGTGGTCGATACCCATCACCTCGATGGCATGCTCCAGATGGGCAATGGCATCCATGATGTCTGCCTCGCCCTCCTTGC
>ERZ791912.409-NODE-409-length-27563-cov-9.849244_pt1 | contig 27563 bp, 47 predicted proteins | sample MGYA00510141_ERZ791912 | MGnify/ENA primary metagenome ERZ791912 (study PRJEB30046, sample SAMN00792082) | human gut metagenome | study: EMG produced TPA metagenomics assembly of the A metagenome-wide association study of gut microbiota in type 2... | reverse complement strand
AGATGGCAAGATGTGCATATTTACTGTGTCCCCAACGGTAGCTGACCAAATAGCCAGGCAACAAGCATACAACTCGCTCAAAATGCTTTTCCAAATAAGGCAAAAGTATTTCCTCGCAGCCTTTTTGACAATACCAGTCTGCACTGTAACCAAATTCGACCTTTATTTTCTTATGCCCCAGCTCAGCATAAAAATTTGTCACCAGGGTGCAGCAATCAAGGCCTGCGCCCTTCACATCGCCGCCATTGATATGCGGCGTGCCAACATAGCTTTTTGCTAAATTAAATAGTTTATTCATATCTTAACCAGCACATTCTTCGATGGTTTGAGTGGAATCATGCACGTGTAGGTGTCTTTGCTTGCCGTGCTGACCACCCCGTCTGCCTCCTGGTAGACATTTTGCGGCGCAAAGGTGCGCAAGGGCACAGACGCATTTAGCCCAACGGTCTCGCTCTTCACGGACAATTTGCAGCTGATACCGCCGCAAGACGATATCTCGCATCGGCCTGTAAAAAGCTCCAGCACACCTAGGACAGCTCCTGTCTCCGCGTCCAGAAAGGCGCGTCCAAGCGTCAGATAAGCATCATCCAACGTGCCATCATGCACTGCCTGCAACAGATATTTGCCATCAACCTTATCATCATGCAGGCGGTCAGTGTTCAGCGTCACGCTCAAGGTTTCAACTGAAGGCGCGCCAGAGCTTTTCGTCTGCTCGCGTTTCATAATAAAGCGGTCAGCCTTGTATAATTTGCCGTTAAAGCTGATGTCCTTGTCAAATTCGGCAGTACGGTAAATACTGTTGTTCGCCAACTTTAGCGTAAACAAATCGCAGCAGACAAATTCATTATCTGTATTCAGGTGTTGAGCAAGGTCTAACGTGCAGCTTTTCATATTCATCACCTCACTGTAACCAATTTCAAGTCAACGTTGTTTACATTCGCAAAAGACTGGGTAACAGAAAGCGTATCTGTAAAGCGTACACGCCAATAATAGTCAAAGCTCGCTTTAACAACACTTTTTGCCGTTGCAGCTGGCACTGTCAGTACGTCCCCGTCTAATTCGAAATCTACAGTCTCTTTATCATCAACATAAACCCTTACATTGTCAGCCTTTTCGCAAGGCAGTACATAGCCGCCATTTTTAATAAAAAGCTGATATTTACCGCTTTCATCCCTACTAAGCTCCTGCAGCTCGACGCACGCGCCATAATCCTTGTAAAAGAAGGGTAAAAGAGTACCCTTGCATTTTGCATAAAAGCCAATTAGTAGCGACAGATTCTTATCGTCTAAAGCTGTAAAGCTCACATTAAAAGATAGTTTAGGATACAGCTGGCTACAAATCGCCCTACGCCTGCCGCTGGCGGTTTCTGTCTGTGTGACCTCCCACGCCTGCTGCAGTGTACTGCTCCATGCTGTTTCACCGCTGTCAAGCGGAAATATCCTTTCAGCCATATGCATCCCCCTTAAAAAGTATCAAACGCCGCATTAAAATTGCGGTTATCATCTAATGTCGCCTGCTTTAATACCTGCATACCTCCACGCGCCAAAAATTCAGCAAAGCTGGATGCATCCAACGCTGATACGTTAAGAGTGATGCTGTTGCTCGTAGAGCTGCTGGAGGAAGCAACGCTGGCAGGACGATTATAAGCACCGCCGGAACCGACAAGCCCGCCGCTGGCAAAGCCTCTCAAACGCCCAGTATTCAGGCCATTAAGGAACGGCACGCCCAAACGGTCTACAGCATGAGCGTTAAGCACGTACTCACCATTTGAGAGCATAGCAGGGATGCTGTCGCTTGTGCCGGTACCGGGACCATCGACAGTGCCACCAGTTGCGAAACCTTTCCCGAAAGCACCCTTCCAACGCGCAGCAAAACCACCACCGCCGCCAGTGCATGCAGCCACGATGGTTGCATAAACGGCTGCCTGAATAAGCTGTGCAATGAGCTGCTGCAGAATGTTTTTCATAGCATCTCCGAAGCTCTGAGCTCCGGTAATCCAATCAGTTATAGCACCGGAAAAATCCTTCGCCAGCTGATTGCTGATCTGTTGAATCTTGCTGATGGTATTGATTTTCTGCTGTTGCTCATCGTACTTCTGATTGATTGCAGTCAGTGCTTCCAATTTCAGTTTATCGTCCAGAAAAGGACTATTTGTCACAGACTCAGTAGCTTCTTCCTTCCACTTGTCATTCTTCATAGTCATCTTCCCGACGGCGTCAGAAGCATTGTAATCAGCCTTCCAGCTGATTTGCTTATTGCTATAATCAAATTTAGCACTTTCAGTATTAGCAGCAGCGGACTGATTGATATTATCAATCGTATATTGATGCGTTTTCTTAAGTAAAGCCAGCTTCTCATTAAGCATGTCCAGCTCTTTTTGAGACGCGCCACGCAGCTGCGCTTCCTTAAGTGCATTTTCAGCAGCAAGCATCTGTTCCGTGTAGGCCAGTTCCTCTTCCTGCAGTTCCTGCTTTTTGTTGAACTCAATTTCTTTGAGCTGAATCTGATATTTTTGAGCGTCAGTGCCATACTTTTTTGCAATAGCATTTTGAGCTTCAAACAAATCTTTTTCCTTTTTTAATTTTAAGCGTACGTACTCATTTTCAATTTTGCGCCTTTCTTGATTAATCTTATTTTCTTTCTGCGCAGCTTTCAGGGCAAAATTCTCATTTCGGCCATTGCCACCTGTTCTAGCTACATTGGTATCTCTGCTTGGGATTATAATCGGCCTTTTTGGTATCACAGGTCGTTTTTCAGGCTTTTCGGAGGCAGAATCATCACCATAGCTGCCACCGGCACCACCATGACCATCATCAGCTGAACTTTCTGTAGCCGTTGCTCTTTGCTTTGCTGCAAAAACTTCATCAAACCAAGCTATAGCCTTTCTGGCGAAATCTTCCACAGCATCCATAGCATCGCCAAGCATATCGGCAAAATCGTTAAACCAATTATTATGGTCTCCGGTAATATCTGCCCACATATCACCTATCGTATCAAGAATCCATCGTACAACGCCCAGAATAGCTTCTGTAACAGCAGTACCGATGATAACAACAGTATCAAGTATACCCTGGACAGCTGCCTTTACCGCATTAGCCAAATCATCCCAATAGGTGATTATCAGCGCAATAGCAGCACCGATTGCAGCACCAGCAGCCACAATACCGGCAGAAAGCCCCAGCACCGCGCCTAACGTTGCCACAGCTGCAACCGATACAACCGCAAGCACTGCAGCAAATGCACCTATTGCAGCGATAACAGGAGCAGGCACGCACTCTTTGATGACGTCGCCCATACTCTTGCCCTGCTCTGTCGCCGTCTGCATCTTCTGCTGGAACTCTCCCAGCCTGTCAGATACATCCTTTAGGATGCCCTTGATGTTAAAGGCTTCCGTCAGATATTTGCCTACAGCAGCGGAAGTGTTGCCAGCAGTTTCTTCGATGTTAGCCAGAAGACCGGCAACCTCGTCCGAAGTCTTGGCCATCATGCCGCCGAACTGTTCATTCATGCCTGCTACAATGGTCTGTACAGCTGCTTTAGAGTCAATAGCGCCTTTAGAACAAAGGTCCTTCATCTCAGCTACTGTTTTACCTGCAGCCTGCGCCAGCATATCCCATGCCGAAATACCCGCGCTGGTAAGCTGCATCATGTCCTGAGCATTGAGCTTACCGCTAGTCTGCATCTGCCCTAATGCGTACGCGAGACGGCTAACGCCTTCAGTCCCTAAGCCTAAACCGCTGGCTGCATCGCCTAAATTCGTAAGCATAGGGATAATCTCTTCAGCTTTAAAGCCGAACGCCATCAGCTGCTGACCTGCGCTTACTACACCTGGTACGTCGAAGGGTGTTTCTGCAGCAAACTGCTGTAAATCCCTCAGCATCTGTGTGCCTGCTTCAGCAGATTTCAGCATGGTCTGGAAGGCAATCTCATACTGACGCATCTGTGCTGCAGCCTGTACAGACGCTATACCCATATTAAGGATACCGCCCGCCATGCCGGTGAAGACGCCGCCTAGCTGCACAGCAGCAATAGCGCTAAGCGCTCCAGTCATCTTGTTGCATTTATCAGCAAAGCCTTTTATTCCGCTGGTTGCCTTTTTGGACTGCTTGCTGACAGTTTCCAGATCATCACCTACACGCCGGACATTCTTGCTGTCGATACTGTCCAGACTCTTGCGCATTGCTTTCACGTCGGAATTCAGCTGCTGAAACATTTTGGCAATATCTGTAAGAATGGCTGTCGATTTGCTCATTTTTGCGGACATTCTGCCGGCAGCTTCACCGGCTGCATCTACTGCTGTTGCAGTTCTGCTGAAGCCTTGCTCAGCCTGTTTGCTATCCGCTGTAATCTTGACGGATATTTCTTTATTTGCCATTGCCTGCCTCCTTCCTCTGACGCTCAAAATCAGCATAGAAGCGTTCCCGCTCCCTTGCCTGCTCTTCTTTGGTCTTCTGCTTCAGGAACGGTCGCATCAGTGTACCTGCTTTGGCAGGCTTGCGGAGATGCGGAGAAATGATATTAGCTACCCAGTAGGCCATTTCCCACCGCTTTGCCATTCTTATTTCATTACATGCATCGACCATATCGTTAAACTCAAACACTGAAAGCCTGTCCAACTCCCAAGGTTTGAGCCTTAGTTCACCAAACGCAAGGGTTTTGGCTGCATTGTACCATGTCCGCATAGATACGCAGCCGCCGCCCTCGCTAATTAGTTTTTTTCGTATTCAATATCTGCCTTCTGCTCATCGGTCAGTTCGTCCGGGAACAGCTGATAATAAGCTCCCACGCCTAAAATACCGCTGGCAGCCACAGCCTTCACTACAGGCAGCTGGATATCGGCAATGCTGTAACCGTTTTCCATGGCCTCGTCAATCTTTTCAGCATAATACTGTTCAGTCTTATTGCCGTTCTGCCTCATGCCTACGCTCAGCAGTACCAGCAGATTCTTCAGGCTCAGCTTGTCAGCATCCTGCAGCACCTCGCCAATCGGACATTTCAACATGTCCTCTACACGGCGCAGGCGGCCGATATTAAACCAAATCTGCTGACCTTCACCAAAAGCCTTAATGTCAATCTTTTTCATTCGTTATCCTCCATATAAGAAAAGGCCAGCTTTACGCCAGCCTTATTTTAAGAATCAGCCTTTGCTCTGTTCGCTGAGGGGGCCGTCGCCGCTGATGGTGCCTTTAAGAGTAGCAACATCATCATGCGGAGTGCTCAGAGAGCATTCAGTAATAGAACCCCAACCGGTAACAAAGCTCTTATCCGGATATTCAAATTTAACATGCACCTGCTTGCCTGCCAAAAAAGCAGCCTCCAAGAATTTAGCACCGGTATCACCTGCAAGATACACAGTTTCCAAGTCAATAGACCAGCTGCGCAAACCTGGCAGGGTAGACTTCCAGCCACCGGAAGTCTTATGGGAAGCATCAATTTCGTCAGCCTCGCGGTTCAAATCACCACTGCGCTGGCCACCCAAAAGAGTCCAGGTGGGCGCTGCTTCAGTAGTGCCGGTATTCAGGTAAATCAAATAATCTTTGCCCGCAGTCGCAGTGCTGGTTGCATCGGTGCGGGTCGGAAAGTTGTATTCACTCATATCTGTTCCTCCTAACAATCAAAATAAACTTCATAGGTAATCAGCGCCATGCCTGCATCAGCCTTGCCCTGCGCCACGCCAAAAACGATTTCTTTCACTTGGCTGTCAATACACCAGCCACCTAAATCGTGATAATGCGTCAGCAAAGCATCCAGCTTATCAGCCAAGGCATCGACGCCTTCAATACTTGCCGTATCCAGCAGGTAGATGCTGTATGTCAGTACGCCCTTGCGCCCGTTCTTAGTCATCTCCACATAGGTGATACGGTCACAGCTCACAGTGCCTTCCAGCTTATTGCCACGGCTGGCGCCGGTAACAAGGCTGCTCCAATGCACTTCCGGTATCTGGTCCTGTAAAAGTCCCATGATAACATCTGTAATCTCGGTACGTCTGCTCATGAGCGATACAGAGGAATACTTGCTCTCCCCTGCCCTCCGGTGACGCCAAAATCAGCAGCTGTAATACTTGCCATAAGGCGTTCCATCTCAGCCTTGTACAGCTTCAGCTTCTGTGCGTATATGTCGCTGTTTTCTACACCGCCAGCGCCGTTGAATACTGTTGTGGGGTCTGTGCCGGTCTGCAGCAGGCATCTGTTATAGCAGGCAGCCACAACGCCCAAGCGCTTGACTATGTAGGGTACAGGCTCGGGGATATCGGTTACTTGAAGCCTGCCGGCCAGGCTGTTTATGATTTCATTGCCATAGACAATATCCTCATATTTGCAATCCAGCACCGCGTCCTGTATATCTGAAAAATCAATGTAATCCATTATAAACCTCCCAGCAGACCGTCTAAAGCCTTGGCAAATCTGCTGACAATAACAGGCTGCATAACATCAGCTGCCTTATAAAGAAAAGGGTCCGCCTTTATGCCAGGGTGACGCACACGCTTGCTGAACACAAATTCCTTGTTTACGGCAAAGCGCAGCACCTTTTTACTGCGTGGCACAATCACATACGGCTTAGTACCTTCATGCTGCCATCGCGCTATGTTGTTTGTAAGCATAACTGTACCTTGATTGTCTTTAGCCAGGCTCATAATGCTTTTTTCAGTCATACCGCTTCTGGTAACGAACCGATGATGATCGCGCGCATATTCTCTGACGTCTCTGACAGCCATCTTCACCTGTCTGCGTACCATGTCGCGCGTTTGTACCGGTGCGGCCTCGAAAGCACGCACCAGCTTATCAAATTCGCGCGTAATCCCTACACTTTTCATTATTCAGCAGCGGTCTTATGTACGTAGATAGCACCTTTCTTGTTTTCCAGAACGAATGCATCATAGCGCACACGACCTTCAACTAACCAGCCGTTGATACCAGGCGGGTTGTCATGAATCTTATAATCAGCCAGCTTTACAGGAGCGCAGCAGGCAATGCGGTTGGTGATGATAAACGCGGTTTTCGCCGGCATGTAGGACGCAGGCACCACGATGATGGGAACGCCGTCTACCATACCAACCTGACCTTTTACCAGCATATCTTGTGCCAGGTCGGAAGCCTTGATGAAGGATTCGTCCTGCTTCAGCAGCTTGAAGTAAGACGCAGCCACATAAGCGATACGATTGCCTAAAGGTGCTTTCTCGTCGGTCAGCTTCTCGGTGCCGTCGAGGAAGGCGCTGTAAGCGTTGGCCTTGGTGACTGCAGCGGTTGCGCTGTTCTTAGCACCTTCAGCGATTTTTGCCAGACGATAAATATCCAGCTCTGGAATAATTACCTCATCAATCTGACGCTGTAAGGCTGCACCAGCTTCTTTCAGCATGCCGGTATCCTGATAGTTGCTCTTGTCGATGGTGAAGGTGAAGGAACGGTCCTTAGTCAAGGTCAGCTCCTGAACGGAATCCTCCAGCTCTGCCGGGGTACCATAACGGTTTGCGCCGGTAGAAGTGTAATCATTCATGCCTGCGGTAGGAATAGAATAAACCTTTACAGTCTGCACACCGGTGAAATCATAATCGTTGTTGATTGCCGGAGCGGTCAGAGCACCAGTCTTGAAGCGCTCATCAATTTTTGCGCTGTACTTATCTGCATAGTTAATAGCCATAATAAAAAATCCTCTCTTTCGTCATTAAGAATTAAAGCCGCTGAGGAACGGATCATCAGAACCGCTGCCACCGCCATTGCTGCCGCCACCGCCTGCACCGTTAGCCTTAACCGCCCAGCTGTTCTCCTTCAGCCAGCCGTTAACGCCATCTTCAAGGCTGATTTCTTTGCCGTCAGTACCGGTATAAGCAAGGCTTTCATCGTCTTTTACAACGATACTGCCTTCAAGCAGCTTAGCCATATTCTGCGGGCTCGCAGCATTGCCCTTGGTCAGCAGCTCTACAGCCTTAGCCATCTTCATGCCGTCAAGACGCTTGGTCTTTTCTGCCTTCGCGGTTTCGGTCATATCAGCCAGCTGCTTAGTGACCTTGCCAACCTGTGCGGTTAAGTCAGTAATCTGCTTTGCAACCTCATCAGGCTTTTTGCCGCCCTGGGCAAATTGGTCTAATGTAGTCTTAAGTCCCTTGGCTTTGTCCACCACATCTTCGCTATCGTCCAAACCAACAGCCTCTAAGATGCTTTTCAGCTTTGTCGCGCTCTGCTCTCCTGCCGTGCGGTGCTTCTTAGCCTCGTTGTTGAGGGTGTTAATTTCGCCCTTGATAGCAGCGATGAGGTCAGCACCGTTCTCAACTTTTTCCAATGCTTCGTAAACCTGTTTCATTTCCATTTCTGATACCTCCATATCATGGGCCTCCGCCCTATATTGCGCCCTCTCCTGGGCAATAAAAAAGCACGCTGTTACACGTGCTTGATTAACGATGTTATTTTAATAATTTACGATATTGCTGCCTATCTGCTAAATAAGCTAATCCTAAAATGGCAGCTACAAGCAATATTACGATATATAACGGGATGAATACCCAAACCCATGGTAAATCCAACGAGCCAAACAGCTTGCCCAGAATTAACCCCGCTTGGACTATACCTAAAGTTGTTTTTAGCATGCTACACCTCCAATAAAAAAGCAGACTCTGAGTTTTTACTCAAAATCTGCTTACTAATCAATAGTTTTTAATCAATTGCATCTTATTAGCCCCACGCAGCACCGCTTTTTTTAGGAAAGGTTCCCTTACGAGCCAGACGCTCTACTTGTGCCCAAGCTTGCCCCTTATATCCACTGGAAACTCCATCAACATCTTTAACTAAAACTCTGCTAAAATCATTTAGATTAACCTGTACAATACCAAATGTATCAGTTATACCCTCAGGATAAAATTTATACTGTACATATTCTTTTGTCAGTTCTAACAGTTCAAGCGTCAACATTTTGCTTACTCCATTCTAATACAGCTTTAGTATAATTATACTTTGTATTAGTCAAATTATGTGCTTTATCATAATTATAACCCATTTTACGCATGATAGCAAATTCTAAATGTTCATGTTTTAGCATTACTATATCATGCTCCTGTATATCTTTCCCTTCCAACAGCCTTTGAAAAGACTGTGCCATATCGTAATCAGGATAAAATCTATGATGTCCATCTGCTAAATCATACTCGTTTATGAAAACGTGGTTATAAATGCTTTCCAAACGTTTTTTAGGATAACCTGTATTTTTGTGTATTTTATTAACAAAAGCATTTATGCCATTCTTGCGACGTGCTTCATAATATTTTTCCGCATGCTCATAACGTCTAGTAAAATCCGGATCGTTCTTATCATTCAAAGCACCAGATATAGCACCAGTAGGCAAATCGCTCAGTCTACTTTTCATTTCCCGCAGCCCAGCATAACCACGCATATACTTGCGCCAGTCTTCATCATCTTCCCACGCCTTCAATCCTTTACGCCCCAACACCTGCGTCCTGCGTGATTCCGGCAAGCTATTCAGCCATTTGTCGCCTGCCTCCCGCACCTGGTCGCGCTGCTGCTGCATATCAACTTCACCTTCAATGACTTCCACATACCGGCATAAGCAATGCGGGTGTACCGGCAAAGGCGGCAGCTTATCCTTGGGATATATGCCTGCGCCTAAGCCATACATATCAGCTTTGGCGTACATATCGCAGATGTCAAAAACAGGGTGACGGCTGCTTAATTTGAATTTCACAGCCACAATATCAGCATCTTTTTTCATCTTAGCTACAAAGCCGTCAGCCCATGCCCTCGCCATCTCGGTTCGGGTGATACGTTCGGCAACATAGCGGGATTTTTCGTTGATAGCGACTTCCACGGCCTTTTCAATAGCCTTTTCATTGCCTTTTTGCACTGCTTCCAGTAATTCATTATAGGCTGCCTGCAGCGCCTTGTTGGGAGCGCCATTTCTGGCCAGACGATTGATTTTGTCAATAGCCTGCCTTTGTTCAGCCAATGCCTGCAGGTCGTTACCTGTAGCCTCCCTTACCTTCTGCAGATATTTCGGCAGGTCCTGCCTGCTGATAATATCCTTGCCGCCTTTATATACGTTCTGGCCATCGTCGCCATAACCGTCATACAATGCCCTTGCAGCCTCAGTCCAGGTCTTGTTCCGGCGCATCTGTTCCTGCAGGGTGCTTACAATAGCACCGCGCATCTTCACGCCTACGCCATGCAGTTTTTCAGACAGTGTCATGCCGCTTTCATCCCACTTATCGGCCAGCTCTTCACCCATGCTTTCTACTTGCGCTTTAGTCAGCATAGTCGGAACAATACCATAAGCATAGGCTGCAGCCTCTACAAGTGCAGGCCTCAGTTCCGGTAGTGTAAACAGCTTACCATAGTGGCGCTGCACATTATCCAGTGCCTCTTCAAACTTCATGCCACTAGCAATCAGCCTTTGTAAGTAAGCTACCGCTTTTTTAGCATCCTTACGCCAGCTTTTATTCAGTTTGTTAATCAGCTGCGCCAGTCTGTCCGTCGTCGCCATCATCGCCACCGCCATTATCACCAAAAGCATGGCTATAATCCAGCTTTTCCTGCTCCAAGTGCTCTTCGTAGGTCTTCACCAACGCGCCAAAGTCATCAGCCTTAAGCTCCGGCAGATAGCTGGTAAGAACGCGCTTGAACACTTCCATGTTAAATTCATCGCCAAAATTCAAGCCTTTAGCAATTTCAGCATTAGCAAGTTCCTGCTCAACCTCGCTGATTTTGAAGTCATTCGGGTAGTTCACACTGTACTCCAGCTGCACGCCGGTCCAGATACTGAACAGCCTTGCCAGCTTCACTTCCGCTGCTTCCACGAGGTCTGCAAAATCGGATAAAATCTGATTCGTTGCTTCGTAATCCCATGCTTTCGCCTGCCCGCTCTGCAGCTTGCTGGAACCGGTAACATTGACCACAACAGCCATACGATAAATCTCCTGCTGCAGTGTAGCAATCTGCGCCGCCAACACTGTTGCAGGACCATCAGGCGGAGCGATGAACGCAGGCGCGTGACTGCTCTCCGGAGGATATCCCAAGGCATTATTAGTACCGATGGTGATGCTGTCCGGGTCGCTCGAAGGATAGCACAAGATGCTGAAGGTCTGATTGACTAAGATGTCAGCCAACCAGCTGCACATATTGTAGATAGCAAGATTTGTTTTTGCTATGCTAAGGAATTCACTAGGCGGGAAAGGATTGTGACTATTCCTCACTTTGCTAACTAGAGGAACAACCGGTACGCGCCCAAGATTCCAGGTTCCGCTATGCTTGCCTTTGCTGTCGATAAGCTCCCAGCCTTCTGCCGTCAGCGTTCGTGTCGCCATCGTCTGTTCCTGGTATGCATCAGGCTCTACGAAAACAAACTTTGTCATACGTCCCAGCTTATCCTGACAGATTTCCTTTACAGCATTAAGATTGACCACAAAAGCATAAGGCAGGTTATTGCGGTCCGCTTCCAGGTCTGCCACGCGCATATCCTCAGTATCGCCCTGAGCCTTATCCATAACGATATAAGAGACGCCCTGCAGCTTCGCACTGCAGGCAGCCTGCTTCATAAGGTTCTGTATGCTGGTGCCCAAGAAGTCAACATCCTTACTGAAGGTTTCCCACAGCTCCGAGCCTGCGCCGTTCCAGTCACGCACAGCCAATGTTTTGAAGATTGGCGATACATGAGCATTGACGCAAGGCGCAAGGTAATTGAGGTAATACGCCAGCTCACGCCTCATGCCGTACTTTCTTACATCCTCGCGCGGGTGCTGGGTTAGATAGCTGCCGTCAAGAAAGCCTCCGCAGCCTTCATAGCCATCTTCCAGCATTTTATATAATCCATGTTTATCATTACGCATTTTCTCACCTCTCTTAATAGTTGACGCGCATCGGTTTAGGCCTTGCCACCTCCACAATATCCTCACATACGCCTGTCAAAGCATCCGGAGCATCATCGTGCGCGTTTTTGCCTTCCTTTTGGTACTTACTCAGCGCTGCATAAAACTCCGGCCAACGGTTCTTCCAATCGCTTGGGAAATAAATATGTTCCATGCACCATGTAGCATTAGACAAGATTCTTGCAGCTTTGTTCTTGTGCTGCGTAAAGGTTTCAATGGTTGTATGGTTGTTATGCAGCAGCCTCTTCACGTTCCTGGCAAATCCTCGGCCGCCGTTGTTGCTTTCAAAGCGTGCTACATTCGTGCCGTTGCGTTCCAACGCCCTCGCCGTTGCCGGTTCAGTATCTTCCATGGGTGCCTTTGTGTATAAAACATCAAGCACATACGCTTCATCCGCGAACGTGCGCCCATAGATAATGCAGCAAAGGTAATCGGCACCGGTATCAGCGGTATCCGTGTAAGCACGAATCTGCTTGAAGGCAGGAAGCGCGCCATCATAGGTCTTGAATTTCGTGTACAGCCTGCCCTTGATGTCTATCGGCTCCTGCTGGTAGTTGGCGCTCCAAATATCAAGCCCCATAAGCTGCTTCTTTTCCATGCAGCTTTCAGCATCCAGCACGCCATCACACAGCATGCTGCCGTCATTCTGCACTGCCTTCATGTTGATATGCACGATTTTATCTTTCGGGTAGTATTCCAGCACCTTGCCTACTAAATCATCACTAGCCCAGCGCGTCATTATGACGATGATTTTATAATTGCCCTCGCCACGTGACAACATGGTATTGGTGAACCAGTCCCAATGCTTTTCCTTGACATTTTCGTTGTAGGCTTCTTCCGCATTCTTGATTAAATCGTCTATGATCATCAGCCTACAGCCAAAGCCTGTCGCTGTGCCTGTTGGCGATGTAGCAAGGTAACTTGTCTGCTGTCCTTCAAGGCTCCACAGGTTCATAGCGCCGTCACCACGCTTAATTTTGGTGGCGGGGAATACATCACTATATACAGGCTTATAAACATTCGCCTTGGCCTCACTGATGCTGTCACGCACATTCTTACTGAAGCGCGTCGACAGAGTTTCATTATAAGAACCAATCATAACCTGCAAGGTGTTATCCCTGCCCAGCGCCCATTCCACGAAATTGCTGGCCGTGTAGCTTTTGCCATGACGCGGCGGCATGTTCAATACAAGTATTTTCTTGTCTGAAGTCAGGAACCATTGCAAGGTATCGCACAGTTCCTGCAAATACTTGCGGTCGCTCCGGTAGAAGTCGGGGTTCTTCAGTTGGGCGTAAAAAAAGAACCTGCGTCTTGCAAGTTCTATCTTTGCTCCCAATGTTATCAGCTGCTTATCCATCCATACCAGCCAGCTTTTTCAGTTCTGCATCCGTCAGCCCTGCAAACGGATTGGCAAGCTCACCGGAGATTTCCACGTTTTCCTTAGGCTTCAGACCTACGGTATCGCGATAAATTTCAAAAGCCTTGATGTTGCCACGCTTGGCCTTAAGCTTCAGAGCATCCAGCATTTCCTTACGCTCATCGTCAGTCGTAAAGTCTGCATCCAGCTCACGGAACGACTTCAAGCGGCGGCGTGCTTCAACTGATGCCCGCCCGCCTTTTCTGCCTTGTTCTCGGGCTTCACTCGAGCTTAATCGTTTCAAGTTAGCCAGTTGTTTCTTTGTAGGCATCCATCTCACACCACCTTAATCCCACATCATCAATAATATCCCAAAATTCTTCCACATCATGCGGCACAATATAGAAGCCTGTTTCGTCCTTCTCAAAATCAATGCCAACATGATGCAGCTCATGCCTTAATAATGTTTCCAGCTGCTTTTCGCTAAAGCCAACTACATTCGGCTCATAAACCACAATAAAAAAATCATAGGGGCAGCACCAGCTGTAGCGGTCGCTCACTAAGTTGCAGTCCGCAAATATCGTCCGCTTATTGCGCTTCTTCTCTTCCAGGCTGGATAAGTAGGCTATTTTCACCTTAGCAGCCTTTATATCAGCGAATTCCGGCAAAGTGCGTATCAGCTTATTAGCCATCAGCCTATACTTTTTACTGTGCTCCATGATATACCTCGAATTCTTCTACCCTTGCCGGACGCGCCGCATTGCAGTGCGGTGTCCTTGCGTCCGGAAAGAAGGTGTTCTATTCCGGCGTGGTAAAAATTTACAAAAACCCACGCCCGACAAAGGCAGAAAATATATAAAGGCAGTCACCGCAGTTTCTGCCCCTCACTACTTCGCCCGCAGGCTTTTCGTTATTCTTATTGGTGCGTAGGGCTGGAATTGCACCAGCGTTGTATCTTACGTCACGGATTTACAGTCCGCTGCCTTCGCTACTCGGCTCACCTACGCATATAAAAGCAGGGGGTAAAGGAATTCTTGACGCCAGCTATGCTGCGCTGCGAATATTTGCAATGTGTCCTATTCGCAACTTGCATCTACTCCCATTCGGGAACCTTGCCCCTGCACCCGGGTATCTTTAAAATCTTACCATAACGCCACCCATGACGTTATCAGCTCTGCCGGCTACCCAACCACCAGCATTGCCTTTCAGCGGGAAGTTAATAACGCCTACCGCGCCATCTTTAGAGATGCCAGCACCAATGCCCCAGCGCCGCGTTTTATCCACTACCGGTATCTTTATATTAAGATCCGTGCTGCTGGTCTGCGTCAGCGTCAGTTTATTCTTGTCAAACAGGTACTGTTCATTCTCTGCTTTGGCCACAACGAAGGCCTTGTCATTAACCTTAACATTCAGCACCGGCTTATTGAGCTTCACGTCAATATCCGTTTTTTCCGGTTCGCTTTTAGTGCTGCCGTCAGCAGCTGTATATATAACAGTTTCTTTAGGCACATAAGCGATTTCCGTTTTCACCTTGTCCCGGTATTCGACCTGGGTAACTACTTTTTTGTCAGCCACCGGGCAGGTATGCAGAACGCCGCGCAGAGCGAAACCACCGGCAAAGGCAAGCGCAGCAGCTATTGTTAAAACTATTTCATTTTTCGTTATCACTGTGCCATCTCCCTTACCAAGGCATAGTAAAAGCCCCACCGCCATTACAGCAGCAGGGCCTTGCTCCCTTGCGTCTCTTGTTTTCTTCTCCGCTTATTATAATTATATCATCAGCGGATACTGTCAAACAATGTCACAACATATATTTTTACAATTTTTTATTCCATCTCTGAGCTATTTCAAGGAAAAATTCTCCGTCCCTCGCCAGCTCAAATCTTTTACAGCATGGGCAGTAAATACCTAAAACACCTTGCTTATTAAATGCACATCTTGGCTGCATGCCGCAGCAGTCATTGATTTTCAGGTTCAGTTTCTTTCTTTTCTTCTTCATCATGCGCCAGCCTTTCCAAGATGGCTGCATGACGGCGGTGCACGCTGCGCCAGTTGATTCCCATGCGTACAGCCACTTCTTCCCACGTGTAGTTGCTGAAATAATACATTCTCAGCATCATCTGGTCTTCAGCAGGCAGCATTTCAATGGCCTTTTCAATATCCATCTGCAAACCTACCAGCGCGCCAAACTTTTCGTAATACAGACTGCGCAGTTTATCAGCCTTGGCAATGGCATTGGTTACATTGTCACGCCCGCTATTGCCGCCACCGGGCATACCTGTTAATTGCGAAATTCTTGGCGATGTCATCATGTTGGTAAGCTCGTTCACCTGGTCCTGCAAATCCATTATTTCCATTTTCAGATGCTTGCATTTACGCAGATCATATTTTGTTATCAATTTTTCACCCTCTTTTCACGTCCACACCCGCAAATATACCTAAATTCTTCACCGACTTTTTTTAGCTCCATCTTCCCATGACAAACGCCACAACTACGTTCGTTGGGAAGATTATTTACAGAAAAATGATTTCTTTTAAATTTTCTTTTTAGGCTCATTTTGCGTCCCTTAACGTCAGACTTCTTCAAAAATCATGTCCGGATACTTATACAGCAGCATTTTCCGCTTCAGCAAATAGTCCTTTGTTTTAAAGCCCTTAGTGTCAACCACTACTGTGCGCCCATCTTTATATTTGACAACAAAATCAGCAATGTACTTTATTGCTCTTTCAGTTTTGCCGGCATGTTTGAATTTAGGCTGCAACTCGAACGTTACCTGACGTTCAAATTCTATAACCTCGCCCGCCATGCGCAACACTTTCAGTTCGCAATAATAATTTTTTTCTTTTATGCTGTCAAAGATGATGCCATCACATTCAACTTTTTTGTTATGGTATTTCATTGCTGCTTGTGCGTCCTTTCCCATTCAGCCAACGCTTCCGGCGTGCCAAATTCTTTTAACAGCTCACGCTGGCATTTTTCACAGTAAACGGGTCGACCGTTGTCGAAAATGCTCGACACAGCCTTTTCTTTATCGCACCACACACAAATTTCACCTGTGCTAGTTCCCATGCTGCACACCCCCTAAAACGGAATCTCTTCATCAAACGGCACCATCTGGCCAAAACTTTCCATGCTCTGCGGTGCCGGCTGCTGCACTGCCTGCTGCTCCTTACGTTCGATGAATTCGGCATGGTTGACGATTACTTCAGTTACCCAGCGCTTGCTGCCGTCTTTGGCATCATAGCTGCGGATTTGCAGGCGACCTTCCACCAACAGACGTTGTCCCTTATGCACGTAGTTGCCGATTGTTTCTGACGTCTTTCCCCACGTTACGCAAGGGATAAAATCCGCTTCACGGCTGCCGTCTTTAGTGTAGGGGCGGTCAACAGCCAGCGTAAACTGTGCTACGCAGGCACCGCTAGGGGTATATCTGATTTCTGGATCTTTGGTCAACCGGCCTAACAGCATAATTCTATTCATTCTCATTCTCTCCTTTCAGCACCAGCCGCAGCGCCAGTACAATGACCAGCGCTAGGCAGATGGTTCCTGCCGCATTGTAGATTAACTCAGTAAACGGTATATCCATTATTTATCCTTTCTTTCATCATCCCGAAGGAGATAGCAACCACAATTGGGGCAAAAAATATAGTATCTTAATGTTGATTCCTTGCAGCAATCGCAATACACTTTGCCATTCTCTTTGTTCCAGACTGCCTTAGCTACTCTAACTCCATTGCCTGGAGTAACCTTGATTCCTACCAAATCCTCAACCTCGTCTTCCTCAATCTTTGAGCGGATTGCAGCGACGGCCTTGTGCAGATAATCAACATCTCCACTATCACACCACATATTCAGATTTAAACGCACTGCTGTAATAAAGGACTGGTTTTCCTCATCTTGGTTTGTATCCTCAACAACTTCATTTTCTTTAACCAGTCTATCAATATACCAGCGGGCTTTTTTCAGGTCCTCAACGCCATTCTTCTGGCCCCAGCGCCACAGATATTTGATGGCATTAGCGGTACAAACAGCATCCAGGCCTTTCAGGTTAATCGTGGCCGCCGCCAGCGCGTCGATACACTCAACAACGCCTTGGGTGTAGTGCTTGGGATGGTTTACATTGTCAGTCATTATTTATGCCCCCTTATCCATTTCTCATGTCTTGCGGCAGTTCCGGCTGTCGCTAAATTCTTGAAGTTGGCCTGCCGTTTAGCTTCCAGCAATTTGTATTGCTCAGCTTTCCATTCGCTAAATGCATTGCAGATAGCATGGCAGATAGCATGGCAGCCTATTCTTCTTACTTCACATCCTCTGCAGGGTGATTTGCTTACCATTTTTTCTTTTCCCCTTCTTCATTTACAAGCTTGCCGGCTTTATGCGCCCGCCGTGCAATCTTTGCTTTGTCATCGCAGCTGAAGGCAAGGCATGCAGGGCAGATAGTGATAATTTCAGCAGGATTAAAGTAGTAGCGGTTGCAGCTGCCGTTCTCCTGCCCGCACACTTGGCATTTACGTTTCATCTGCTCACCTCTAAAACAATTCATCTTTTGGCAGCACGAACCAATACTCACCCAATGGACTAGGTGGCTGGTGCATCCATTTATAACCGTGCTCCTTGCAGTACATCACCAAGGCATCAGATGCCAGACAGTTGATAAAGCGCCCGCTTTCTCTGTACTGCTTTGCTATAGGCTCGAACTTTTCACGCATTTCATAGACAGTATAGTGCTCAAGAGCACAGCGACCATTGAGTATAATGTGTGATGCAAGCTTTTCCACATGCATGTTTTTGCCACGGCGATTCAGTTCTTTCTCAACTTCTTCATTCCATTCCATGCTCCACCACCCTCAATGTCTGCTTTCTCGCGGCCATTTCTTGACGGCTTCCGGATACTTTTCTTCCATTCTTTGTGCAAACAATATTTTTAATTTTAGCCACGCATCTCTATTTATTCTAAAAACCAGATTTGCGGCACGCCTAATCATTACAAGGCGCGGCAAGTATTCGCTTCCGGGCGGTTTCAAATGTTTGTAGTCGTTTGATTTGTTACCAATAGTTCTTTTCATAACTGCCTCCTTACTCCACCTCCATCAATCTGCTGTATCCGCATTTCGTTGGCGTGTTCAAGCACCTATCTTCACAAGTTTCACGCTCATAGCAATCTAAACAGCACATCCCATGCCTGCTTTTATAACAACAATTAGCAGGAAAAGGACACTTCAACGCCAGCAGTGCTTTATTTTTTGCTCTAATCGCTTCACCCTCAGCCCTTTTAGCTTCTGCTACCCTGCGGCGCTCCTTCAAGATGCAACCACAACTCTTTTTACCACCACGCAAACTATCACTATAAGCTTCGCAGGTGTTACCACAGTCACATTGACACAGCCATAGAGGGGTTTTCCTTAGTGCTGTCTTTCTGGGCAGTTCTTTGATAACTATCAGCCGCCCAAAACGTTGCCCTGTTAAATCTACTTTTGCACTCATTTTTCTGCCTCCCTAAAGCCCAAGCAGCTCATTCATGCTTCTGAAATCAGCTGCTACCTTCTGGCGGCGACGGCTCTTGCCAGTTACTTCTACCGGATGGCACATCTCCAACACTCTGTCATAGATACGGCTGTTGCCGATGCTGTCGGGCTTTTTGATTTCGTCGATGCTCAGGTTAGTTGTGATGATCATCGGCAGCTTAGCCCGGTAACGCGCATCAATCACGTTGAATACCTGCTCCTGAGCGTATTCGCTCCGGCGTTCGGCTCCCAAATCATCCAGAACCAACAGGTCGAACTGATTGAAGCTGTCAATATAGGCTTGTTTTTCCTCTATGCTCCATAATGTATTGAGTACCCGCGCAAAGTTGGTCATCAGGCAGGTTCTGCCGGAGTCTATCAGCGCATTGGCGATGCAGGCAGCAGCAAAGGTCTTGCCGGTTCCCACACCACCATACAGCAGCAGGCCTTTCCCCTGCTCCCGGAACTGTGCGAAATTGCCAACGTAGTTTTTAGCAGCTCTCATTATGCGCGGGTCCGCACCGTCATCAGCTGCAAAGTTCCAATGCTGCATATCGCTTTCAAGGAAGCTGGCACGGCGATGCTGCCTGATACGCGCCTGCTGCTTTTCAGCTTTGCGCTGCTGTTCTTCTGCCGCCAGTTCTTCGGACCTGCACCGGCAGAGGCACGGCACCACCTTGACCATGCCAAGGAAGCTGCCGCGAAACTCTTTCGGCGTATGGCACTTACCGCAGTACAGCAGGCCATTTTTTTCGTAATCGCCCGGCGCTGGTTCTTCTGCTGCAATCATTTTTTCCGCCTTCGCAACAGATTCCATTAAAACCTCCGTTATGTTTTCCATGTACTCACCTTCTTAAAAGTATTTATCCAGATCAGTCATATCTTCACCGCCTGCAGTCTTGGCAGCCGGCTTATCACGCCTTGCCCAATTGCGGATAGTAGCAAGGTGATTTTTGTAGCTTTTACCACTGGAAGCCATATATTCAGACAAGCGCTGTATACGCTGGTCCCAATCAGAAGGAAACTCAGCCTTCAGCTTCTCCAGGTCATCATCAGACAGCAGCACGTTTTGATATTCGCCGTGTTTATGGCGGGGGGATTTTTTAGATATACTCTTATTCTTATCTTTATCTATATCTTCTTCTAGTGCGTTACCTTGCGTTACTGTAACGTTACATGTAACGTTACTTTCACCGTCAAGCTGTCCCGCTGCAAGCAGCTTTTGCTTTTCCCGGTGCTTTGCAACCCTTGCCCGCGTCTGCTCTCTGATTTCTGTCAGCCTGTCTGTGCTCTGGTACTTCTCCCAGCTTGACAGGAAAATCATATTGTTGATAATCTCTATCATGCCAAACTGTTCAAAGGTCTTCAGCGCAAGCCTTACAGTCGATATAGGCTTGTTAAACTGCGTGGCCAGCATTTCGTCCGTATATGGTATTTCCTTTGTCAGATAGATGAAGCCGCCATCGTTGACGTCACCTGCAAGGCAAAGTAGCTGCACCCATACCAGCATAAGGCTGTCCCCCTCCGGCATGCTGCCAATCTGTTTAATCTTGCGGTTGTCGAACATATCAACAGCAATCTTTATCCATTTCACGTCCGCCACTTTATCAGCTCCCTTTCCATGCCGCTTTGATTATATCCAGCTCCCAAGGCGGTAAAGTCTCAATGCCCACGCTTTTAGCCTCTGATACAACACTGTCTATCAGCCTTGACATCTCAGCTGTTGTATAAGTGCTGCTGCCATAATATGCTATAAGACTGGTATATTCTCCATGTTGGTCAATAGTATCTGTCAACCAGCCCAAGCCATTACCACCCCACCGCGTTGAAAACTGCGGTACGGAAGAAGTAAGCATCTCTAAAGTTGTGAAACTACCAACCTCACGTATATTTTTCTGATATACTACCGTTTTCGGTGCGTTAATCTTTTCCCCAATCTTATGGCACAATTCCCAACAATAGTTGTTAGCCCTAAGACTTCTTCTTTCTTTTTTAGGTTCGATGGTTATCGTATATGGCTTCTTATCGCTCTGCATCGCGTTCAGGACTTCAAAAACATCCTGCCTATACAAACCTATCAAGCACCACCGTAAACTCTACTGTAGCGCCCATACAGGCCGCGTCAGCTATATGTTTAATCTGCGCTTTCATCGTCATTTCTCTTTTCGAGTAAAATTCTGCCGCATCCCTTGCAAATTTTTCCCGGTGTGCCGTCGTTGCTGTGCATGCAGTAAGAGCAACGGTAAGCAAAGCTCAAAGCCCCATGGTAATAGGTTTTGATTTTAGAATAATCTTGGCTTTTCATAGCTTCACCCCCTTACAAATAGTTCTTGCCAACTTCCGCCATCCACAAAGCATAACCGCTTTGGGTGCCGTACCGGTCCATGTAGCACGATTGTGCGAACCGCTTATAGCGCAGGTCTACGTCATGGCGCTGGTGGGGGCTGTACGCCCCCGATGATGCTCAGTGCACAGCCAGATAGTAAGCCCTAAGCGGTCTGCTATCTTGCGCCCCGCCGTACCATGGATTACATGGTGGCGTTCCAGGTTCAATGTAGTACCGCAGCAGAAGCACTCTTTTCTGTCCTGCAATATACTTTTTCTCATACATCCGCCCGCTTTCTGAGGCTGTTCATGCTTTGCGCCCATTGCGCTGCTGTGATGTCTTGCAGCTTACTGAGCTTATAGCCTTGCACAATGCTGTCTACAGCAACGCCTTTTTGTTTTGCCAACGTCTGCAGCTGCCCCAGCTGCTGGCTAGTGACTTTCGCCGCAGACTTTTCAGCCCTGCCGCTGTTAGCTGGCTTTTGACTGCCGCCCGCAGGCTTTTCGGCCTGCTGCGCTGGCGGCATTGCGTCAGCGTCCTTCGTATCATCCAGCGCAAACAGTCCATTAAGAGCATATTTGCGGGCGTAACTGCTCGCTGTGCCAGTCAGCTGCGCAACGTCGAATTTAGGACGGCTTTCCGCTTCGCGCGCATAGCCGCAGACTTCCACAACGCCGTCACTTTCAACATCCAGCAGCCTAGCCACAGCCTTAACATAGATTCTGCCGCCCACAGTGACAATTTCGTCGGTCAGCAGCAGCACCGTTTTTACTTCCGTCAGCAGCGGTTTTGCCGCTTCTGTAATATCTTCGCAACTGCGGTAATAGTAGCCGCCGAAGTCACTGTAATGCCCTTTAGCTGCTTTAAGATTTTGCTGCACTGTCAGCAGTTTTTCATAAATCCCCATAGCTGCACCGCCTTATTTAATCTGCAGGTTCTGGCGCGCTACCAGCTCGCAGCCGGGTACAGTTTCCCCGGCCTTGATAGCCTTTTTGACCGCAACCTTGTCCAGTTCCGGATCTTTAAATTTCAGGAATTCTTCCGGAACATCGCCGATACATTTCGCATCAAACTCCACTGCTTCGCTTTTGCGGAAGCTCATGGCCACTTTGGCAGTCTCAAACTTTTTGCCGTTCAGATAACGGCCCAGAAAACCTTTAAGGCTTTCCGCTTTGGCCCTTCTTGCCTTTTCACGTTCTGCGAAAGCGTTCTTCTGCGCTTTCAACGCTTCTGCCTCTGCCAACAGGTTTTTATACCAGCAGCCCAGGTTCTCAAGCTTCTTGTCGCGCTCCATTTCAAGAGCTGCGATTGCTTCAAGGTCGATGATTTCGCCGCTTTCGGTATCTACAACACGGCTTTCGTCCAACTTGACGCAGGCCGCCAGCCTTTCGTCTATATCAAACAGTTTCATGCTATGCCTCCTTTAAACTTACGTTATTCACGATGTTCTGCAGCTCCCGGGTAGTAAGTCCGGCGAACTGATCCATGTTAAACATTTCTTTGGTGATGCCTTTTGCAAGCAGCTGATTCTGGAAGTAGTCCATTGTCAGGCCGTCATAATCTCTTTCGCTCATTTGCACACCTCAATGGGAATTAGAACAATGTCCCCCGGCTGCAGGTCGCCGGTAAGATTACTAATCTGTTTGGCGTAAAAGATGACCTCGCGAATATCTCTGCAATCGCCTTCGCGTTGCATTGTATCGCCCACCAGGTGCCAAAGGGTATCCCCTTCGCCTGCGGTAGCCTTGACCACATAGCGGTCAACAGGGCGGGTGTAGTCCCATGCAGCCCAAACGCAGCAGGCTGCCAGCAGGACAAATAAAATTTTTTTCATGTCTACAACTCCTTCACGTTAAACGGATCAGTCACATCCTTGCCGTCATATGTGCTGAGGAACTCTTCCAAAGATTCCCGGCGGCATTTAAGGTTGCCAAGCTTCATGAATCTCAGCAGACCGGATTTTTTGAGCTTGTAAACGTAATCAACATTGCATTTCAGAAGCTTGCTTACTTCCGCAACAGTCAAAAGCTCTATACTTGCCATAATCTCACCCTCCCTTCTTTCCTCACTTCTCCGCGTCCATGCTATAATTAAGCTACAGACAGGAGGTGAAATAATGTGAATATACATAATGACGCAGCGGATGGAAATCGGTTCTCCGTTAGAAAAAGGTCTGCTTTCGTCCGCTAAAGAACATCTGGAAAACTATCAAACTATGTACGGTTCACTTTTGCAGGTCATCGGTACCTATCTGCTCACAAAGTAGCGGTAAAATATTTTCATTTAAAAATTTAAATTCTTCGGCCTTGATTGCATCAATAGCAGCCAAGGCTTTTTTTATTTCTTCCCGTATTTTCGAACTTTCAATTATGTATAGTGAGTTATCAAGTTTACCTGAAGATGTTTTTCCCCAAAGTTTGTTGATCCTAAATTCGGCTTCTTTAATTGCCTTTAAGCTTCTTTCAATGGTTTGCAAATTTTTCGTAATCTCCATCGCCCCACCTCACCTTCTCTGATTTCTTCAAGCATTACGTTTCAGCAACCAACGAAACCAGAAATAGCTTGCAGAAATCATCATCATATTGGCAGCAGCCACTATGGAAGCTTCTTGTACTCCAATTAAAGCCCAAGAAACCATGACAGCTATAATGCTTAATACATTTATGCTCAGGCAATACACCCAAAGCTTTTTAAATGCTTGTTCCAGGTCAATGGGTTCGCTTATCGCCGTGCGTCCGCAAAACGGGCACACGGTTATTTTCTTTTCTCCCATCATCCTCACGCCCCGCAGAACTTGTTGATAAAGTACTGCTGGCCTTTGCCGGTAACCTTGGTTGTCTTGCTTACGCTGACGTGGCCGTCACTGTGGGAAATAGCCGTTTCCTTAATTTTGAACAAGCCCATTTCCATGGCTCTCTGTGTCGGGCTGTTGTAATCCGCCCCGGCACGCTTAATCAGGTAGCCTTGCTCACGCATCCAGCAGAACAAGCGCTTCTGACCAATCGGATGGCCGTTCTGCTTCAAAATCTTCGCAAGGCCGCCAATCAGAATCGTGCTGTCCGACGCGCTCACCGCATCTGCAAACAGCACCTTCGGCTTCGCCGCTGCTACATCGCTTTCCAGCTCCTTAATGCGCTGGTCACGCTGCCGGATAGTGCTTTGCGCTACCAGCACAGCCTTTGCCATAATCTCTGCGTCCGTCATGTTCTCACTGCCTGCGATGTAACCGCCGGTCTTTCTGATTGCCGGAATGACTTCGCTTGTCACCCAGCGCTTGAACTCCTTCGCTTTGGGCATCTTGCTGGAGAGGATGAGAGAGTAAAGACCGCTTTCGTTGATGATGGTCATATTACGATTTTGACCTGAGGTCGCGATTTGCGACCCCAGCTTATCCTCATCGTCAACATGTTTTGCAATCGCGTCTTTAGTATTACTGTATCCGAGAATCTCAGCTACATCCTTGCCGATAAACCAAGGCTCACCGTTTTGTTGAACGATGCGAACCTGCCCAAACTCGGGACTGTTGAAAATCTGTAAGTTGTTCATGTTGCACCTCCCTAGGTGTTTTTTATACCTCTGGCTTTTCTACGACCGTCAAGATTCTGTAATTTCCGTGGCGATAGCACGCCCAGAAGCATTTACGTGCTTCAGTTTCATTTCTCTCGGTAAACGTATCAAGTCTTACCTTGCCGGTTTCTAAGTCTTGAAAAACCACAACCCAATCTTTACACATGATAGCCTCCTTCCTCTTTCCTTATTCGCCGTTGTTACTTTTCTTGTTTAAATAAATACTCAATTCCCAAAGTAGGGAAAAACTGCTTTTGGATAGCAAACGCTTCCTCTATAGAAAACTTGCCTACACCAGATAATCTGTTTGCAATAGTATTTCTATGAACACCAATTTTTTCAGAAAGCATTTCGTTGCTTACTTTGGAAGCAGCCATTTCCTTAACCAAATTTGTAAGAGCCATTCTTTCACCTTCTTTCTACGCATTTGCGTAACTCTATAATCATAATACACGCATTTGCGCAATTAGTCAACAAAAAATTTTGCGTTTGCACACATTCTTGTTGACTTTATTAGTGCAAACGCATAAAATATAGGCATAAGGAGGTTGTTTTTATGGGTATCGGAGATAAACTTCAACAACTAATCAGTCAAAAAAATACTAATGTAAACGAGCTTTCTATTCAAGCAAAAGTTTCACCTAGCACTCTTTACAGTATAATTAAAAGAAATAATACTAAAGCTGATATCGATGTTTTGATTAGAATTGCTAATATATTAGGAGTCCCAGTAGAATTTTTTAGTGACGAAATATATTTAAAACCTGCTTCCCAACCAACAAAAAAAGTCCCCAAAGACCTGAAAAAAATCCTTGAGGACGAGGAAGTTACTTTAAACGGACGCATGATGTCCGCTGAAGATAAAGAAAAAATGATGCGTATCATTGAAGCTGCCTTTTACGAAGCTAAGGAAATGAATAAGCGGAAGTAGGCGGTGATATGAATGGCGTACAATTACAAACTACGTGTAAAGCACCTCGTAGAAAAAGCTGGCTCTAGCAATCCTGCTATCATCGCCGAAATGCTAAGTATCAATATACGCTATGTTGATACCCCCAACAATATAAATGGCTTTTGGAAACGCATACTTCGCCGTAAGTTTATCTTTGTCAATGAGCGTCTGGACGAATGGCAGCGGATGACTGTTATCAGCCACGAGTTAGGACATATATTGCTCCACCCTCACTATCATCATTTCTGCAGCGAAGGCCGTTCATATTTTGCTTCCAGCAGGCATGAGAACGAGGCTGACAATTTCGCTATGTGTCTGATGGATGCTTACGGCATAGATCCTATTTATAGTTACGCATTCCTGCAAAACGGCTGGAGATAAAAAATTTAAGGAGAGAATGTCATGGAATTTTTAATTTTAGTTTTAGTTGTTGTTGGCTTCTACAAAATGAACCAAAAATCTAATGAGTACAAGGAAACTGCTGATAAAGCCCAATCTCAATTAAATGCCTATGTTAAAGCTAATCAGACTGCAGAAAGTATTATCAAAAACGCTGCTCAGCTTTCCAGCAACAAGCTCGAACAAGCCGAGCAGCAAGCAAAAGCAATTATCGAACAAGCGAATAGCCAGTCAACTGAAATATTGAATGAAGCTAATGATTCGCTGTATATATTACAACAGCAAATACAGGAAAGAGAGCAAATCAGAAATAGCATTCCGGATTTAACCGAGCAAGCTAATGCGCTGGAGGCCAAAATTGAAAGGAGCAAAAAGAAAGTCAAAGAAGTCAATCTGCTTTGCAAAAACGCCCTTGCAGCTATTGATTCTAAATTTAGAGATGCTTTGCCTCGTAACAACATAGAAGTAATAGAAGATTTAGTTTCTGATTTAGAGCAGATCCTTCCTAATGTTTCATTAGATTTTCATGCGTTAGAATATCCTGACCTAAGAAAAGAATACCGTCAAAACGAAAAGCTCATAAAAGAAATTACTGATAACTATGTTGCCAGATATACATTAAAGACATATGCTGCCATATATAAGCTGATGGTTCTGGCATTAAATGCTGAATTGCAAAATATCATGTACAATCTCAAATTCGGTAATTTAGAAGAAGCCAAATCTGATGTTGAAAAAATGTTAAATAAATATGTGTCTATTGCTACTGAAGGCAACAAAACTATTGCCCCTACCATTTTAGCTTTTATCACTGAAATCCGTGGTCACTTTATGAGAGCTGTAGAAATAGAATATATGTATTATGTGAAGAGAGAAAAAGCAAGAGAAGAACAAGCTGCACTTAAGGAGCAAATGCGTCAAGAGGCCGCTGAAAGAAAAGCGCTAGAAGAACAACGCGCTCAAGTTGTCAAGGAAGAAAGCAAGTACAAAACTGAAATCAACAATATTCAAGAACAGATGAATGCCTCTCGAGATGATGAACAAATAGAATTATTCAAGAAGCGCATTGCAGAATTAGAACAACAGCTAAATTCAGTAGAAGCTAAAAAAGAAGAAATCACCAATCTGCAGAACGGTAAAGCAGGATATGTTTATATCATTAGTAACCTTGGTTCCTTTGGTGACAAGATGTTTAAAATTGGCATGACCAGACGTATTGATCCGCAAGACCGTGTCAATGAATTAGGTGATGCCAGCGTTCCGTTTAAGTTTGACGTACATAGCTTTATTTTCTCTGAAGATGCTGTAGCTCTTGAAAGTGCTCTGCATCAGCGTCTCAACGATCAACGTGTTAATAAAATCAATACCAGAAAAGAATTCTTCTACTGCACCATTGATGACCTTGAAAAGCTTGTACTGGAAATCGAACCCACAGCACCGTTCACTAGAACAATGCTGGCTGAACAATACAGACAATCACAGGAAATGGCCGCACAAAATAAATAAAATAAAAAATCCCCCGGTGCTACCAACACCTGTAGTGACCCCAAAAAGTTAGACTTTTATTACGCAGCAGAATTTAGAATCTGTT
>ERZ791912.403-NODE-403-length-27763-cov-9.152122_pt1 | contig 27763 bp, 21 predicted proteins | sample MGYA00510141_ERZ791912 | MGnify/ENA primary metagenome ERZ791912 (study PRJEB30046, sample SAMN00792082) | human gut metagenome | study: EMG produced TPA metagenomics assembly of the A metagenome-wide association study of gut microbiota in type 2... | reverse complement strand
AACGGTTCATTCACTCTTTGTGGAAAAGTCTGCTCCTGCGGAGCCGGAGTGTGAATCGGTTCTTCGTCCGTGGATTCTTCCTCGGATGTACTGGAATCGGAAAGCGGTTTGGCTGCTGGGAGTGGTGTTGTTCTGGTCACGGCGGCTTTCTTCTGGTCTTTGGGTTTGCAGATTTCAGCCACCAGTGCCGGACGTTCTTCGGGAGGGGCGCGGGCAACGGATGCGATCTCAGCAGCGGTCGGTTTTACCTCGCCAGTAAGGACTTTCTGACGGGTGCCGGGAACAGCTTTTTCGGCGGCATCCACGCCCTTGGAAAACTGCTCAGCCCTTTTTACAAAGCTGTCATTGACACCGTTTTCATCGGCGATTCGTCGACGTGTCCACCGTTTGTCAATCGACTGGCCATTTTGGCCAGTCGATTTTTTAAGGTTACTTTTCTGATCACCGCCATGGTTTAACTTCTCGGCTTCGTACTGTTTTCCAATAAGGTACTTCTTCTGTTCCGGGGTGAGGTTGCGCCGCCCCAGTTGGTTTTTGCAAATCCAGATGATGGCCTCATAGCGGTTTGCAAACTCCGTTTCGTGAACAGTGAACGGGATTTCCGGGTGCTTCTTGGCGATGATGAAACGGTTGTGTCCATCCACAATCAAGCCCTGCCATACGATGATAGGGTTGATGATACGGCCATCTCGCAGGATGTTGGCTTCGAGCTGATTCAGCTCCTCAAAAGTGAGCGGTGGGATCTTGCCCTGAAACTCAGGGTCAATCTTAAGCGCATTCAGATTCATCATCAAACCGTCCCTTCTTAAAGTAGGTGGATTTCGGGCTGCTAGGCTGGATGTAGTAGTCGTAGCCGAAGTTGGTCTGGCAGTAGGTGCAAGGCTCCTTTACGATCTGACCGGGGTCTGCACGGCGGACACGGATGCCACGGGTATTCCGAAAGGCATTCAGGCAGCGGGGGCAGAGGGTGGTCAGGGTCGATTCATCAGTCTTGTGAGTAAAAGTACGGCTCATAATCAATACCTCCGTATCATCAGAATGAATATTCGGTATGGAAAAAGCCCACTGCCTTGATTCGGAAGAATCTCGGTGGTGGGCTTTGAAGTTTTGTTTTAAGTTTTTCCAACCTATTTGTCCTCGACCCCCGTTGGATTTGGAATGCACCTCGGTAAGTGGGGACTTGCACCCACACTCCACATTGGCTTCTTCAGCCACCCCGTCTTCGTTATGACCGGGCCGCGAGTTACGGAAGTTTCATTATTTTGTCCGAGGGAATGATATTCAATTTTCAAGGTACGGCTTCCAGCTTTGGGTTCCTTCCCGTCTGGGGTGTCACCCTTGCTGTGACCATAGTGTACCTGAAAACCGAACGCATTCTTAGGACACAGTACGTCCTATTTTGAGGCTTTTTTCATTTTATTTTGTAAAAAAACGGACATACTATGTCCTGTTTTTCGTAGGCACGTTAGATGTTTCGCGCAAAAAAAGGAGTCGAGAATTGCTTCTCGACTCCTCTGGAAAATGCTTATGTCTCCAGTTCTTCCATTAGACTATTTATAGTCATCTTGAATTTCTGGATGTTCTGATGTTGCTTTTCAATTAATGCACTCAACTCCCTTTCCCGTGGAGTTTCTGTCACGCCGCAAATCAAAAAGTCCAGTGTGGTTTTCAAAGATACTGCCACTTCTACCAGCAGGTCTATCGAAGCGGCACATTCTCCCCTCTCGATTCTTCCCAAATGGCGGTCACTGATGTTCAGCTTTATGGCAAACTGTTCTTGCGTAAGCCCGTGGGCTTTGCGGGCCTTTTGGATACGTTTTCCGGTGGCGTGAGCATCAAAGTACATAAGCCAGCCCTCCGACCAAACGGCGCAGCAACCAATCGCCACACCAAGGGGTCAGAGCGCAGGCAGACATTCGTTCGCGGCGGGTCGGTTGCTCGCCGGGACTGGATTCGTACTCAATCAATCTTCTTTTCATAGTTTTTCTTCGTCCTTTCCTTTGTCGATTATGGCAATGTTATGGGGCGGAGCATGGAGAATGCACGGTGCAATCCTCCATGATAGTAAAAGGGAAAATCCCTGTTGCTATCCATGATGAAAGAAATAATGTGTTGGCTCACGAAATGGTGCTCTAGCGTTGAAGTAAGAAGACTCCGTCCAACTCTTTAGGGAATCGTACTTGTTTTTTCTACTTTCTTGTAGAGTATATTTTCTTCTTTCTGCAGCGGAACTGGACGTATCGGCTGATATGTCCAGCCGATACAGTCTGGAGGCCATCCCTCCATATCTCGCCTAATCATAACATTGATTGTCGTCTGAATTGCTTTTTTGGTATTGTACTTCATAAAATCACCGTTCCTTGGTTTTGTGTAAATCCGCCGCAACTAGTGTTATTGCATCTGCTGCTAGTGCAGCGACTAATCCATTTCCCATTGTTCTAGTGTGACAAAAAATACACAGCAAGCATAGAATATCCATTCCGATGAGAACCTTGCGTATTTCCTTTTTCATTGCGTTCATTTCGTCTACTGTCAAATGGATTTGTTCGTTGTTGACAGGAGCAAACTTGAAAATTGTCAGATTTGAGAAAATAATGATGAATACAAGTCTTTCCATGGATATATTTTGTACTACAAATATAGAACCGCATTCGATAAGAAGAGATACAATTAGACACTTAATATATGTTTTCGCATGATACCCATTTGTCCTGCGGCGTAGTACAAGAAATCCAAGAGTAAAACATAGTGTACATCGGAATCCAAACAACCGAGTACCAATCGAAATCAATACTACCCATGTGGAAAATGTCACTAGTTTTTTTTCAATGCTGTACACACACCACTCAAACATTCCCTGTTCGACAAGCTCGTTCTTTACACAAAAATCTGCGATTTTTTTTGCAACTTCATCCATTGGAGATTCCTACCATCGAGAGCATTTTTACTTGTTTTAAACACTATATTCTTCTCTACGTCCATGATTTTGTAACAAAATCGGGTTTCGATGTCACAAAATAGGCTATGTTTCAATTTCTCCGGTAAATTGAAACCATCCATCTGTGTAGTCCATGACAAAGTCTGCATGATATTTATTTAGAATAAGTTTTATATTGGAAAGTCCAAATCCATGAAGACTTGCATTCGGTTTCGTTGTCTGGATCGTGTCATTTTTTATCTTGACCGGAAGTGTCGTATTTCGGATGGAAAACAAAAGGCTTCGTTTTAACACAACTGAGACCCGAATCACTCTATTACCATCGACTTTTTCACATGCTTCAATTGCATTATCCAGCAGGTTGGAGAACAAAACGACCATATCGGACACGTCAAACGGAAGCATCGATAGATCATTCAGCTCAAAGTCGATGTCGATTCCCTTCCGGATTGCTTCGGTTGCTTTCGTATTGAACAGCGCATCCAAAATCGAATGATGAGAATTGACCAAGAACAATCGATCTGTTTGTTCTTTAGTCACAGAATTCAGATATTGCTCTGCCGCATCGTACTCCTGATTTTGCAAAAGACCTTGAAGTATGTTGAGGTGTGCCCGAAAGTCGTGCACCTTATGGCGTTGAGCCGTATAGAGCTGACTTGCCGCTTCCATATTTTTAGCCTGAAACTGGAGCTGTTGTTCCAGTGCCAAAACTCTTTCCTGATTTTCAGCCGTCTTTTCCATCCGTTCCAAAAGATACAGAATCGCCACATTGGCCGCAAAAATCGACCCACATGCAGCAGCGACCACCGCTTCGCTTGCGTCCTTTCCAGTTGTCATGTACAGCAAAAGTACAAGCATCACAAACGATGTACTCGGAAACAAAAAGTAGAGCAATGATCGTACGCTAGTCAGGCTGTTGGACTTCTTCGAAAGCCTTCTTTGCCTCATGACCTTTCGGAATGTATATGTTAGAAAAAGTTCTGCCGAATAATTGATTCCTCCATAGACCATCGCAAGTGGAAAGTTTGAGCGAAAAGCCTCTCCGTCCATCCCACAGATGAAAGCACCCATCATACCAAGGCCAAAAGACAGGTAATAGGTCACAAGGTACTCTATGCAAACCAAAAGCAACAGCATGGAATTGGAAATCTCTTTGTATAATACCCTTGCGCTTATTGTGTACGCCAAAATGATCATGCCGATTTTGATGGCCGGATCTCGCCCGAAGAATACAAACGGAACCTGCAGCACCCAACAAAGCAGCGCAATAAAACACCCAACGCCCAGTTTGAATTTCCAATTATCCCAGCGTCGGGTGGCAAACGCATCCAGAAAGAATATAAGCGAAAGCGTATCAACTACGGTATAAAGAATGCTCAAAAAATCGCCCATCGATTTTTCCCTCTCCACTTCAGGTACTGCTGTTTCAATGTCTTGTGATTTTTAGCACTGGAAGGCAGAACGATTCCACCGTACAAGCTCACTTTTTCGTATTGGAGCTGTTCTATATACTCCATGTTTACCAAAAAGGACTTTTGGACTCGCAGGAATCCAAGAGCCTCCAGCTTTTCTGACAAATCTGTCATATTACCATAAAATCGATATTCCTCTCGGTCATCGTTGATCAGATGCATCGTAACAACTCGCAGGTTTGATTCCAGATACAGAATATGGCTCACTGGGATATCGATCAATTCCGCATTGACAGAGATCGTAATGATTTGTTTTTCCCGAACCACTTCCCTGACTGCGTCCTCAAAATAGGATACCAGTCTTTCCTGCATGTCACTTTTCAAAAGATACCTAAACGCCTGTACCTCAAACCCTTCCGGCGCATACTGGATGAAGTTCGTCAGAAAAATGATAACGATTCCTGGATTTTCTTGCCGAAGTTTTCTTGCCAGATTAATGCCATTTAGCTTCTCCATGTCGATATCCAGAAATGCAATATCGTACGAATCATAGTCTTTAATCGCGCACGGATCATCAAATGCATGGATTTGCGCATGGATTCCGTTTTCCATACAATGTTCTTGAAGTAAGGTCGATACCTGCTCGACAATCTTCATCTCATCATCACAGACCAAAAAATTCATTTCAAATTTCCTCCAAGAGAATCTGACCAGCTTTTTGCCACTCAAGATAATGCAGCCCTTTCTAAAAGTCAATTGTATTTCGAGATAATCGAACTTTTACAATATTATAATACGATTATATCGAAACCGCAAATAGTACACTCTATAATGATAGGAGTGGACGAAAGTGGAATATTATCTCGGTGAAAAACTCAAATCGTTGCGCGAAAGCCGCAATTGGACACAAGCTGACTTGGCCAAACGATTGAACAAAGCTGTTTCAACAATCAGCGGGTATGAAAGCGATGCTCATGCAATCCCGTTGGATGTACTTTCTAGCATTGCTATGTTATTTGGTATTTCTGCTGATGAACTTCTTGGTCTTGAAAAAAGCGATTCACTTTCATTGTCAGGTCTTGAACCTGCGCAGAAAATCATTTTGGAGGATTTACGCAGGGAATTCTTAGCGCCAAGTCAGCGCGGGAAAGATTTTTCACCACAGCAAATGAAAATCCTTCATGATATCATAAAAGCTTTTTCTTAGTTGAAAGGCATTGAGCCAGTTTTCAGTTACTGGCTCAATGCCTTTTTTGTTGCCTTTTCATGACAGAAAATCCGTTTTTCGTTACCATAGTGTAGACTTTCTTGTGGTAAGGGAGTAGAACAAAACCACCTTCGCGCATTATAAAATATCAAGGAGTATAGTTATGAAAGTATCGCAATATAACAGCATCTATGATTTTCCAAGCAATCCTTCACAGAAATTGATGTTCAACGCAAAATCGCTCGCACTTGCGCTCGTTGATTGTTCTAAAGTCGAACAGTATGAAAATTATTGCCAGACTCACGAAGAAATCCCGGATGAGGCGTTTTTGAACGACTTGAAAACCGGTGGATTTCTCATCGATGATTCCATTGACGAAAAAGCTATTTTGAAGTATGAGCAGCTTTGCTCTCGGTACAGTCGTTCACATCTATCACTAGTAATTGCCGCCACATCAAATTGCAATTTCCGGTGTGTGTACTGCTACGAAAGATCAGTACTTCGCGCATCTACCATGTCCGAAGCCACTCAAGAGGCCATCGTTAAATTTGTTGAATCTGAAGCTCCTCATCTTGAGAGTTTCACAGTAACATGGTATGGTGGAGAGCCTCTCCTTGCACTTGATATTATTGAAAGCCTTTCCTTAAAATTCATCGACATCTGCAAGAAGAATGACATTGCCTACGGTGCGACAATTGTAACGAACGGCTATTTGCTGAATTGCGCAGTTGTTGAAAAGCTGAATACCCTTTATGTAAACCAATATCAAGTCACTTTGGATGGTCGAAAGGAAATTCATGATTGCAGCCGTCCTTTAGCTAATGGTGGCGGCACTTACGACGTTATTACTCAAAATTTGATTGATGTCAAAGATGTGATTCCATCGGTATCTCTCCGCATCAATACCGGCAGGCACAATGTCGATCAAGTTCATGAAATTTTCGAGTGGGTAAAAGATAATGGTTTGAGTGAAAAGGTTTTCCCATACCTCGGAAAAATCACCAGCACTGGTAAAGAAGATCCGACCACCTCTATGTGCTTAAACACCGATGAATTCGTTGAAGCCAGAATTAAAATGATCAACGGTGAAACTGCAAATCTGCAACGGAATAATTTTTATCCCACACCTGTCAGATGTTACTGTGGTGCAGATTCCAACAATGTGTTCGTCATCGACTCCGATGGTTCTCTCTATAAATGCTGGGATGACATTGGTCATATTGAGCGGGCTGTTGGCAACATCAACACGAATATTGAGTATAATAGCACTCTGTTCTCCTATATTCAGTACTCTGCTGTTGATGATCCGGACTGTAGCGACTGTGCCGTTCTTCCGATTTGCATGGGTGGTTGCCCACATCGCCGTGTACAATCGTTGCCCGACAGGTGCAGTGAATTCAAGGATCACCTTGAAGAATTTCTGCTTATAACGGCGGATAATGTCATCAAGGCACGCAGCAAGGAAAACGAAAATGTTCAAGCAGTGTGAAAAGTATTTTCGTGCGCATTGTCACGTTCTTGTAGTACTAGTGCTCTTGAGCATTTTGGGTACTGCTGTATCTATCGTTTCTCCCTACATAACCGGAAATATCATCACTGATATTTCATCCGGTCATTCACTTTTCCCTATTCTTCACAAATGTAAGGTTCTTCTCCTTCTTTTTCTGCTTTCACACGCGATGGGTGTTTTTAGCAGTGTTTTGAAGCTAAAGATAGAACTCTCTATGGGAAAAGAATTCAATTGCGATGTCATTTTCCATATACAAGATCTCCCTTACTCTTATATCCAAAGTCAAAACCTTTCTGCGCTGAATCAAGCCGTCAACCAAGATACGAATACTATCATTGCTTTTTGTATTGATTTAGTCTTAACTGTTACAACGAAGATTCTCAATGTTCTTTGTATTCTTTTCCTCTGTTTTTCATTGAACATCGAAATGTCCTTAATCATCGTAATTTCTTCGATTTTGTACACCCTTCTTTACCTTGTTTTAAAGAAGAAGTTGTATGCAACTCGGAAGAATTTGCGGATTTGCGAAAGCAACTTCTTTGCAAAGTTGTTCGAACAGCTCGAGTTTATCTATTTCATTAAAACCAATTCTATTGAAAGCTCCTTTCGAAAACGAGTCGATGATTCTTTTGCTAAATTCACTTCCGCCAAAGTCAACGATTCCTATCTCCAATATCTAATTTCGGTACTTCAAAGCAGCATTTCGTTGCTCTCTCAACTCATCCTTCTCATTGTCGGCGCTCAGTGTGTCTATAATGATAAAATCACAATCGGACTGTTAATCACCTTTTCCACATACTTTTCCCAAGTTCAAAATGGAATACTTTACTTTTTAAATCTTGGTTCAAGTTATCAAAACGCTCGTGTTTCCAGCCAACGAATACATGATATCCTTTCAAAAAGTAAAGAACCTTCTGGACACAAAAAGTTTTCGCCACCTCTTTCCGTCAGCTGCAAGAATTTATCCTTTACATTTTCTGATGAAAATCGTTTTTTATATGAAAATGTGTCATTTTCGCTTCAACCCGGTAAAATTTATGGCTTGTCCGGAAAGAACGGTGCTGGAAAAACAACCTTTATCAACATTTTACTTGGCTTGTACAATGACATTATCCCTCGCGACATGATTTCTTTCAACGGTATTGATATCCACGATATTGATATTCATTGGCTCCGGGAGAAAATTTCTTATGTAAGCCAAGAAAGCACGATTGTTCCTGCCACCTATCAAGACAATCTTCTTTTTTTGCCAGAAGGTAATTTCCCCTCGAAAATCAATGCAGATAGGATAATTCATCTTCTGAATGCCAAAACATTGAACCCCTCAGACTTCATAGCTTCAAGCTCATTATCTGGTGGTGAAGCCCGAAAAATCTGTTTGTTAAGATCGTTTCTAAAGGATTCTGATTTTCTAATCCTTGATGAACCCGATGCATCCCTCGATCAGGAAAGTTGCTTACAGCTCGTCAAGCACTTACAGCAACTCAAGTCGAAAAAAACCATTCTATTAGTTTCGCACAATCCTATCTTTGTCAATTGCTGTGATGAAATCATCTGTCTCTAATTTTTATACAGGATGGAGGGGATGGAGTATTTTGCGCAAGAAGTTTCTCATTTTTGTAGTTACCCTTGTCATCATTTTAGCTCTTGCATTTGAATTTTATCCATGTAAATCTCAAGTCATTGATCTTTCCACCGGTTCCGGGCTTTCTAAAATGCTCCGCTATGATGACGCTCAAGTCTATATCTTTGGTGAAGCCCATAGAAAGGTTGAATATCAAAAGTTCCGCAACGTTCTGTTCGAGTACCTTGTGAAAGAAAAAGGTGTACGTGTTTTCGTGGAGGAATCCGGATACGCTACCGCTTTTCTTTGTAATGAAACCGTGCAGGGAAGGCTCCTCTTTTCCGACTGGCTTGATCGGTGTATGGTATCCCAAGCAGACTATGAGCTATTCCAATGGATAGCGGATTGGAATCACAACAAAGAAAACACTGATAAAATTTCAATCATCGGAATCGACATCACCGATGATATTGGTAATATTCAAACTCTTTGTCAGTATCTATTAAAGAATCGTGATCTTTCCAACACCGATGCGCAAATGCGATTTCTTTTGACTGCGATCCAAGAGCTGAATTCTTTCAGTTCCTTGGCGCTTCAAACTTTTCAAGATGAACTTTTTCCACAGTTGATCGAGTTGTATCAGACAAATCCTGCACAGCTCAAAGCCGTACTGGGCGATCAAATAATCCCTCTGGACCGTGCCATTTTAGGCTGGACGGAAGCTCAAGAAAAACTGAGGCTCAAAGAGGAAGTGGAACAACTAGGTGGTCCCGATGATTTATATCGGGAGAATTGCCTGTATGAACACTTCATGTGGGAATATGAGCAAAACCCGAATGCAAAATATTATGGACAGTTTGGTGGGGCACACGTTTTGCTATCCAACTATTCCGGAAAGGTCTATCGTGTACAAAACTCTTTTGTGACCCGCCTTGCGGAGACTGACACGCCGTTGAATGGAAAACTGACCGTCATAGATGGCTGCCTGACGTTTGAAATCGGTGATTTGGGAAAATCGGATATGAACAAAACAACGCTTTACAATACTGCCCGTGCCGGATCTCCGATTCATAAGATGAACAAATTTTATATGAATAGTTCTGCGCCGGATGTAAGCTATGCGCAGTATGTGTTGCTGTTTGAGCATCCAAATAGTTTGACTGCTGCAAAAGAGTATTCTGGATCATACTGGAAGTGGCACTAAGCGTTTGATTTATCATGTTTTAAAAGGAGAAAAATATGGAATTTTTAATTATGCCATTTAGCGACGATGGCGGGATCGATGAAGGTTGCAACTACTGCGGACAGTGTATATGTAATGCTGGATCTTGTTACAACAAAACAGGCCCTTCGATTTGTACAAAATGCATTGCTAACTGTTCTAAAGACTGTTGGGATCTTGTTTGTGGTAGAGGCGTAGCACGTAGAATTACCATGTGATTTTTTAATATGGCAGTTTTTTTATTAGCGCTTTGAAGTTACAGATGAAACTCTTTATGAAAGAAAACCTCAATTGCGATGCCATATTTCATATCCATATAAAGCCTATTTCATGCGCTTATACCCCAAAGTAAAAAGTTTCTGAGGTAAATCAACCTATCAACCAAGACATAAATACAACAATTGTATTTTATACGGTTTGTTTCGTACAATCCTGCTTTTATCAATTGGAAATTATCTGCTCGAATTTTACGGGAGGATTTATTTTGTGCAAGAAATTTCTCGCTTTTGTATTGTCCATCGTTGTCCTTTTTGCACTCGTATTTGAACTTTGTCCAAGAAAATTCCAAGAGATCGACCTCTCCACCGGTGCGGGCATTTCTAAAATGCTCCGCTATGAGAACGCTCAGGTCTATATGCTTGGCGAGGTCCATCGAAAGGTGGAATATCAGCAGTTTCGCAATGCACTGTTCAAGTACCTTGTAGAGAAAAAAGGTGTGCGTGTCCTTTTGATGGAGCACGGCTATGCAAGCGGCTTTCTCGAAAACGAAACGGTACAGAACCGGTTGTCCTTTTCCGACGAATACGGATACAATCAGTTTATCGTATCCAAAGAGGACTATGAACTGTTCCAGTGGATGTCAGAATTCAATCAGAATAGACCGGATAGGGATAAGATATCCATTGTCGGTATCGATATCACCGATTCGATCGGGACGGTCTATGCCTTCTGCAGGTATCTGCTGAAAGATTGCGATTTTTCGGCGGCAGATATAAAAACGCAGATGCTTTTGATCAGCACCCAGAAATGCCAGTTTCAGCAGCGTTTTGAGAACAGTCTGTTACCGCAGCTGATCGAACTGTACCAGACAAACCCGGAAAAGCTTGAACTGGCGCTGGGAGATAAGGCAATCCATCTGGAACGTGTGCTTCAGGGCTGGCAGCAAGGACAGGAGTGCTATGAACTGAACAATCATCAGCCGGATCTCCAGCTGGATGGCCCGGCGGTGGCGTATCGGGAGGATGCCCTGTATGCGAACCTTCGGCAGGTCTATCAGGCAAACCCGACCGCAAAGTATTTTGGTTCGTTCGGTGCAGCACACGTTCAGATGGAAAACTATGTGGAAAAAGAAGGACTATCTCGGATCAACAATAGCTTTGTGTCCCGGATGGCTGAGAAGAACAGCTTTCTTGATGGCAAGCTGAGCGTGATCGACGGTGCAGTTACCCAGGCAATTGGAGACTTGGGCGGGTCTGATACAAATCGTGTTACCTTATACAATACCGCCCTTGCAAAGAACCCGGTTTCCGAAAGCGGTAAGTTTTATACCGAAGCTCCCGATACCCCGGATAAAAAAATCGCACAGTATGTATTGCTGTTCGAGCATCCGTTTCAGGTCACGACCAGTAGGGAGCAGCAGGGTCGGTATTGGAGAAGTCAGACAGAAGAATAAACCTCATGTATGAATTGCTCGATGCTTTAAGCCAAAATGATAGAACGTAGTAAACAGAAACTCGTACCATATCATACAATATATATCAATTATGTCCCGGTTGGTTATTGAAAGGAGGAATGCGCTCCTGTCGGTTTATTCATACTTGAACTTTAAGGTCGGAGCCCTTAAAACGAAATCATTTTTTAAGGAGGACTTTATGGATTTTTTGATTTTACCTACTTCCCCTGAAACTGGCGGTATCGCGCGCGATTGCACATGTTTTATGGGGGCATCTAATTCGGGACCCTGTACAGTTTATATTCCTGTTTGTACATCAGACTGTTCCGGTAACTGTAGTTTTTTCGTCTGTGGCAGAGGTGTAGCTCGACGTATTACTATGTAATAGGAGGTTGACCTATGGAGTTTCTTATTGTTCCATTCAGCGATGACGGTGGCAACGATAATGGAGGATACTGCAATGTCAATGCTGAACATTGCACATGCTTCGCAGGCAGCGTATATTGCTCCCACAATCCATCTTGTTCAAGAGACTGCTTTGACCTTATTTGTGGTAGGGGTATCGCTCGACGTATTACTATGTGATTTGAGGTTCTAATTTATGGATTTCCTTATTCATCCTTTTAATGCGGATACATACAGTTGTAATATTAACGTTGATAGCTGCACATGCTTTTGGGATAGCACCTTCTGCGCTCCTAACAATCCTACAAATCCTTCCTGTCCAAAAGACTACGGGGATTCTGTCTGTGGTAGAGGTGTTGCCCGACGCATCACTATGTAATTGGAGGTTTCTGTCATCATGGATTTTCTTATTCAACCTTTAGATTCCACTAATTCGGACGGCTGTAATATCAATGCCGGATCTTGCACTTGCTTTATGGGGGCATCTAATTCGGGACCCTGTACAGGTTATATTCCTGTTTGTACATCAGACTGTTCAGCTAACTGTAGTTTTTTCGTCTGCGGCAGAGGTGTGGCGCGTAGAATCACCATGTGATTTTTAATGTGAATAGTTTCTGGCTGGCAAGCAGGGCATTCGTCTATACAAATGCTATTTTGCTTTGCAAAATGCTTGTTGGGCTATGCCCAAACCCCATTTGTTCTGCATCGTGCCGATGCAGGCTGCGCGTTTGTTCCAAACACTTTTATAACAAAAAGATAGCCTAGGACTCTCCCATGAGGGAAGAATCCTAGGCTATCGTCGTTTATCGGAATTTCGTTTTTTCAGTGCCGTCCTTTTCTTCTGCAAAGAACAGTTCTACGTTTCTCCGCGCACGAAGAAGTTCCTGCATTTCTTCTTTCGCTTTGCGGTAGTCCGGGTAGAGTGCTTTCTTTTCTGTCAGCAGTTTGGAATATTCCGCGTCCAACTCCTTGACCTTGGGAAGCGTTTTCAAATTGGATTCATCAAATGCTGCTTTCGCTGCCTTGTGCAGCGTGATCTCTGTGTGATGCGCCTCCAGAAATCGCTTGCTATATCCTGTCTTTCGGTAGGCATCATAAATCGGTCGCGTTTTGGCGTAGTTGATGATGTGCGCTTTCAGCACTGCAATTTCTGCCAGCCGATTTTCAGAGGCTTTAATGGAATCACCCAGTTCATGATAACGGGAAGTGGCAGCGTCCACACGCTCCTGCATTTCTTCGATGCTGACAATTTTATTTTCCTGCAAAAAAATCAGGGTCTTGGACATCTCTTTCAAATTGTAGCGTTTCGCCCACCGTGCATAGCCTTCGCTTTTGCCCTCGGAGAGCTTTGCCTGAATGTCCACCAACAGGTGGAACGGCTGCTCTTTCGGTGGCTGCTTCTGATATGGGCGGTGTTCGGCTTCTCCGGCAATGACCGCCTTGATTTCATCTTCGCTGTATCCTGCGCCTAGTGTCCGAAAACGGATGAAGCGTTTCTGCCGAGTGCCTTTGACGGAAGTGTGCTTACCTCGTTTGATCTCATAGCCCTGCTGTTCCAGCTTTTGAAGAAAGGCTTCAAAGTCTTCGGGCTTCTCGTTCAGCAGGATGTTGTCGATTATGGCACACAGCTTATCCCGATTGCTTTCTCTGGGGGGATAAAGGGTGCGCTTTTGCCGCTCCCGGTACGGCTTGATTTCAATGACGGACAACTGATGCTCCAGACAAATCAAATCGCTCAGTCGCTGCACCGCAAGCCCAGATAACAAAAAATCCCGGAATTTCCGGGTTCCGTCCAAGGCAGTGGAATTGTAAATAATGTGGTTGTGGACGTGTGCCCGGTCGGTGTGGGTAGCAACGATAAAAGCGTGTTTACCCTTCAAAAATCGCTCGGCAAGCTCATAACCGACCTTGTTTGCTTCCTCGGCGGTGATCTCTCCGGGCTTGAAAGACTGACGAATCTGATAGGCGATCACATCACTTTTCTGCCTGCGCCCGGTGGCAAGTTCATATTGGCGTTTGGAGAGCATAAATTCTTCATCCACTGTCAGGGGGCTGCACTCGTAACTGCTGACCAGTTCGCCCTGCTGTGTCTTGTCCGGGTTCTGGGCGTAATCTGTTCGGCTTTTCAGGCAGGCCGCAACGGATTTTCCCTTGTTTTTGTGCAGTGCAATCAGCCGCGTTGCTGCCAGCGTCATCACCCCCCTATTGCAAAGAAAAATGCCGCCCGGAGGCGGCAACTGAATTATTCTTCTAGTTGTTTATAGTCTGCTGCACCTGCCAAATACATTGCCTTGTAACGGGCGCACTCCAACTCGTTGCAGATCTCATCCAAAGCAAGGTAAAGCAAGGTATTGATTCCATGCTTCTTGGCTGATGACGCTCTGCATGGCTTTCTCAGCCGCTATTTTGGCGTTTTTTAGTCGCTGATAATCTTCGTCCTCACCCAGCATTTCAGAAAAAATCGTGTGGCTGTGCTCAGAATAACAAGCCTCCAATTTCTGGTTTTCCATAGCATCCCTCACAATCCGGCAACCCAGCCACTAAAACGCTCTGCTGCATCTGCGATCAAAGCGCCCATGAAGATCAACACAAAGCAGCCAAACTCTGCCACCAGCAAGATCAAAAATTGCAGCCACTCCCGGCAGTACAGCGTATAAAGACCGCAGCCGAAAATATACAGCATGGGCAGTGCCAGCACAAACGCCGACAGGTTCAGCGTCCATTTCAGCATCAGTGCAAGGAAAGCAGTAATCAGCCAAAACGGGAAAACGATCATCTTAAAAACGAACCTCATATCCAGCACCTGCCTTTCTTTCGTCCCTATTATAAAGGTGTCAACCACTGCTTTGCAAGGATGTCACCCCTTATGTACACCCGCAGTCCTCCAACTGCGGGGAAAAATTTAGAGTTCTGCCAGCCGGGAGAGGATCTGCCGACCGATCTCAATCAACTCGTCCAGCCGATGCCGCAAATCTTCAATGTCTGCAGCATAAAGCTGATTGCTTTCATTCACACGTTTTGCCACCTGATTCAGATTGTTGCTACAATTCTGAAGCAGGTACGACATCCGGCGCAACTGCGGCAGGTCAAGGTTCAGACAATAACCATCCAATGCCATTTTGCGGATATACGCACTCAGACTGCGGATGCCCATGCCATACATCTTTTCGTAAATCCGATTCTTTTCGGTTTTTGTGATGCGCAGGATCAGAATCTCGTCCCTCTTTTCTCTCATCGGGCATCACCATCCCGGTCCGAGTAGCTGCGGAACGGCTTGACCGGTTCCTCCTTATCCGACTTTTCGTTCAGGGCGGCCAGCACCGAGGGGCGGCGAGGTTCGTCCTCCTGTTCTTCCTCGTCCTGTTCCGGCTCATGGTTCTTTTCGTCTACATCCAACTGAGCATTCAATTCTGCAAGCCGTGCGGACTTTTCGGCCAGTTCTTCCTCCTGCGGGAAGGGCTTTTCCACCTCAATCTGCGCCGCTGCCTGCTGCTGATGCAGGGTGTCCAATTCGTTTTCTGCGGCGGTGATGCGCTCCGGGAAGTTGTTCAGGGAGTTATCCAGACGGATAATGTTGCCCAGCGGGTCGGTGCCCAGTGCTACCGGGTATCTCCGTTGGCCCTTCAGAATAGCCTGATACTCACTGCGGAAGGTATCGAACCGCAGAGACAGTTCAAAGCCCCGGTAGCTGCCGATGACTTTTTCTTCGGCGTTTGGCAGTTCAGAACAAGCAAGCACCAGACGCTCACCGGCGGTCTTTTTCTCATCGTAGGTCACGCCCCTGATGGTCATGCCGCAAAACTCCTCCTTGCCCTGCGGATGGGCGGCGGCAAGCTGTGCGTCCGCTTTCACCCCAGCAATATAGGCGTTCGTTTCCCGAATGTCAGCCGGGAATTTGGTCAGCAGCTTGTCTTGCAGGCGGAATTTCTGACTCTGGTGGTCGGCTTTCAGCACCTTCAGCTTGGCGACCTGAACGTCCAAGTCCATCTTCTCCTTGATAAGAGGATTTCCGGCACACAACGCCTTGATCTCCGCATAGGAAAGTGCCTGCTCGTCCACATCATCGCAGGAACGCACCGGGGATTTGGAAGTCATAATTTGCGAGATGAATCGCTGTTTATTCTCAAGGGTCTGAAAGAGGTACGAATCAAATGTGCCTTCGGTGACGTAGTTGAACACCTTGACTTCCTTGTTCATGTTGCCCTGCCGGATGATGCGACCATTGCGCTGGGTCATATCACTGGGTTTCCAGCCGACATCCAGATGATGCACTGCCACAAGACGCTGCTGCACATTGGTTCCTGCGCCCATTTTTGCCGTGCTGCCCAGCAGGACGCGCACAGCGCCGGAGCGCACTTTCGAGAACAGTGCAGCCTTTTTCGCTTCGGTGTCTGCGTTGTGGATGAACTCGATCTCGTTTTCCGGCACACCGGCGGCAATCAATTTCTTGCGAATATCGTCATAGACGTTGAAATTGCCATCGTTTTTCGGGGTCGAGAGGTCGCAGAACAAAAGCTGCGTCAGCTTCTGGTCTTTGCCATCTTCCCAGATTTTCAGCACGTTCTGCACACAGACGTTCAGCTTGCTGTTGGGGTCGTCCGGCAGCATGGGGTTCATCAGGCGAACATCCAAGCCGATCTTACGCCCATCGTTGGTGACGCAGAGCATATTGTCCACGGACGCATCTACTGCACCGGAGTGGATATCTGCGGCACGTTTGCTCAGTTCCTGTACCATTTCCTTTTGAATCTCCGAGGGTTTTGCCACCACGGTTTCAAACTTTGCTTCGGGCACAGGCAGATGAAGCTGGTCAGATGTTTTAATGTCCGCAACCTCCTTGAACATGGACATCAGTTCCGGGAGGTTGAAGAACTTGGCAAATCTCGTTCTCGCCCGATAGCCTGTACCTTCGGGGGCTAGTTCGATGGCGGTGGTGGTCTCACCAAAGGTAGATGCCCAGCAGTCAAAGTGGGTCAGCTTTTTCTGCTGCAAAGTGCTGTACTGCAAATACCGCATGACCGTGTACAGTTCGGTCATGGAATTGCTCACGGGCGTGCCCGTGGCGAACACCACGCCACGCCCGCCGGTGATCTCGTCCAGATAGCGGCACTTGCCGAACATATCGCTGGATTTCTGGGCTTCGCTGGTAGATAATCCAGCGACATTCCGCATTTTTGTGGTCAAAAAGAGGTTCTTGTAAAAATGCGACTCGTCCACAAAAAGCCTGTCAACGCCTAACTGCTCGAAGGTGATCACATCGTCCTTGCGCTCATCGGAACGCAGTTTTTCCAGCTTGGTTTCCAGCGTTTTCCGGGTCTTTTCCATCTGCTTGATGGAGAAATTCTCACCTGCGTGGACTTTCAGCTCATTGATGGCGGCAAGCGTTTCATAAATTTGCTCCTGAATAATGCGCTCCTGCCGCTCAAAAGACAGCGGGATGCGCTCAAACTGGCTATGCCCGATGATGACGGCATCGTAGTCCCCGGTGGCGATGCGGGCGCAGAACTTTTTGCGATTGGCGGTTTCAAAGTCCTTGCGCCGTGCCACCAAAAGTTTGGCGTTGGGGTAGAGGTTCAGAAACTCGCTTGCCCACTGTTCCGTCAGATGGTTGGGCACTACGAACAAGGATTTCTGGCACAGCCCCAGCCGTTTTGCTTCCATAGCGGATGCCGCCATTTCGTAGGTCTTGCCCGCACCAACTTCGTGTGCAAGCAGCGTGTTACCGCCATAAAGCACATGGGCGATGGCGTTGCGCTGGTGTTCCCGGAGGGTGATCTCCGGGTTCATGCCGACAAAATGGATGTGGCTTCCGTCATACTCACGGGGGCGGGTAGAGTTGAACAGTTCGTTGTACTGCTTCACCAGTGCAATGCGCCGCTGAGGGTCTTGCCAGACCCAGTTGGCGAAAGCGTCCTTGATGACCTGCTGTTTCTGCTGTGCCAGCATGGTTTCCCGCTTGTTCAGCACCCGTTTGGGCTTGCCCTCGGCATCCTCGATCGTGTCGTAGATGCGGACATCTTTCAGGTTCAGGGTCTCCTCCAGAATCTTGTAGGCATTGGCACGGCTGGTGCCGTAGGTCTCGGAGGAGATAATATCGCCCCGCCCGGTGGCAGTTTTGCCCTCCACACGCCATTCTGCGGTATAGGGAGAATATCTCACCTTGACTGCATGGCGCAGATAGTAGGGGATCTGGAAGGTCTCGGTCATAAACTTTTGGATAATATCCGGGTCCAGCCACGTTGCACCCAAGCGCACATCAATTTCGGAGGCTTCCAGTTCTCTGGGCTGCGCCTTGGTCAGCGCATCCACATTGACGGAAAACTCCGGGTTCGTTTCGGCGGCGAACTGCGCCATTCGCAGCTTTGCCCGGACATCGCCGGACAGGTACTCGTCTGCCATCTGCCAGCCCGCTTCCGGGTCGGTGGGGTCGGCGGCAGGGTCTTTGAAGATCACGCCGGAAAGTTCGGTGGTAATGCGCCCATACTCACCGGGTGTGCCCAGCAGTTCTGCCATATAGGGCAAATCCACTTTGCCATGCTCACCAATAGATACCGCCAACGCTTCGCTGGGGGTGTCCACGCTGGTGACGGTGCGTTCCGGGCGAATGGTGCGCTTGGTGAACATCGCCGCCTTGGATTTAAGCTGCCCCTGCTCGTCCAGATTTTCCAGCGAGCACAGCAGATAATACGAGGAATCCTGCTCAAACAGCCGCCCATTTTTGCGGTCGTTCAGCAAGCCGTACTTTGCGGTAAAGGCATCGTAGGCGGCGTTCAAACGCTCCTGTGTTGCCTTGATATCCTCGTCCGGGTAGTCGTTCAACTGCTGGTCAATCAGGTCGTTGACGATCTGGCGCAGTTCCACCATGCCGGCGACGCGCCCCTTGGCGGTGTCGGAAAGTTCTACCTGCGTCATCACGGAATTTTCCCGGTAGAAAACTTCGCCGTCCACTACGGTATAGGAGAAGTTTTTGACCTCCGGGTCAGCCGGGAGAATGTGCTTCTCATTTTCGGCATCCGCAATATCTGGTGTTTCCACCTCAACTTCGGCGTATTGCCCCTCAATATGCTGTACTGCTTCTGCAAGTTGGTCGGCAAGACTGGTGCCCTCAAGGGGCGCAACCGTCAGTTCCTCTCGTCCATACTGGGTGCTTTCGGTGGAGAGTACGCCCAGAACCATCTCCGGGTGGTCTGCGAAATACTGGTTGATGGCAAAGCCATCTTCTGTTTTGCCCAACTGCACCCAGTCCGGCTCATGGTCAATAGGGCGGTCACGCTTTTGCAGGAAGATAATATCCGAAACAACATCCGTACCAGCGTTAGCACGGAACGCATTATTCGGCAGACGGATGGCACCCAGCAGATCGGCACGTTCCGCAATATGCTTGCGGGCGGTGCTGTCCTTGCTGTCCATGGTGTAGCGGCTGGTGACGAACGCCACTACGCCGCCCGGACGCACTTGGTCGATGGCCTTGGCGAAAAAGTAGTTGTGAATAGAAAATCCCAGCTTGTTGTACGCCTTATCGTTGACCTTGTACTGACCGAAAGGCACGTTGCCGACAGCGAGGTCATAAAAATCACGGCGATCAGTGGTCTCAAAGCCCGCCACGGTAATGTCAGCCTGCGGGTACAGCTTTTTGGCGATGCGCCCGGTGATGCTGTCCAGTTCTACACCGTACAGCCGACTGTCTGCCATGCTGTCCGGCAGCATTCCAAAGAAGTTGCCCACGCCCATACTAGGTTCCAGAATGTTACCGCTGCGGAAACCCATGCGCTCCACGGCATCGTAGATACTACGGATGACGGTAGGGCTGGTATAGTGGGCGTTCAGGGTGCTGGAACGGGCGGCGGCGTACTCATCCTCGGAGAGCAGTCCTTTCAACTCTGCATATTCCTTTGCCCAACTATCTTTGCTGGGGTCAAAGGCATCCGCCAGACCGCCCCAGCCCACATACTGGGAAAGCACCTGCTGTTCCTCAGCGGTGGCACCACGGTGCTCCTGTTCCAGCTTGAACAGGGTGCGGATGGCTTCGATGTTCCGGGCGTACTTTTGCTTTGCGCCGCCCTCGCCCAAATGGTCATCTGTGATACGGAAGTTCCCGGCAAGTTCAAGTGTGGGACGTTCCGCTTCAACTGTGGGCGATTCTGTGCTTATCGTCTGAATTACAATGTCAAACGGCAGATTGTTTTCCTTGGCGGGGTATACGGCAACCGTTTTTTCAGTACGAACTGGCCGGGTAGAATTTGGTTCGTTCTGCCGCAAGCCCTCCTCGAATTGTTGCTTATTGATAACTTCGTTATCCCATGACTGCCCGTGCGCACTGGTGTCGATGCGAACATCCGTTTCACCCACATAGCCAACTTTCCCCTCAATAGTTCGAGTGGGGAGTTCGACCACAACATTGTCACCGACCTTGTAATCGGGCAGGGGGGATTCCATCATATCCTGCTCCTCGTACAACTCCCGGACAAGAGCCAGCGGTTCCTCCCGGAAAACTGGCATCCGCATTTCTGCCAGTGCCACATCCTGCAGGGTCACGCTACCCCTATCATAGTTTACCGTATCCACTCGGAAAGCCCGCCCTTCCATGTGGACGGTGGCACCCAGCGGCAGATAGTCCTCCCGGCGCAGATACTTGGTCTGGTGGTGGGTGCCGTCCTCGTTCAGCCCGGCAAGGTAGACGTTCTCGCCGCGCTGCCATAGTTGTTTGGCACGGTACACCCACTGGTTACTGGGAAAGCCGGTGACCGGGACGGTGCCCAGTGCTGTTTCTTTTTCCAGAAGTTTGCCGCCCAGAAGTTCGCAGACCTTCCGGGCATCCTCACCGTAGAACTCATAGTATCCGTTCTGCTCAAAGCCTACCAGCGCATCCGGGTACTGTTCCTTCAGGGCGTTGTACTCGGCGGCGGCATCCAGCGGCAGCAGTGCCGGGCGTTCCTCTGCCTTGCTGTGATAGTGCTCCAGTTCCTCGTCTGTGACGCTGACCAGTTCCGAAAAATCCAGAGCCTCCAATTCGGTTTCGGTCAGATCTTCCAGACTTTCGTACTGCCGCTCGTCGATCAGCACCTCGCCCAGATACCGTTCCACCCGGTATCCCACCAGATCCACATTAACTTGAATGGGAATATCCTCATCGGTGGCGTGGGTGTAGGCAACGCCGATCTTGGACAGGTCAGAAAAGTCCGGCTCAGAGTCGTATTCCTCCTGACAAAATTCCCGGATCAGGTTTTTGGCATGATCTATGGCACCATCCGGCTTTACGCTGACAGGCGCAGGGGGCGTGTAATGCTCCTTCTCCTTGTCCGTCAGGTAGCGGTCGGACTGGATCATCAGGTCGATATACTTTTCCACCTGCGCCCATTTCAGGGTGATTTTCTGGTTGTCGGGGTAATGGTCAAATTCCAGTCCCTTCCAGTCGTGATTCACAAAACCCCGGCTTCCGTCCAGAAAATCGTGGGAGTGCCCACCAATGCCGTACTCCTTTGCCAGTGCTTTGGCACGGAGTTTGCGGTCAGGCTGGGTCTGGTACAGCGCCATAATGCGTTGTTTGCCGCCTGCAAACCCTGAACCATGCCGCCGCAGCTCGTTCTCAATTTCAGCCTGCGACAAAACAAAAGCGGAGGGCGTTTTTTCGCTCTCCGCTCGGTCGATTTTTTCGATTTGCTGGGCTTCGGTGGGGATGTGGGCATCGAAGAAACTTAGCTGTAAATCAGCTCCGTCAGCACCAGTTCCTCTGCCTGCGCTTTCAGGCTGTTCATGTGCTGTACCCACGCCATCTGATTCTGCTCCTTGTCCGGAGCGGGGGTCTGTTTCAAGAGCTGTGCCATGGTCTGCTGCATCTGGCTCTCTGCCGTCTGCTCCACCTCCATCAGGTGCGGGTACAGGTTCCCGTTCAGGAGCATCGTGTTGTACAGCACCGGGCGATGGTCCTTCAGGTACGTCCGGCGCAGCCTGCCGTACTTGCCCAGCGGCTTCCGGGGCTGGTTCAGGGTTAGGTTCGGGAGCTGGTAGTCCCCGACGGTCGAGTAAGTCACGTTCCTGCTGTTCGTATTCATATTGGCTCCTTTCTGCATTGCGGCGGCGAATGGTTGTTTTTACGGTGCGCTCGATGTTACGCAGCACCTCCCGGCTCATGTCGCTGACGGCTGCGCCGAGGGCGTAGACACTATCCGGGGTGGAAAAATTGTAGATTGCCTGAAAATCGTCCTTGTCGAACCACCCGGCAGGCTCAATGCCGCAGCGTTCCAGCAGCGTGTAGGTGACGCTGATGGCGGCGGCAGACTTGAACTGCATCTCCACCCCGGCTTCATCATAATCCATCAAGAGCGAACCGTCAACGATGGCACGAATGTCTCCGCCGTTGTTGTCCCAGTAATCCGCCACCAGTTTCCCCGCAACATCCGCAAGCTGCTGGCTGACACGCTCGCCGCTGATGCCGTAGGTCTTGCTCAACATTTCCGAAACCGGCTGCACCAAATCGGGACCGAGCTGCCACACCTCCGGGTCACGGGAATTGCGGCGCACCCCGGTGTCGCTTACGTCAAAGACGTAGTGCAGCCGGGGGAATCCGCTGGATTCGTCCAGCAGGGCGATGCCCTTGGCACCCCGGCGCACATAACGGTTCATCCGGTTGTTCCAGATGTCAAAGTCGGCGCAGGCGGTGGCATCGGGGCGCTGGGCGTAGATCATCAGCTGGTCTGCAAAGGGGTACTTGTACAGCCGGGATGCGGTGGTCAGGTAGTCCGTCCAGCTTTCCCAGTATCGGGTCAAACCGTTGGCTGTGCGCTGGGCAAGGGCAAGGTATTCTTCGGTTTTGCTTGGCATAGCGTTCCTCCCTTCAATCTCGTTGTAAACAAAAAAGCGAGCGGCCTTTTCAGGTCACTCGCTTATGGAATCTAAGGTATTTTATTCGTGTTTTGCGGCAAACTTTTCTGCCATCTCCAGCAGACGGTCAAAGGTCTGCTTTTCTTCCGGCTCCTCGATCAGCTTTGCAAGCAGGACACGGAACACATCGGTGCTGTCCTGCCCCAACGCAACTGCAACTTTTTCAATGCAGTCGTGCAGCTTCTTGACCGCTTCATCGGAAGGTTTGGATTTGGCAAGCAGGTCGGACAGGTAGCTGATGAAGGGATAGGTGGAATCATCATTGATGATTTCGTTGGTCTCCTCGATGATCTTCTGATTTTCCTCTGGTGAAATTTCACCTCTCTGGTTCAGAATCTCGCGAGAAGAAGTGCGCCCTTTCAAAAAGGTGGCAAAAAGCAGGCTGTCGATGGGTGATCTTTTTGTGGTATCCATTGGCTATCCTCCGCTTTCAATTTTTCTGTGCATTAAAACTGGCTTTAGTATAGCATGAATGGAAGTATTCTATCAAGCCCACTTTTTTGCGGGTTATAAAAAATTTTCGGAGCAATGGCTTCTGACACTAGCCCAGCTGACAACCATCGACAAACTGGAATTTATAAAACTACATAATTCTTTCAAATGAAATTGACCGGCTAGAAAAATGCAACACCTCTTGATAAATTGGAATATTTTTTGTTTTCGCTATATCTATTATGGCTTTCCTATGTTCACTTGGCATTTTTGCCCCGATATAAACCCCTGTGGATTTTGGCAGTTGAATATTACTTGGTTCAAGATTTTCCTCCATTCCAAAACAAATTCGCCATTCCTTTTCATATGACCATACGTTCGTTTTGCATAATACAGAATATAAACCTGGGTAATCTAAGGCTAAAGCACTAATCGGTATCTGCCTTTCATTTTCACTAATATACTTTACCGGAAAGAAACGTTTCTTAATCAAATCACTATTATAAATTTCTTGACCATTATACTCTATACAAAATCCTTTATGATCATTTGAATAATGGCTCCACATCAATACAGATGTATTTGTTTCACTCAAACACGCAACCTTAAATGTGTACTGTGTTCTTTCTGTTAACACCTGACTAAATATTTTAAATAATGCCTCCAATTTTTCTTGTTCTTCCGGACTAACAATACTTTTATACGTGTCATAAATACCTTTATATACACCATTACTTTTATCATCTATTGTCATCTGCTCTGTAGCAGTGCGCAATATATCATCTAGTTCCTTTAACGAGATATCTTTTTCAATTGATATACTGTCAAAAGGATCATTAAAATTTGCAGGATTCGTTGCCCAGAGGGTATCATTTCGGAAATTCGTTAATGAGAACTCTGAAAAAGTTCGATATTTATATACTCTATTAGGAATATTTTTTTCTAAGATTTTAAATGCCAGTTCAACATTTGTTTTCTTTCGATTTGGAATCAATACATCTAGGTACTCCCCACGTTTTGATGGCTCTTTTAGACAGTATGGTACCGAAATCACTCTTTCATCAATAGGAAAAAGAGCATCAAAAAAACCATTTTTCCAGCACATATTCTCTCCTTCCAATCGTTACAAATGCCAATCTTATTTTACAAATATCAAGTTGTCGATTTCAGTATACCACACCAAATCGCATTCTAAAAGAGCCTATGTACGCCGCCCGCAGGCGGCAAAATTTAGTCCATAGGAAATTCCAACTCGGCAAACTCCGCATCGGTCAGCAGTTTCAGCTTCTCGATAACGCCCTCCGACAGCTCACGCAGGGCGGTTTCGTCGGGCATCAGGTAGCACTGCATCAGTCGCAGTTCGTGGATAAGCCCCAGCCGGGTGCCGGAGTTGTAGAGCATCATCAGCATCAGTTCTTCATGGTTAAAGTTCATGGGCATTCCCCGCTTTCCGGCATCCAGTTGGATTGCACTCCGGGGCATCGCACTTCTCTTTGAGATTTTGCAGAACAGAAAGGCGCTCCGGCTTTTTATCCAGAAACCCCGGCAGTTCCTTGAAGCCGATGCTGTCCACATAATGCGCTGAAATCTTCCCATCCTGATTCAGCATGATCACATCGCTGACCGACAGGCTGTGCCCATGGTAATCCGTCGGGCGGGCGAAGTTGAATTTCTGGTACAGTTGTTCCAGCAGCTCTGCTTGCGGAACGCTGCGCTTTCCTTCCGGGAGATTGCCCCGGTACAGGATCTCGTAGTTCTCAACGGAGGGAGCGGTGTTCTGCTTATTCAGATAGCGCATGGCGGCAAAGCGGAGCGCAGGGTCTGCATCCTGATGCAGCTGCATGACCAGATAGCAGTCGTGGCCGCTCTGCTGGAATTGCTTCATGCGGTATGACTGGATCTCGTTTCGGTCTGCGAGCTTCTGTGCAAACTCCTCTTGCGCAAGCGGGATGCAATCCTTGTTCCGTAGGTTGTGGCTGTGCAGAATTTCGTCCCGTACTTCCTCGATCATCAATTCGGGTGCCTCAATTTTCCCACGCTCCAACAGGCAGCAGTCGCCCTGATAGAGGGCGTAATCCCATGCGCCGCCCTCTGCCTGCACGGTGAGGTAATAGTCGTATCCCAGATTCCACGCCCGTTGCTCTTGCTGCGTCAGCGGCTCCGGCTCCACGATGGCGTGGCTGCGTGCCATGCGCTCTGCAAATTCACAGATGTGCTGCACCGAGGACCCAATCTTCATGTGGTAGTCATCGAGATATTCGACCTTCTCGGAACGCTGGTGCCCATCCGGGAAAGTCATCTGCACAACGCCGCCGTCCGGCACCCGGAACAGCTCGTTGTACATCGGGTCGATGAACCGCACATCATTTTCCGGGAGGGAACGTGGAGCCAGATTCCGGCGTTTGCGAACCCCGGAGCGAAACTTCTCCAAGGTGGTGACAGCGACATTCTGAATCTTCCCCACAGGCTCGTCTGGATGCTCTGCCAGATAGTACGCACGAGCGGTCTCGATGCGCCGTTGGGTGTTGCCCAGAACTTCCCGTGGAATCTGCCCTTCCTCCACAGGGAGAGGGCTGTTCTTGTCGAAAACCTCGTACCCGACACCTTGGAGATTTTCCCGCAGATGCAGATACGTCTGCTCGTTGAGGAGGTAGACCGCCTCGTTGTCCTTTATTACGGCATCATCCTTCATCAGCAGCCCCCATTCTCAAATTCCAAACTGAACTTGCTGCGGCCATCGGGTTCGGTGGACAGCAGCACAGCGGCGTTGTAGGTCTTGCCCTTGGCACTCTTGCAGTCCTTCAGGCGGACCCGACCATCCCGCAGCAGCTTGTCCGCCACATGGGAATCCAGCCGCTTGCCCAGACGCTTGAAGAACGCATTGTCCTTCCACAGCACGAAACGGCACTCCCGGTTCTCGCAGAACCAGCCCTTTTCACGCTCCACGACAGGCTTACCGCAGTTCGGGCAGACACCAATAATTTTGTTTTTCATAAGCGCATTCGCTCCTTTCGCAGCCTCGGTGGTCGTTACCAGCGAGGAGATCATCTCTTTGATTTCAGTCATAAAAGTTTCCGGCTCCATTTCGCTGCGCTCGATTTGCAGCAGTTTTGTTTCCCAATCAGCGGTCATTTCCGGGGATTGGATTTCTTCGGGCATCACGGTAATGAGGGCTTTGCCCTTGTCGGTGGGCAGCAGCACCTTGGTCTTTTTGCTGCCCTTACGCTCCAGAAAGCCCTTCTGCACCAGCTTTTCGATGGTGGCGGCTCTGGTTGCCGGGGTGCCGATACCCTGACGTTCCACGCCCTCCGGCATACTGTCTGCACTGGCAGTTTCCATAGCGTGCAGCAGGGTATCCTCGGTAAAATGCTTCGGCGGGGATGTTTGTCCCTCCTTCAGCTCTGCGTTGAGGATGCCGCACTCGTTTTCGGTGGCATTGGGCAGAGCAGTAAGTTCCTGTTTTCGGTTCAGGATGTCCGCCAGCACCTTGCGTTCCATCGCTTTCCAGCCTTCTTCCAGAACCTCCTTGCCCTTGGCGGTAAATTTCTCCCCGGCACATTCGGTGGTCAGCAGGGTCTCCAGATACCGGAAGGGCTTGCTGACTGCCATCAGCGTCCGGGCGATGATGAGCTTCAGAACGTTCTGCTCGCCTTTAGGCAGCGCTTCCAGATCGGCTTGCAGCATACTGCGGGTGGGCAGGATGGCGTGGTGGTCGGTGACTTTTTCCCGGTTGACGGTGCGCCGTGTCCGGGGTACAGCCTCGTCCACATCTTCTGGGGTAATGTCAAAAAAGCCTTCCAGTTCCTCGGTCAGCACCTCCAGCATTTCCTCGTCATCGTCGGTGATATAGCAGCTATCAGTCCGGGGATAAGTGGTAAGTTTCTTCTCATACAGGCTCTGTACATAGTCCAAAGTCTGCTGTGCGCTGTACCCCAGAAGACGGTTTGCGTCCCGCTGAAGGGTGGTCAAGTCGTACAGCGGCGGCGGATTCTCGGACTTTTCCTTGCGGGTGATGCGCTGGATCGTTGCCACCATCTCCTTTCGACAGGCTTCCAGCAGGTTTTCGGCAACGTTTTTTTCAGGAATGCGGCGGCTGGATGCCGTGCAGCCGCTGGTCAGTTCCAGATCTACCGTGTAGAATTTTTCCGGCACAAAGGCGGCGATGGCGGCTTCCCGAACTACCGTCATGGCAAGCACCGGGGTCATAACACGCCCTACCGCCAGCGGTTGACCGTACAGGCACGAAAAAAGCCGAGACGCATTGATGCCGACCATCCAGTCGGCACGTTCCCGGCAGAGTGCTGCGTTGTACAGCGCATCGTATTCAGTTGACGGTTTGAGATGGGCGAAACCCTCCCGGATAGCGTTTTCCTCCATGCTGGAAAGCCAAAGCCGTGAGAATGGCTTTTTGCAGCCCGCTTGCTGGTACACCAAGCGAAAAATCAGTTCGCCCTCACGCCCTGCGTCTGTAGGATAGTTCTCGGAGGTGACTTTTCTGACTTTGTTACTCGATGGCATCC
>ERZ791912.398-NODE-398-length-27867-cov-28.202538_pt1 | contig 27867 bp, 22 predicted proteins | sample MGYA00510141_ERZ791912 | MGnify/ENA primary metagenome ERZ791912 (study PRJEB30046, sample SAMN00792082) | human gut metagenome | study: EMG produced TPA metagenomics assembly of the A metagenome-wide association study of gut microbiota in type 2... | reverse complement strand
ATTTGCTCATAACAATTCCATTTTAAAGCAAAAATAAAGATTTCTCTTGGAAAAAGCAAATCTTTAAGCAACAAAACGCTCTTTTTTAACTTTTTGAAACGATTATATAGTAACTTGCGCCACTTGACGTTGCCATCATTCATAAAACGATAGAACATGTCTTTATCACAATTGAACAATTTACTCAAGGACGAGTTGGAGTATCGACTCGCATTCTTGACTACGAAGAATGGGAAGAGCATGAGAAGGTTGAGTACCTGCAAGGTAGTGAACTTGCAGTTCTCTTTTTTCTCTACTCCAATCTGGCTGGAGCGTATATTTATATGTTTCATCACACCCATAATGCACTTAATTGCACGATTATCTTCATTTTTTGCGAAAAAGCTTCGCAGATCTGAAATAATTTTTGTATCTTTGCTCACGGCTTTGAAGTTTTATCTTTATTGTTTAGCGATTGTAAAGATACTCATTTTCTGTGAGTTATACAAACTTCAGAGCCTTTTTTATTCCAAAATTACGTTAAATCACGCTTGTGAATTTTCACTTGTGAAACTTTAGTAAACAAGAATTCTAAACACGCAACTGATCCACACTACTGTTATTTACAGCAAAAACATGTAACAGCCTTTTGGCAATATCAACAAGTAACGGATAATTGACATCTCTATTTGGTAAATTACTACCTATATATAAACTTGCCGGTTTTATAGCTAAATCAGAAATCTTATAATCGTTATAAAAGCTTATGAGATTACCATATTTTGCTATTTTCAAGTCATCGTCTGCACACACCTTCAATATTCTGTACTCATCCTCATATTCAAACTGAAGACTTTTGGTAAAAAACATATATTTATCAATTGCACCAAATGTAACATTGATATTTTTGTCTCGCCATCTAGAAACAATATTCTTAAGAGAATTAAGTTTTTCATTTTTTTCCGATATATAAATAATAGGCTTGACTAGATCAGTCGGAACTCTAAAGCATAAACAAACGCCACGACCATTATCTCCATATAACCTCCACATCATTGCATCATCTATTCGATTTGTCAACGACATTATAAGATAATTCTTATGCTCAATAATTTTACTAAATCTCAATGCGTCAGGATATTTTTGATAAAAATCAAAATCTATGTTCTTTCGTCTCACATCATCATATGCATTGCACAAATAATCACCTAAGAAAAAACTTTCGGAAGAATCATTCATAGAAACAACAGAATTTAACCTTATGCTATTAGATTGTGCTATACACAAAAAAGTATCCAGAGACATATACTTACACAAGACCAATTCCGGCCCTTTATAATCCGTCTTAGGGTTGAGAAAATCCAAGAAATCCACATTCAAAACATATCTCTGATTCATAGTATCAAAGAGTATATTATCTATGGAAAAATCTAAAGTGGACAAATCATTTTTTATTATCTCACAAACTTGCTCATCCATTACAGGTAAAAAATGGTTCAGGAAAGTATCTGTATCATATTCTTTTTTATCTACTTTCCATACCATATTTTCATTCACAGAAACCGTAACAGTTTTATACTCTTTATTATACCAGGCTGCATCATCTTTTCGGATAAAAGAAATACTAGTCCTTAAACATAATTGTCCTGACAAGTTTCTATAACTTCTACGATAAGGTCTAATAATAAGATAAGCTTTAGAATCATAAGAAACAACAAGATAAGGCTCTCCATTTCCAGAAGCATTTTCCTCTAGCTTAAATAAGTCTGCATTGAAATTTATGCGGGTTAGCCTTTGACAAACACAATTCTTTACATTATCATAAGTTCCCTTTATCAATTGCAAGTAATATTCATTTTCATCCATAACGTCATTTTTTGTATATCACTAAGAAAATCATTAGAAATCTGCAAGTTATATTATATAATTACCCGAGGACATTCCAATATCTGAGTATGCAATAAATCCAAAAACATGAGCCTGGTATAAACCGGAGAAGTTTCCGGAAAATGCTGTTCTGCTCTTTCTAATTCCTCTGTGGCATATAGATACTTGAACTTGTTGCGCTCATAAAAGCTAAGAACTTTTGGCTGATTATATGCATCAACAACCAAGAATCTACATCCTGTTTTGTTATCCTCCTGTACAAACCACGTCTTGATAAAGTTCATCACTTGTTGACCAACTATGAAATTTTGTCCTTGATATTTCTTATTAACCCCTAGTCTTCCCAATAATACGGCAGGATAAGTACGAAGATGTTTTTGACCTGGTATAGTTCGTTGAACCTTATTAGCAGAAGGCTTTGGAATAAAAGTTGTCTTTACACTATCATTTGATACAGTAAAGAATGCAACGATTTCAGAGAATTCACCTTCATTGTTGACAAAGCAATAAGTCTTACCAAGTCGCTCTTGAGCATACAATAAGGCATTGTGATGAAAGAAGTCTTCCAAGTCTTTATCTCCTTCTGTTTCACCACAACAAAAAGGCAAAGATGCAAGTTCAGCGGTCAAAGACATGAAGTCGCATCTTTCCATAATATCAAATTGATAATTATTCACTAGCCTATCTTATTAATGAGGAAGTTTAATCTTTACATTTTTTGAGCGTTCCATCATACGACGGATTGCATCTTGTGCTCCTTCAGGAATTACAGTTGTAGCAGTATTTCTACTACTCTCTGCTATCTCTATAAAGCGCTCTGCAACATCACCTGTCAATACAGGAATTGTTTTAATAGCTATTGCCATAATCTTATCTCCTATTATTTAGTTTATATAACTTGCCGCCAAAGTTACGTTTTTTTCCCGAAACCACCAAGAAAACCACAAGAAATCTGCAAGTTATCAGCAAATAACCACGAAATTAACCGTAAACTATTAACTGTAAACTATAAACTGCTATTCCTAGGCGGTCCCATCCCGCACAACATGGCGAGGGCTTTGATGCCCCGCCAACCTTATAGCGTATATGATTAATTGTTATACAAATGATAAAATACTTTTTAGCCAACAACAGAAAGAATATCTTCTGGCGATATACCCATTCTTGTTATAGCCGAGATTTTGTGTCCACCATTTGCATTTAACGAATGACCACAATGATAAAGCGTATCATCAATGACAAGCCAACGGTCATGTGACTCTTTGCTCCATTTTCTGATATCAATATGAGCATCAGGGAACAACCTATCATGCTCCTCCATCAATCGTTGCATTCCCTGACCGACACCTACTGTATAGATAATTGCTTCCACTCCAGATTTTCTAATGTTCAGAAAGTCAAGAGTCAAGGCTGATACATAAGCATCAATAACAATTACACGATGATTTGCCGAACTAACCAAATTTTCCAATGCCACACGTGCCGTATAGAAGTCCCCCTCAAAGAAAACCATTTCTGCAGGAGGTGTAGATGTACGAATAAAGAAGTCAAGCTGCTCCTGTTGTTCTGCCTGTTTGTCTTCAATTCGTGTCATACGCAGACTATGCTCTTCCAATCGAGAATCAAACTGTCGCTGCATCGCCAAAAGTTGCTGGTTAACAGAATAACCTTTTAACAAATAATTATTGAGAACACGAGTTGCCCATCTACGAAAGGCCGTAGCATTGATGCTATTTACACGATAGCCAACAGAAATAATAGCATCAAGATTGTAAAACTGCGTTTTATAGGTTTTCCCATCAGCCGCAGTATGTTCCAAAATGGAACTAACTGAATTCTGGTCAAGTTCCCCACTGTTGAAGATATTTCTCAAATGCTTTGTTATAGCTGGTCGTTTTGTACCGAAAAGGTCAGCTATTTGCTGCTGAGTAAGCCATACAGTATCATGGCTTGCATCAATCTTCACCTGAAGAGAAATCCTTTCATTTAGCTGATAGAGAACTATCTGCGACTCATCAGTAATCTGTATGTTATTACTGTCGTTTGCCATACTTGTCATCATTTACAATTAATAAATGCCAAAGTTTTATTGATAATGCAATCTAACATAATCCTCATGCAGCGTTTCCCGCTTTATTTCCTCATCAAATTCTTGGATACAATTTGCAGCCCATTCCCTCACCTCTGTGAATTTATGATTCAGCAACTGCTCCATACACATCTTGTGATGCTGAAACAAACCTATTACAGAACCAGTCCAACCAAAAGTATGTATGTTTGCATGAATTCCACTCAGTACCATAGCTTGATTGCCATAAGTATCCAATATCCATTGCATTATCTCGCTAAATGAATTGCATTTCCACATGTTGCCATCATATATAGGCATCATTTCAGCAATTCTTACAGGAGCATTATTAGGATGTTTAAGACACATATCTTTAATTCTTTCATTACCTAACTGAAATAAAGGACCAGCTCCAAATCCAGCCCCAGAACCAATTTCATTCTTCACTTGAAGAATAAAACCAAGATATTTATCATCAGTAAAAGCAGCCTCAAAATCATTCCACACCTCATCCGTATATTTCTCCAACAAAATACTACAAAGACCATCAAAATTTGAATGCAAATAGCCATGATTAAAACCTTCTATCAGTTTTTTATTCATCTTCTTGGCAAATACCGCATCATGATGTCTCTCCAAAACAGATATTGTATATCTTGTATATTCATAATTCAAATGAGGATTGCTATCGTCAATAGGATATTCAAGAATTAATTGCTCTATAAAAGCTGCATTATTCTTCAAATCTTCTTCATCACACATAAATGTGAAGTTGATCAAAGCCTCTAGCAACCTAACGGAAATATTATCATAGGAATCATATAAGAGACGTAGTATCTTAAATAATTCTTGATGCTTATTGATAGCAACATTATTAAGATATACATCAATCATAATCTCCTTTTCAAAACATCCCTCTTGCTCTTTATGAATAAGGCTTCTAATTACATCCAAGTGTTCATTCTCACACTTTGCTGAGAGTCCAATATACCATTTGGCATAACCGATTTTAAGAAGCTGTCCTCTAAACAAAAGAGTAACCTTGCGCTCTCTAGTCACATAACACATACTACTTAAGAAAGACGGCATTTTCTCTTCATCAGAATAATCACGAATGAGTTCAAGCGTTATGTTCCAAAAAATTCCAAGGTCATCATCATCAATCAGTTTAGCTACATCTAAAAAGAAAGCGTATTCTATAAACAAATTCACGTCTGCCAGTCGTTTCAGTTCTTCAGCATTAGCAAACACCTTCTTATCAATAAATGTTCTCGCAAGTGGCATCAACACATTTTCAGACCTTTCGAAGTAATTCTCGGTAGAATCACTTCTATGCTCATTGTACAAGCTGTTCTGAGCTTCCTTCAATAATGAAGAAAAATAAGGCGGTCTTAATTTCTGCAAGAACTCTTGTACTTCTTTTTTCTTTTCTGGCGAATATCTTCTGAGCATGCTATTACGCCTATCTCTGAGAAGACGATTATATAAATCTGTGAAATCAGCCTGTCTCTTCTGCAAAGACTCTACTATCGGTCTAAAAATCGTATAGAAATAGCCATCAGAAATCCATACGAACGCATGCCTTACAACTAGTTTGTAAATATCTCCTTGTAGTTCCTCATTCTCGTCAACAAGTCGAATAGCCATGTCTCTACAAGCATACCAATAGTTCCAGACTTCTTGATGAGAAGGCATATAATCCTGTTTTTTCTCTATTCCAAATTGCTCAGCACTACCGGAGCGATGAAATCCATGAGAGACAAATGCGCTATCCAATGCCTTTATAACGATAGAAAAATACTCTTGTCCCTTATCCATTAATAACGACAATAAACTAACACGCTCTACAAGATTTGCCTCTGTTCCTGGTAAGACCACATGAAACAATTGTAAAAATTGCCCTGTAGCATTATTGCCATAAGATTCATTCTCTGCAAGCATCAGTTGTGCCATTACAATAGATGCTTTCATGAAACTGTCCTTGTCAAAACACAATTTTTCCAATGCCCATACCAGATTACGCCTAATGTCTCCACTTATATTATCTTTTAGCCATTGCGTATTTTTATATACTAATAGAGAATATAAACAATTTGTTACAGCTACAGGGTTCACCGATGCCATTGCGAGAAAGATGCGAGAACCCATTTGCGAACAAACAACTTTCTCACTGGCAAAAGGGCCATATTCCGAGTCAGTAAGCCTATCGATAAAATCTTCTGCCAAAGGAAGATTCTTCATATATTCTATACGTTTCGCCAAGCTATCAACAAGCAAATGATAAGCACTTGCAGAATTCTTCTTTAATACTTCGAATTCATCAAACAATTGCCCAATCAAATCTTCGTCCAATCCCACAAACCAATCTTTGGCCAAATATACGGCAAGTGGGAATGGACGAACGTTAAGCATACTTCCCGTATCTTCAATCAACGTAGGAGTAAAGCGATTTTTAGTTTCATTGATAACCCTTCTTCTTCTCGCAGGATTATCAGATTTCAACTGCAATAGAATATCATTTTTTATGATGAACTCATAAGCAGCTCGATTAAAATGAGGCAAAGGGAAAGGTTGGAATAAGCTTAAAGTCTTCAATGCTTCAAGATGTTCATCATCACCCTTTCCTGATGCTATCAATAATTTTGAAACTAGCAAATCTGCTTGACACAATTCAACTTGATCGCCATTTTTGTAGGTTTCAATCAGCTCATAAGCCATAGATGGGAATCCATCTGCTATTTTCTTCACTTCCTCTCGAAGATGTCGATTCTCTTCTCCAATAATATTTTGCTCAATATAAGAAGCGACTTCATTCTTGAGTGTCAAAGAATCCATCTTAATGATAACTACATTCGGAGAACTTGTAACATCATAATACTCATTGGTTATCACGATAGATTTCACATTGCGAGGTGTCCTCCTAAAAATATCATCGCACAATTCATTACTACAATTATCTACAACAATTACTGCATCCTCACCACTAACCTTAGATACAAGTTCTGTAAAATCATCTAAAATTCGTTTTCTATCTTCACTACCCAACTCTGCATAAAAATGATTAAGATGTACTTTACCATCATTAAAAGCCTCATAAATCATGCGCGTCTTTCCCAAACCAGACAAAGCAGCAAGCTACACCTTCCGGTTATTCTTATCTTTCAATAAGGCTCGCTTTTGTTTCATCTCATCATTATCCAGAATGGCATAATGCTTCACATAGCTTTTCATCCATGTGTCTAAAGGCTTAAAAAGGCTCCTTGATGTATCCTCAAACCTCATAGTACCATTTGTACCATAGTTCTTATCTATATCAAAACTTTCATCAGTTTGCTGCTTATATGGAGTCACGTCCAAATAGCGAGCCTCATCATTATATTCCAAAATAACAAAGCCATTTCTGTACAATTTGCTATCATTATGCAAGTTATCATAAAGATTTCCTGAAGCTACAGAAATAAACAGACTACCGTTAGCATCTTTTTCATATGTTGTTTCTGAATCATGAGTATGCCCAACGGAAAAAATATCATAATGCTTATGAAGGACTTCACGAACTTTTTTACCTTCATTTTCCTCTAAGAAATTATAGTGATGATGAGAAATGGCTAATTTGATTTGACAGTCCCTAATTTCAAACCAAGACCTATTTATTTGAGACAGTCCAAGCATAATCTTTCCCTTATCACCTTTATCAAAGCCACACATCCAAGCGGTATTCAATAAAGAGATACCTACCATTTTACCATTAATCGGCATTTTCAAAGTTATAGACAAGCCATTATGCTTTACTTCCAGACCAGGCACATCAAGTAAATCATAATATTCTTTCTGGAAACATAAGAATTCCCGTAAATGAGAAACAGACTCATTGTTACTTAGATAATCTTCGACATCATCCTCTGTAATCAACTCATCTATACGTTTATCTTTTCGAAGATCTCTTACCACCTCATGATTTCCTGGCACAAAGAGAAATTGATGATAGCCAATATGTAATTGAGTAACAAGAGGAGTTATGATTTTATCTTTAAAATCGTGCAAGCATTCAGCCAAAGGCTTGCCAAAATACTTTCCACCCTTATCAATCATATCTCCAGAGAAAATAACCAAGTCAATGTTAGCTTCTTGATTTATCTCTTGGAGTTTATCCATCATTCGATTAAATAAATCCATTGACCTTTCACCCTGTTTGTTTGGGCGTAGATGGAAATCCGAAAAATGCAAAATCTTCATAGTATATCCTATTATATATAAGTTAAATCATAATTCTCTTGGCAAATAAAACTGCGTACAATCCTTTTGATACACAATTTTGGTTGCACTTTCATTCTGTAGCACTGCTCTTAAAGAAGGTTCTATAGCCTCTGGATTTGGATCCTGTATATAAACAGTCTTCAAGTAAGGCATGGCTGCAAATATCTTTCTATCTATTTGTCTATTGAAATATGGGAACGAATAACCTATGACAACTACCGTCGTTGTATCAGATGTTACTTTCTGAAGCATATCAAACATTTGCCTTTGCCTCTCAGAAGTCTCCCAAGCATAAGATAGACGTGAGGTAAATTGATAGCCAAATGCCGAAGTATCAGCACCCAAATTATCATAATATTCAATCAACTGAATAACAGAATCCACATCTCTATGCTTGGATATATAATCCACCATACAGAAATCATCAAAATTAGCAGAACCATTCACTTTGAATATTTTTCCACAATTACCTGAATCTTGATAATCTATATGAGCATTTTTGTCATATATCGGCAGGTTTCCATCCTTTGAATAATTCCTATATGCCATTTCAAACTGGGAGTCGTAGTTCCAAGAAATGACACTTATACCAATGGGAATTGACAAAGTGTTCTCTTGCAGAATATTAGCAAGAAAAGTATCATACCTTTGATCTGTCTTAGACACTAGTTGAGCCCAAACAAAGAATGTAGTAAGGACATTCTTCAAACGTTTCAGCTCGTTGGTTCTCCTAGTCAGATACAACTTCTTTGCATAAGTATCAATGGTAGTATGTTCCTTGTTAGCCTTATAAACTTCCTCTATATCAGCTATCAAACAATTGCGCTCTTGACTAAGGTCATTACCACGACATGTTGACCTATACAAAGGATAAGAGCCATTTGTATCAATAGGCGCATTTGCCACCGCTTCCATAAAAGAAAGGAGACATTTACCTATTTCATTGATAACAGGTAACCCCTCATGAATTAGAAGTCGCTCATTATCCGTTCCTTTCCCAATCAATTCTCGAGCATCGTTTTTACCATAACTAGCCCCTGCACCAATATAATATATAATTTTGCTCATATATCTAGATCGTTTCAAAATCCTTCCTCGGCATACCATAATCCTTATAGCATTCCGTATCTTCTATTTCCTTCCATGCCTTGTGAAGATACTCCTTCACATCTTCTGGCAACTTACCTTCTGCTGCAAGTCCATGAAAAACTCTCAACATATCGTTGACGGCATACTCAGGACTATACATATCATCAAAGTAGTTGTAATGCTCATCCATGACAAAATGCCGGCACATGGATTTTGTCATTTGCATAAATTTCAACGCCGCATCCATATACTCACCCTTGGCTATCATCCGCTCAATCTTCCTATTCTCTTCAAGCATCAACTGCCAAATCAAATCACAATCCCAACCGATATTTCTACTGTTGAAGATACGAGTCTCATAATCCTCATTCAACGGAATGACAGACCGAGCCTCTTTCTCTGCTTCGATTCGTTCCTTTTCCTCTCGCTCCTTTTGAAGAGCTATTCGCCTTGCCTCACGCTCTTCCTCCTCACTCATTTCTCGCTCTACAGCTACTGTTTCACCAGTGAAAGGAGCCGCAGGAACCAAGGCGAGCAATTTCTTCTCCAGTCCACGGAAGTTTCCGTATTCCTTTGAATGCGTCATGATGTACCTGCAAACCTGCTGTCGCATAGGCTCATTATTCCATGCCTTCACCGTCTCCAACAAAGCAGTGTAACTCGCCAATACCAACTTACCGATTCTCGCCTTGTATTCACCTATCAGTTCCGCAATATCATCACGGTTAATCAGCAATGGAAGATGCTCACACAATCCCTTTGCAATGGCAAATGCCGCATCAGGTCGGTTCTTTGCCAATATCTGTGGTATGGATTTTTTATGCCAACGCTCCAACAGTCGCAACTGATACATGAAATCCTCATTGTCCTTTGGCTTAAATGTCACTTCCTGCATGAAGAACTTGGCATATTCCTCCTCATAATTAACGGACAAGCCACGAGGCACAAAGTCGATCTTCGGTCTGTCCATCTGTCTGCGATAATGCTCCACCTCCCGCATCCGCTTCTGCTTCTCGTCCCATTGGATGCGTAAGAACTTCTCCTCTCTGATTCTAAGTTCTACATCTTTAAACTCAGGAGACTTCATCGCCTCCTCTTTGAGATGATTCTTGATGACTTTGTTCAAGTATCTTCTCCATACCTCCTTATTCTCCTCATTCACGAACGGAGGACACTCATCTGCGTATGAAGTTTGCCAAGTTATCTCGTCAAACTGGAGATACCACTGATAACGTTTATGTTGGTTGTTATTTTCCATTATAATGTACTTTCCTTGTTAATCATTTCCTTCGCCTCATTGTCGCCGATTACAACCTCGGCGAACTTTGGCTTACTGTTTAATTGTTTCTTGCCTTGTACCATAATTTGGATAATTTAAAATAACGGTGCAAAGGTACGAAACTTTATCTAGGCGCACAATACGGCTTTCACTTACCATAAAATTGAATTTGTAAAAAATCGAACGCTCAAAGGGCTAGCAAGAACTTTCTCTTATGAAAGCCCTTGTTAGCCTATGTATATTGTAATCTCAAAATTTAATTTCTAAATCAATCTGTGTATTTCAAGGTATAAAAAGATTAAACAGCATCTTCATCATGATTAAAGTTCTCATAGAACTTCATTCGCTTCTCTTCTAATTCCGCAATTTCTTGATACATAAACTTACATGTAAAATCATAAATCGGCATTGCAGCACTATGCTCGTCTGCTTTCTTAAATTTCAACTTTTGGCTATAATAGTTCACAAGATGCTCATCAGGGTCACAATCAGCAGCAAATAAGAAAAGATATTCACAACCAACAATCTTTCTCAACTCAAAAATCAAAGGAACGATAAAATGCCAAAAGACAATTGCTCCCAGACTTTGGTCAAGATTATATTTATCCCAAACTTCACGACAATCATCATTGGCACAGAAATGCACAATCTCCACACCAGCAAAGGTTTTGCCCACATTCTTGATGTTTTTGTCGAAAATAGAATTGATTTCCTGGGAATCTGTTGTAGTATGAAGGATACGAGCCACTTCATCTTTCTTCAATCCTTTTTTTGCCCTAACAGATTCCAAAATGGCTTTCAATCCATCCATATCTTCTTCTGGCACGTTTCCCCCATTCAACTTTTCAGACAAAGTAGAGCAAAGTTCCTTGAGCCTAGTCAATTTTTCTCCTTCTATGAATTCATCAAACAACAATCCACACTTCAAAGAAAAGAAGAACAACACATTACCATCGCTATCTTTCACCACATAATAGGCAACAACACCAGACTCATCTTCTTGATAGGCCTCATTCAGCAAAGCATCCGCAACATTGTTGTTTCGAGTGCTATAGAAAGAATCGATCAATCGCAAATTCTCTTCATTAGAAGCCAGCCGTTCACAAGAAGCCAGCCGTTCACAACGAAGAGAACGTATCAAAGCCATTTGTTCCTCAGTTATTCTCATGGTTTAAGCAGTATAAAGATTTAATTGACGCAAAACAGCTCGTCTTTCACGAACCCTGTTGGCATCAACCATAATGTCTTCTGTTTTCATCTCTACCTCACATGAATCCTGTTCATCATAGCCTTCTCTTGCGTGTTTCCAAGAAAACTCTCCATGCGTTAAAGTACTCAAACTCCAAGACTTCTGTGGAGCATAAGTTTTAAACACCATATCAAACACTGGCTCATATTGTACAACCTGCTCTTTATCCATCAATTCTGGGAGAGAATCATTTTTATAATGCTGGCGAATCTGAACCATGACAGGACCATATTTCCAAGCCTTAAATTGTGCATCAAACATAGGTTCGCCCTTTTGAATCAAGCACTCACGCTGCGTGAAATAAAGTAGCTTATGCAACTTCATTTCATCAATACGAACGCCAAAATCATCCATATAGCGCTTGTATATATAAGAGGCAACTTGTAATATACCCATCATAGTCATTATTCATTTTATAGTTTATTGCCGCAAAGTTACGCTTTTTTATTGAAAACGCCAAAGAAAAGAGGGGAATTATTTTCAGTTCGAACAATACTTTCGTCATTTTCGCTTAGTTTTGGACATAACGTATTGTAAGTATCCGCTCAACTCCGTATTGCATATCTCAAAAAATGTTGTACCTTTGCACGGCGGCATCATTTTTCTAATTTTGAGACAAGAATACGAAGTTTAGCCCTCCATCAGCTAATGCCAGTGGAGGTTATCTATTTCTTCAGGCAACTCCACTCCCGAAGCCTTGCCGTCTTCTCTCGCTGTCGATATAATCTCGCCAGTCTCAGGATTTCTGGCATCCAGATGTCAGCTAACGCCGCCATGCCTCCTTGTTCTCTTCGGTAACGAATGGTGGACATTGCTCACCGTAGAAGGTGTGTCAGGTGAATAGCTCGAAGTCGAGATGCCAGAGGAAGGATTTATGTTGTGGGTTATTTGGTTTCATTTTATTCTTTTTTCTAAATGCTTTTTCAGCAAGTTCCTTTGTTATTTCAACTTTCCGTTTAATAATCTCTTGCTTTATTTCTTCAGCCAGCTTGAATTCTCCAATATTCAAACAATATTGACAGAGTTCTTGCAACTTAGTAATAACATCCATATTATTCAGACTTATTAAGAAAGCTGCTAAAGTCTTTTGTTGCTCATTATTAGCAGTAGCCTTTAATGCTTTTAAAATAGTATCCAAAAATGTTTCCATACTTAATCTTTGTACTGTATACCACTCTATTTGATGATGCAAGAGTGTATTACTACTGAACAGTAAAATATGACCTAAATGATTTTATATTTTCCACTTTTTCATTATTACCATTATCTCTTCCAAAGTGCATATTTTTTATACACAGTACTTTTGCGCTTGGTATCCAATGAATATTGGCTAAGACAACGCATGAAAACAATGAAAGTTCATTAGGGTCTCCATCAATATTTTCAAATTCTTTTTCAGCTAACAAACCCTTATGGTTTACAATTTTTAGAAGCCCTAACCAAATGTTCAGATGATTACCAATTTTGTTCAGATGATATTTTTCTGTCCATTCATTTGATGGCTCAACAAACTCCAAATATGGCAAATATTTTTTCTCTAAAATGAAGATGTGATCAGAAAGATATTTGCTACCACATTTGTAATTATATATATGTATATTATCGTATGAATATACTCTATCATTCTTTTTCACAAAATTGTCATTTTTTTCTACATGATAATCCCAATATACACCAAAGGAAATTATGATATAATCATTATTCAGCTTCAATTTGTCAAATGCTTTAAATAAATCTTGACTGGCAATATTTAACTGTGGTGTTGCATGTTGCAAAAATGTTGTTGCAAAGAAATGAGAAAACTTATATTTTACTTTATCACTTATATTTGTATCAATATCAACATAACTTACCGAAGGCTTATCAACAAATGCTTGATTTGGATAAAGTTGACATACAGAAGCATTTATCCGATATACTTTGGTGTTATCTGTTTTTGGGTTGTTATAAAACAGTTGGTATTTATCAAGTTCAGAAGAAATTTCATTATAAATTTCTTTTTCTAACTTTTCTACGATTTTATCATCATATAGTTGATTAACTCTCAAATCTTTATCTTTTTCATCTAAACGATTTATATAATCGTCAATATAACAGTCTAAGCATTTTACTTTTTCATGATAAATTCTATTGATATTGGAAATAGCCTCAGTAATATGAACAATATCAATACATCTTAGATATTCTTTTTTAGACTCTATCTTTCTTATGCAGAATTTTAGAGCATCTATGTTATCTTTCTCCTTGTGAATATCCATTGAATTCTGAGGAACAGCAGGAAGGCTAAACACATATCCTACTCCAAATGGATAATAAGGCAAAGCATAAAGTCGATAAGTCAGGAGAGCTATATATGTATTTGCTGCACCTAAAATTTTACCACCAGTAATACCTTTCAATTGTGGCATAGGATATCTTCTATCCAAAAGAAATGGATAATTTGTATAAATTCCATTCATATATGATAGCATTTCAAAACATTCCGTTAATGTTGAAGGTACCAATGGATATACTTGTGGTTGAGATTGTGTAAAACTTAAGATTCTTTTCAATAAGGAGTATTTCCCCTGTTGAAGAAGCATCGCACAGAACATTACATGGAACTCTAAAAATCTCTTTCTCTCCTCATTATGTTGTTTAGCCTCTTCTTCTGTAAAATTAGTGTTTGTTAGTGGATTTATTGTATATGTTGAAACGTTATCCATATACAAATCATATTTTTGGGATGCCTGTTCCCAATAATCCATCACCCATTCGTCTTTCCCATAAAATATTTGAAGTCGAAGATTACTCCAAAGTATAGTGTAGGTATCCTCTGATATAAAACCATCAGGATAAAGCAATGCGGTCAGAAAAGCATTACCATTATTGATAGACATCGGCTCATAATTTAACTTACATAAGTTCTCATTTATTTTAGTAATTCCATCATAGGCATAATTATCATAGCGTACCTTTGTGCCTATATGTCCCTTATGGAACTCTGTAATATATTCAACCCATTTGTCATACACATTTCTTGCGGCATTTCGGTTTGTTGAGCGAAGAATATAACTTATCAAGTCCACCCATTCCATAAAATGAACGGATACCTTTTCCGAGGACTTTCCTACAGTTTTTTTATAATCGTTCCATATATTCTCATGTAAGGTCTCTGCATCATTATACATGCGTATTATCTCAAATAAGTGAAAGAAGCATCCTATCAAAAATATGGTAGCGAGAGTTTGAATCGCTATGTAGAGATAACAATGTTTTGATTGGTCTAACAGAAAAGGATTAACGACCGCAATTATCAAATTGACAACCAATAAGACATTGAATATTACAAATGCCTTCTCATTTTTAAGTCTCGTGGTTAAAAGAGATGAACCATATTTGTCATCTATTCTTTCTATACTGGCATTTATCTGGGGATAAGCAATGCCAAATACTGCAGCAACAATAGACAACATTCCACTATATGTGTAATTTGTAAAGTCGAACATCATTTTCCTTTCTTAATAAAAGTTTTTAAAAGTCTTTTTATTGACTTAATTTCTGTAGTCAATGCAGATAACTGAGAAGACAAAGTATCTGTTTGTTTTTCAAGCTGCTGATTCATTGTTTGAAGTTTCAAGACCTTATCTTTATCTATTTCAAGTTTTATAGAATCTTGTATGAGTGATATTGAATCTAATTTGTTTTGCTCCTGTTTATGCTCATTGCTTTTTCCTTGATTATACAAAGCCAAGGAGACCACAACTATACAAACGAACCCACAACAAGCTAATATGCAATTTCCATATAGTGCGGATTTGTGTTTATTTTTCTTTTCGTCTTTCATAATTACAATTCTTTATAGTAGAAAATTGGCTTGTATTTTTCCCAGTCCGCATCTTCTAATCCGAAACTTTTCAACCACCTATTCATATTAATCATGCAGTCTTCCACTACATTTTTATCTGCATTCAAGTCCCATTCCTCTATATCTTTCCCTATGAAATATGGCTTATAAACACGAAGTATCAGCAAAACTATGTGCTGAAAATTATGAGAAACAAAGAACTTTTGGTATTTCTTATAAGCGACAGCCCATGAGAAATGTCTGATGCACATATCCAAAGCCTTTGTCTTGTGTTGTAGAATAATGTTGGCGATAATCTCATATTCCAAGAAGAAGTTTTTGATGCCATAAGTACGGACACCCTTCATCAGTTCTTTTATACCTTCTTCTACTTTGTACGACTCTTGATGTATAAGCTTTTCTTGCAAACTATTCTGTCCTGATATACAAAAATAGAGGTGCTCACATTTTTTTATAAGTTCATCCACTTCTTTACTGTTTTCAAAACTCTTGTAATGTCTTACTAAGAAAAGTTTCATTGAATAAACTTCCGTGCTCCAATCTTGGAACCAATCTTCATAAAAACGTGATTGTTGAGCCTTTTCCAAAAGAGCCAATTCTGTCTTTATCAGATTAAAGGCTTTTATTTCGGCATCTCCTGTGATATGGACATCTCTATCAAAGCTATCCACATTAATTGATTGTGTACCGGAAACGAAAATATGTTCATTTTGTTCATTGATACCAGTACTCCAAAGAGAATCACTTTCTTCCAACAGACTCAAAGCAAGATTTTCAAAACGCTTACACTTTCGAGCGACCTGACTTACCGCGAGTATCAGGCTTGGAGATTTCAGCAATTTCTTGTCTAAATGGTCCAACCAATCATAGAATTTCCGTTTTGCTATGAAGTTTCTCATATTGAACAGAATAAAGACCTGTGCCTCATTCATTGTATTGTCCATAAGGGAATATACCTTTCTAATCTGCTCCTTGCTTAATTCTTTTATATTTTTAGCCGCAGCAATCAATAACGCATTGTCATTATGTGTTATACCTGCACCTTTTTCTAAAATACTATCAATTATTTCCAGAGAAAAAGAGGCATCATCCATATAAGCAATAGCTTGTTGAGCAAAAGTATATTTTGTCTCATAAAACTCTCTTTCATTTCGAATTCCCAAATTTTGCTTTCTGTACAAGGTCTTAAATTCTTTCCTCCAATATCTCGGATGCACACGTTTGATAAATGAAGTCGCATAGATATACAGTACATTTTTTCTTTCCTCTGATAAATTTTCAGAATGGCAAGCTTTCAATATCTTAACGAGAATATCAGGTAGTACATTCTGTATCTTCTCCGAACTACTGAAACAATACAATTGCGCAACTCGTTTTGAAAAATCCTTGTTGGTACACAGGGAAGCAAAGTAAAGGCATGGATATGGATAGAGTGCATAAATTCTCTCAACAATCAGAAAAAGACTCTCATTCGACACCCATCTTGCAAACATATTCCTTGCTATGAATCCCATTTTCACAAGTACTTGCAATATTCGTATGGCACCCAAAGCCGTACTATCAGAACTTCCGAATGTGATTGTTCGTCCGCTACGTCCCAATGGTTTTACTTTCTCTTCTTTTCTTACTTCTTTCTGTAGACGCGAAAAATAATCTGAAATCCGCATGATATCTTTGTTCTTGGAAACAAGATCTTCTATTTTCGCTTGTATCGCTTCTGATCTGACAAAAAAGATCTTATCACCCCAAAAATACTCATAAAGTCCTAATGGCAATTCTAATGCCACCAGATATTCTTGATCATTACTGTATTCTTGGCTTTTATGTTCAGCGTCACTATTATCAAGAATAATATAGTTTACATCCTGTCGTTGCCTTTCCTCTGGTTCATGAAATATTGTAATAATAGTATTATTTACATTTTGAGTTATACACTTCAAGTCGACTACATGATTGAGCGTTTCTTTATTACAATTGTCCAATACTAAAACCGCTTCCTTATATTCTTTGAAGAAAAACGAGAGTTTATTCTCCAATTTTTCGATTGTAGTTCTTTGGCAATCACAATATAGATAATGTACGTTTACGTCAGAATCTCGGAAGCACTCTAATACTAATTTTGTTTTCCCTAAGCCAGACAATCCTAAGAGTCTAATAATACTTTTCCCGTTTATCAATTGTGCCTTGTAGTCACGAAGTTTGGTTGTCCAAATAAATTTACCAGAAAGTTTCGGATTTTTAGCTTGTTCTTGCCATCCAATAAAAGGAATATACTTTTTTCCAATATTTTTTAATGCAGCTAATGCAGATTGCTGAAGAGCAGCTTTTAAAGCTTCCATCAATTTCTTTTTTGCAGCATCTTCTTGTCCATTGTTCTTCAGGTGAAATGTTATCGGGAAACGTCGGTCTCTAGAATCAAAAGGAATCAATTGGGTATCATCTTCTGGAGTTCCATTCACATCATTCATTACTAAGATAATTTGCTCTTCAAACTCTTTAGACTTCCCTAAAGCCCGATGAAACTCGCCATATACATTTGAGTTTGGTTCCCTACGCAACCCTTTTATCAGATTGAGTTTACTACCCAAATTCAGCAACCAAGAATTTGGCGTTGTCACCGTCATGTCTCCTATAAAAATGTCACAATTATCTATTAGTTCCATCATTTTTGCAGAAACAGATGGTGTGCCAGAAACCCCACCTAATCCCTGATGCAACTTAAAAACTACGCCTTTCAGTTTTCCCTTATTTCCTATTTCGTTGCAAACATTTTGAATGCACGCTATCAGAAAGCTTTTATTATTAAATCCTTGGTCATTTGTTTGTACTTGCCAAGAAAAGAATATATGAAGAGTCATAAACTTTTGTTATTTTAAAGGGCTACTAAGCTCCATCCTCGAAAACTAATTCAAAAAATGGGAGAGAGGAGCCGTTAGCCGTATATCTATTATTTCTTGTTCTTCATCCTCCAGAAGAAGTGCCAAGTTCTGAAGATTTGTTCGCATAGTGCTTCTGCAGGATAATATTGCACGAAGTGCATATTTCTCCATATCTTCAGGAAGTATTTCTTTGCCATTCCTTGTTGAGTGAAATGCCCATACTTGATGAAGTGCTGCCCGAAGTTGCCACCATTCAGTATCTCTGCCAGCAACAACTTTCCTCGCTTTTCATCCATCGGAGCTATCATCTTTTCCTCTGATAATCCCAATGTCTCATGCAGCACATACATCACCGCCCCTGCAAACTTCTCTGCCAGATATTACTCGATATAATCATCCTGTATAGGAGAAACCTTGTTATTCAGCTTCTCCACCTTTTCAGGGACCACATCTACAGCAGTCACCTGATGATGTTGTGCCAGCAAAGTGGCAATACTCAGTCCCACGTAGCCCGTTCCGGTCACGGCAACCTTAATGTTCTTAAAAGTATTCATATTGTTGAAAATAATATAGTTAGTTCAAAGCTATCAAACGATAGCAGCTATTTAAAAATTTAGTGTCTCATCCGATAAATCGCAGAATGCCAGAACGTAGAAAGGATACTCTCATCAAACACCATTCTGTGTTTCCACCTATTCACCCACAATCTCTTCGTCTTGACAATTCCATACGCAATTCTCTTTTCCATAGGAGGCACATCTTCCTGAAATTCAGGATGGAGAATATCTCCCAACGCCCTATCTCTCAGTCTGACATTCTCCTTTTCCACAGGAAACATCTCCTTGGGATACCCCAGATACTCCACACAAATCCCATTCAAGGCATCAAGAAACTAATCCAAATATTCACCTTATATGGCGATACATTAAGAACCGTAGCATGGTTCTCCACGGTACACTTCCCAAAAGCGAAGATAGAATGATGCTCATGATCGTACGAAATCTGAGCACCCGTCTCTTTGGCAACCACGTCATCGATAGCCTTCACCATCTCCTCGTCATGCCTTCCCTCCTTATCCATCAGGAAGATATCAATATCCCCACAAGGCCGGTGATTCGGTTTAGGATAGTGAAGAGAACAACCATAGCCCTTCATGTTCATTATATCTTTAAAGATTATCATAGCTTACAAAAAGCCACGCTAATTTCTCATGTCTTCACTACAAAACACACTGAAAGCCAAAACAACTTCGCGTAATTGAGTTTTAAAACATTTTCGTGCTTCCATGGCCAATAAAGCTACGATACAGAAAATTGTAATAAAATAAAAAAAGAAAAACAAGACATAGCACAGATCAGCCCATTCTAACACTTTGCAAATGCACTTTTCATCACAAAAGCAAGTTGAAAAATGAGAAGGATACAATAAAAAAGCCCCCAAAACAAAAGGTGGAATCAATCCTTCATAAATGGCTCTGAATGTCCAAAAACGCGAAATAAAATCGAATCGTCTTTACATGGGGCATGAGACGTCTTGTCCAACTTCATCCACATATATGAATATGTTAAGGTCTTATTGCGGTTCGCCATCTTCTTAATTTTCGACCTTTCCTCAATTTCACATACAGACAAGGCTTCATCAAACAAATTTTCGAAGTCCTTCTTTACTGCTTTTAGATTCCTTTTTCTAAGTACCAACAACAAATATCGGAATCTTTTTCCAATAACCCAGCAGATTACACCTGAAATATAAGCTGCAACCACACAAATTATTGCAGAAAAGATCATATTGTCCTTATGAACTAGAAAATATCTAAATTCAGGATACGTATATGAAAGTACACCAAGCATAGCTGCACCAGAAATCAAATACGAGAGGTCGAAAAGATTTAATGCCCCTGTTACAGAATCGAATTGTTTTTGAAAGTCTATCATCATTATATATTATTTTTGTGTATCAATACCTTTTCATCGCATATCAATAATTTCTCTTCATCTTCGCCATGTCGATGAAGGTTGAGTATCTTCTGTCGTTCATAAGCGCGTTATTTTTGATTGTTTGTAAATTTACATGCGGAATTGGTCAACTTTACTATAATTAATTTCATGAATACCAAATAATCTATTGGATAAATCCAACCTATATTGGCAAATTGTATACAATCAATCCTTGTAAGCTTGCCCATAATAGCTATAAGCTTTTCCATAATAATGTTCTTTTCTCCTAACACCATCCATATTCTTTGAACGATTTACGCAATTGAATTTCTTCAATACCTTCTCAGCCTCATATAACTCCTTTTCCCTATGCCTATCCAATCCCTTCAATTGGGCGACAGCCCATTTATTTTTATCAAGGAGAGGAAATGCAGCTAACCAACAATGCACATTTTTATAATCATGATAATTCCATAGAGTTACCCTTCCTACACTCATACCAATCAGTCTATTTCTTAAACTCTCCAATATGGTGTTCATACAGTATCTCGGAGTCTTACCTTTATCATATTGATTCAACAGATTCCATACTACAGAATGCTGTTTCGTCAACTGCTTCTGATAAGACTTCTTTCTTACCCTTACTTCACCACGCCAGTTGATATCAAACCCAACAAACGTAATCCATGGGAAGATATCACGACCATGTTCACCCCACTTGTAAGGCCCACGAGACTTTCCGTCCCAGAAATCCTTCATGCGCTGGATGTTCATCGATTTTATAGGATGAGGATGAAGGCGTGAGCTCTTCAATCTTCGTATATATATATCCAACACCTCACTAGCCAGCTTTTCATCAGCCGTAACCAAGATCATATCATCACAAAATCTCAGGTAAGCAACATCTTTGCCAGCAATAACATCATGTATCGATAAATCTACATAATGCATCATGATGTTGGCGATAAGTCCCGACAAGGCTCCTCCTTGCGGAATGCCTTTTCTCTTGTATGGCTTGGCTTTTTTTTCTTTCTCCAAAACCTTCACCCACTCCACTTCATACTCCTTACCTTTGTATCGGTTGCGGATATACTCCCAAACCCCATCATCTTTCTTGAGATTATAAGAGAAAACGTCAGTGTAATAATCAAAGCAATCGATGTAGTTAAAGAACCATTGCTTGGCACAACTGTAATCAGCATGAGATATCTTCTTCTTAGCCTTCACCTTTGACATCAACATAACAAATCGAGCCTTTACAATGTTGTGGTCTAGAGTATCATAGAACTTCTGCATGTCGCATTCAGAAACATACAAGATTTCATCCAGATGCTCTTTTCTAAACTTGATCAGCTCTTTTACCGCATCCAAATGCTGAAACTGATTACCGCTAGAAGGTTTGCGAAAGGCATAAGAATACTCAAGAAACTCATTATCAAGAACGTTGGTAAGAAACTTGTTATAAATTGACAAGACTATTTTGGTGTCCATATCAAATTTACAAACGGGACGGCATATCACCGAATTCGGCTTCTTGTCTTTCTTGTAGAGCATCTGAACAGTAGGCTTCTTCAACGCGATACCAGGATGGAGAGCAAGATATCTGATATGAGCAATTCTCTTTTGAAGACTCTGAAACCAAAACTCTTTCGACTCCCCACTCTTTGCTTTGCAATAAGTAGCATACAGCATAAACGTATTCCGCTGAACAGAGTCCATATCCATTCGTCTTTTACCTCCAACCTTACACCATTTGGAACGTGGAGGAAACAACTTACACAATTCCTCCTTTTCTTCATTCAAAGACACATGTTTTGTCTGTCCCACAAAATCAACAATTTGCATTTGTTTAGCTCGCTGATCAGCTATCTTGCAACGTTGCTTAATCAGCATTCTAACAATCATTTCATCAGTCAGATAATCACTTAGCATAGGAAGAAAGTATTCAAACAATACCAGTTAAAAAGATTCAGAGATTATTTGTCCATTTTACTGCGCGATACTGGATTGATTCTATTTTATTCGCGCCAATACTTACGACCCTTGATTAGAAGAGCCGTCTTTGCTATTGATATTTAGTCCTTTCTCCCTAGCTAAGTATATGATGGTGCCAAAACCCACCTCGTGATTGGTTTTGGCATAAGCCTCAAATATTAATCTTTCGCTTTTTTCCTCATCGTGTCTCGCTCCATCAAGTCTACATAACTTCAAAAAGAGTGCTTCACCAGCCACAGGATGAATATTACTGGCTATAGCAAAGGCAACCTTTACCCAGTTAGCATAGCTCTCTGTAATAGAAGCATTTCTCTTAGCCAGTTTCTTGTAAATATTGTTTAATGCAAAACGATAATGATTAGAATTTGGATAGTTGGCCTTACCAACAATCTGATTCCAGTTGAGTTCTACAGTTGGTCGTGGGGCTTTAGCCTTTCTTTCCCCATCATAATGCTTAAATTCATCAAGTTCCTCTCCTTTTACATAATAGGTCTCCGCTTCATCCTTCACATGAAGTTCTGGATCCCAACACATATAGCAAAGGCGAGGTATATCAGAGCCACTTTCATCCAGTTCGATACCATATTTGGCAAGCAGGTACTTCAGTAATTGCCTGAAAGCGACCTTGTGCCTATCCTTTAGTTCCAGTTTCTCAACTTCTTCATCATATTGCAAATGAACGAGACCCTTATATCCATTGCCAGAAGGCGAATACCAGAAGGCAGCAACAAAAGGATCAGCAGCCAAATATTGAGCATACAGATCCATCATATTATCATCTATATGATCAATGTCTATTACCATTACATTATTGTAGTGAACGCAGCTCTCCAGATTTCTCTTTTCCTTAAATGTCCCACAAAAAGTAACAGCCGCAAGAGAAGACTTATACTTTTTAGAGAGTTCAATATCAGTAGACTTATATTTCCTGACATTCAATACCGTCTCTTTAAAAACATCAGAACGTATCCCTTTAAAAACTCTTCTGATACTAATATCACACTTGGGTCCACCTTTAAAATACGGGAAGTATGATACCATGATGTCGTCGAATGATGATGATGGTACAAGCATATCTATTACAGTTATAGTTTAAATGGTTTGGCATCATCTTCAAATTATTTGAAGAATGTCATCAACCTTTTTATTTTGTTATATCAAAACGCTGTTTATTACCGTTTTCTCTCAGCCAATCAATATATCGATATATAGTTTCGTTGCTCCATAACCTTTCACCATCTTTATTCTTTTGTTTGAACAAAGCTGCAGCGACCAATGAAAACTCATTATATAAAGAAGTGGCAAAGACACCTCTATCATCAGTATTCACAGATACGTTTACCAAGGAAGTATGCGAATTGCGCTCCAATGGTGCAAACTTGAATAAGGGTAAATCCTCATATTTTTCAAATGGACCAATGCAAAGATTGGAAGAAGGGTTTGTTTCAATGGAGACTCCTGCTTCAGATATTCTTCTAACCATAATATCCTGCAATTTCTCTATCACTTTTTCTATACCAACAGGCAACTTGTCTTCTACTATTTCTGCACCTTGAATCCTTATTTGCCCATCATAAGCATAAAGTTCATTCATCAGAACTGCATCCTTATCCTCTCTGGCACGAGAAACCAGTTTCGATTTACACTGCGAAGTTCTAGACCACATACTTTCTCCTAATTCATCGAAGTCATCACCACGCACAGCCAGGCATGCCAGCATTTGAGAATGGAGAAATTCTTATAACCTATTTGGTAATACAATATCGAAGCCCTATCTTCCAAATCCGCTATCAAAGAAGAAGGAGCAGTAATATTATATCGCATAATCTGCTGATAAAGCCACACATAATTATCAAACAAATTATGACGTGGCATCACAACACAATGCCTACGACGTTTATAATATTGGTAAGAATTAACACCTAATGCCAAGGTATGTCCCAGGCGGCAATGTTTTTCCATTTCCAAAAACAAGAAGGCTTCATCAATGGCTCTTAAACCATCTATGATATCATAGAAATCTTCACCAACATGATAAGTCCTTCCCTTTATCCCCATCTCTCGCAAATATCTATAAGCATGAGCGAATATTTCCGGACGGCATTCCAATTCATTACCTGCAGCATCTATACCAACCAACTTGATTGTTTTGTTATGACCAATCTCCTCCGCAAGGTTTAGACTTTGACTCTTCACTTTCTTGCGTAAAGAAGCAAATCTAATTCCACCCTTGCTGAGAGACGTATCCTTGTTTCCCTTAATAAAGGAATAAACCAGAGATAGCCGCTCTCTCAACAAATCGTCAGAAAATGGATTAGAAAACAGATCAGGGCTAAATTTCAATTCATTAAACTTTTTCAAATTAGTAAGCCCACAAATTCTGATTTCCAAACAATCGCGTTCAAGAGTACCAGAAGATTGTACAACCAGATTATGGTAATTCCGTTCTACAATTCCTTGTTTGGGAATAAAACTCGTTTTTCTGTCTTGATAATGTTTAAAATTGAGAAAGCCGTGATGTGAATTGGTATATTCCAACTCTCTACGAATCTGGTTTTTGATGAGCAAGTAAAGGTAGAAGTAGCCAGCACTATGCCAGACAGCTGAATCACCATTCAAATATTTAAGAAAGAAGCGGAACAATAATTCTCTTTCACCGCATTCCAACAGATGTACAGATTGCTTGTTGGCATATCCCGTCTGTTTATTTAATGCATAATCAATTCTCCCAAATCCTTCTTCCCTATAAGAATCACAAGCAAAAATATTAATATCAGCTTGAATACTACTTAACTCATTATGCCTATCAACCACATCATTGAGTAATTGCCAACACTTTTTAAAATCTGCAGGAAGTTCTGGTTTATAAAGTAACTTGTATAGTTCTTTACGCAAGAAAGCTGCAACTATCCAAAGTGTCCTTAAATCATAAGACTGAGAAGCGAATGACAGATGGGACTGGTTTTCCTGCGCATATTCGAAAAGTTTATTTTTATTGAAGTCAGTATTCGAAGTCACATCATTCATCATACTCACCCAACTCAAATTAAATATTGCCAAAGATGCGCCAAAATGCATATGGACATCAGACATTCCTTTCTCTAAAATACGATTGATGTTTGCTTCATCATGTTCTATCACATCAGGCCAGGCAAACAATGTTGGCATCCAGGAACGTTCATATGCTTTTTTAGCCATAAAAGCAGAAGTCAACAAGTCTTCCCCTGTAATTTGGGTGAACATTCGCCATCTCAACAAATTTTCAAAATGAACAACTGGTTGATTTTTATTATCCAAATGAAGTAAAGGGTCAGTAAACCGAAATAAAACATGAAAGCACTTCGAATAAATAGGAAAACTATTATAGGTATCATTGTTGACATTACACCATACCTCCGAAAAGTCACGACTTAACAATTCTAATTCCGATTCGGTAAAAGCAAAGTTCGTCTTCCTTGTAACAGCCAGGAAATCTGCAAGAAATGCATCAGAGTTTTCCTCCTTGATTTTGGCTGCCGCAGCCCCAATTGGCATATCATAAAACAAAGTCTTTGATATGATTCTCTCGAAATCCATAACTTTTATTGTTTATATTTGACCTGGAATAAATTGTTTTATTCGGCTTCAACAGGGTCATCTGGGAGTATGTGGAATTCAGCTTCCTTTAATTGTCCCATGACTCCTGCTAGAGCTTGCTTTACCTCTTCCCAAGATTGATATTTCTTGTTATTCTGAATAAATTCCTGGAAGAATCCTCGTCTCAAATTATTAATAAAGTCAGCACTCATATCTTTTCGCATCCAAGCTATAATCGTTTTACCAACCAGAGGGAACTTTCTATTTACTAACGAAGGGTATTTTTCATCTAGCCATTGGGAATTCTCTTCTGACAACAGAACACCTTCTCCCGCTGGCTCTTCAGCCTTAGGGAAAAATATATCTTCGAATACAGTATTATCTGTCTCCTTCAGAAAATCAGTGATGGCATTCAAGAAAGCAAAACGGATTTCATGAGCCTTACCCTCTGAGAAGTAATAAGTCTTCATTCCTATCTTAGTTAAAGCCGTATATGTCTTCTCCAACAGCAATGTGGTTTCACCTGTTTCCTTTATTTTAAAACGATTAGTTTGCATCGTTTCCATAATAGCCGAATGAACATCGGTATTACGGATTACGGCATCAGATACCAGACAATGCATGGCTACATCAGTATAGTTTTTACCTTCCTCAACAATAGTTTTAGCTCTATCATCATAAACCCTATCCATCATAGAACGTAATAAAGACCATTTATGATTTAGTGCAAATTCATAAAGATTGCCTATCTCGGCAAAACGAAGATAAGCATACTGTATATTCACTACATTATAAAAGGGAGCCATTATATCAAACAAATAAAAACCCATATTTTGGTGATATTCGGTCATATAGGCAGGCACAGAAGCATCAGGACTAACAAAAAAATTACTGACATCCAATCTATCCTTAAATGGTAATGATCTTAATGTTGTAAGCATAAAAAACTCACACATACGAAAATTCTGCTTAAATGCACGCCATTCCTTTGCCTCATCAGAATCATTGTCATCAGCAAATTCTATATCATTAAATTTAGTCAAACCAGCAGCCACATTTTTTAGCAATGCGTTATAAGCTTTACCATCTATCGAATGCAAATCTCTCGGATACTTCTTTAACTTTGGCGCTAACAAGCTATTCTGCTCATATCTGAAATATGATCCATTCAAAAGTTTTTGAAGCTGGTTAACATTCTTAAAAACTGTATCCACTTTTACGACCTCTGCATCATCAGAGATTACAGACGGATAAATTCCACCTTCGGTCTCAGAAATGACATCATATAACTCATATAGCTTCATAGAATAAAATGAACGCAAAAAGAAGATTAATTTCTTTGTTTCATTATCACTATTTGCGTTGTATATATATGATAAAGTTTTGAGAACATATCCTAAACTTACATCATACTCAGATTCTATATCAATATCAAAAAGATTTATATCTAATTTATAACGAATGTCTTTAAAATAATTAATTACGAACATATTTATTCCAGACAAATCTCGATAATCCAATAAATCTTTTATAAAATCTTGATGACTGTCCAGACATTTTGTCCATTCATTGAAGAAATATGATTTGAAAATTCTCTTATTGCCTGAATGAGATTTATTATCTTCAAAATCCTCCATGTGCATCAACATTCCAAGAAGTAATCTTAAAGAACGTAGATTCATAGGTACAATAGGTGAAACGCTACCCTTCTCATTATAAAAAGTACATATAAAAAGTGTTTGAGAGAAGAATGAGGAAAGTTTACTGGTTGTCAGTTACTTTCCTCATTTTGGTTAAAAGTGGCGAGGACAGACGAAGACGGGAA
>ERZ791912.395-NODE-395-length-27980-cov-58.012892_pt1 | contig 27980 bp, 20 predicted proteins | sample MGYA00510141_ERZ791912 | MGnify/ENA primary metagenome ERZ791912 (study PRJEB30046, sample SAMN00792082) | human gut metagenome | study: EMG produced TPA metagenomics assembly of the A metagenome-wide association study of gut microbiota in type 2... | reverse complement strand
TCTGTTTATGTAAAATCTTTCAAAGAACTCTTTCTTTATCGCCTTGAGGAATGCTTGATTTCTCAAAAGCGAGTGCAAAAGTACTAACTATTTTCCATTCCCCCAAATATTTCAAGGAAAAAGTTAGGAAAATAGCTATATTTTAACAATTGTAAACATTTCAGCATTCGTTATAAACTATTTTACCTTATTATATATATGCGCATATACGAATGTGCATGCAAGCGTACTCGCATATGCGCATATTTAATATGGTAACTAGTAGACCTCACGCTACAAATCAAAGGTAAAAATAAAATTTTTCTTTTAAAAAGTGCTTTTTTACATTTATTTTTATTACTTTTGTCCACCAAATCAACTCAAATGATATACTATTTATGGTTAAAAAGAAAAACAACAATATAAGCAATCGATTGTGCTCTATAGTAATCGGTCTTGCCATAATATTCATAATTGGATTTGAGACTTATCGAATGATTTCATCTTATATCATAAGAAGAGCGTCCGATAACCAATGGCCAACTCGGGATTTAACATCTGGTCAATATTCTGGCAGCTACGATGGGATTGACATCTCACGTCACCAAGGCAGAATTCATTGGGACGAACTTGGCAAAATCAAGCGTTTGAAATTTATTTATGTAAAATCAACAGAAGGAACCAACATTCAAGACCCATGGTACGAATTAAATATCAAGAAAGCCCGAGAAAGAGAAATACTAGTAGGCTCTTACCATTTTCTTTCCAAAGCTCCAGCTGTCCTACAATTTGAAAACTTCCGTGCTGTATATGATAAAGATAAGCAAGACCTACTACCCGTAGTAGATGCAGAGGATGATGGTACAAAGGGAATGAGTAAAGCAGAGATTCAACTACTATTAAAAACTTTCTGTAAACTTTGCAAAACTTATTACGGTCATACCCCTATGATTTATTGTAGCGAAAGTTACTTCAAGGATTATCTGAGTCCTGAATTTGATGGCTATTATCTATGGATAGCTAGCTATAACCACGAACCCATATTACCAGGAAAACCTCACTACGACATTTGGCAATTCTGTCGCCATGGAAGAGTACCTGGTATTTGGAATTGGGTAGATTTAAATAGATTATCCCCAAATAGAAACATAAATGATATAAGAATGAATTGATATGCTCTCACTCTCTTTAACGTGAGAGCATGTCAAAGTAATCTAAATCGGTAAAATTTATAAAGGCATTTTCAATGTGTAATTTTATATTTTAATAATTGTTTCTGAATTTTACCAATATGCTTTATACTAATGAATCTTCTTTTTACGTCATTTAGTTTGTTAGTATTTAATACAATTAGAATATAAGTTTATTAGATTATCCGGCAATTAGTACAAACGACATTTAGTTTAAAAGCATTGATGAATAAACGTTTTTCAGAACAAAAGATATGTCTAATATTCTAATATTTATTAAAAAAAACATTTTTTATTTGCAGAACTAGCTAAATATCAGATATTTTTCCTATTTTTGCAAACGAATAATATAATATTCGAATATTGGTAATAACGAAAGATAGTATATACGTTTATTAGAATTGCCGGCAATTAGGCAATTTATGTAAACTTTATACAGATTTTAGAAAATATTTAGAAGTATGGAACATGAATTGCAAGAAATTGTAGCTGTAGTAAATAATAAAGGCGGTGTTGGAAAAACCACTACGGTACAATCAATAGCTGCGGGCTTAGTAAGAAGAAACCATAATCTCAGAGTCTTAGTTGTTGACTTAGACCCACAATGTAATCTCTCCTCACTCATGGGTATGAAAAAGGAGGGACTCAGTACCATCTACGAAGCTATGTGCAAGCAAAGCGGATTACCAATCTACAAATGCAAAAATGGTGTATATGCTGTTCCTGGCTCAGGTCAGATGGAAAACATCGAGCAACATTTGCCTGGTGGTCCTTCTCTCCGAGAACAGATGAAGAGTTATACTGTACTCTTAAGTTGTTTACAAGACAATAACTGTATCGACATGACTGGAGAAGGTTTAAAGAACATTTTTGATGATTTCGATTACGTTATCATAGATTGTCCTCCAGCATTATCTAAAAACACCTATAATGCGTTGGTAGCAGCTAGTAAAGTACTGATTCCTGTCCAAATGGAAGCACTTTCAGTAAAGGGTGTTGACGAAATTTTTAGCGTAATGGAAGAAGTAAAAGAATTCCACATGAATGATAATCTTGAAATGATGGGGCTTTTACCGGTTATGGTAGACGAAAGAACAAATATAACCAAAGAATTACGTCAATTACTCGGTGAAAAACATGGGGAAAACGTCATTCCATGCAGAATTCGCCGATGTGTAAAGCTTGTAGAAAGTCAGGCAAGAGGAGAAAGTGTCTTTGAATATGCCCCATATTGTTCTGCAGGTATAGATTACGAGAAAGCTATCAAAATAATGTTCAACTTAAAATAAGAAATTATGGCTATCACAAAAAGAAATATTAAAGAAATAGGGGAGTCTCTTGATAATATGGGCAAAAATGATCGTCCAAGTATATTAAACGCTAATCCTATACAACAAGAACCTGAGAAACAGGTATCAAAGGGTGGCAGAAAGAGAAAGAGTTACTGGACAGCAGATGAACGCAAAAACAGGACTAGTGTAGCTACCTATCTTAATAAAGAAGAGCTTCTGCTCCTAAAAATGAAATGTTTAGCGGACGATATACCACAGGAAAATCTGCTTTACGATATTTTGATGAACTACTTAAAGAAGTAGAAACCACTTTTCTGTTTACCAAAAATAGAGCAGAAACCTATAAAACCACTTTTCTGTTTACCAAGAATGTGAAATATATAAAAGATATCCATTAGGATATTAGTAATATATAATATATTACACAACTTGTAACTACCTGATTTTCCGTTGGTTAAACAAGTATTTGTACATAACAAGGTGGTTTTAGGTACATAAGAAAGTGGTTTTAGGTAAACAGAAAGGTGGTTTATAGTAAATAATAAAATGGTTTATAGTAAACAACTTTGTGGTTTTAGGTAAACAGAAAAGTGGTTTATAGTAAACAAAAAAGTGGTTTTAATATGGCAAAGTCGAAAGAAAATAAGAATTTAGTATGGATTAACACTCCATTTGCACTTACCAAGCTTGACAAGCAATACACTTTGCTGCAGCAAAATATTCTGATGGTTGCTAGTGCACATCTCCAAAAGTATGTAGATGAATATTTCATGGAAAAGAGGCAATTAGGCGACACACGTTCAGATTATCTGTTTGAAAAGGGTATTGAACACGTTGTAATGGAGATTCCACCTATAAAAATAGATATAAAGGACTTTCAGGTATCTACGGAGCTTCACAATTATAAATTGCTTCGCGATACCCTAAAGAATGAAATACTGAATCTTTCTGTACGCGTCAGAACGGATGACAATACAGAAAAGATTCAGCATGTATTCTCCAATATAGAGATTCCTATAACCAAAAATGGATACACAAAGAGCGATGGAGAAAAAGTGGACCGAATTAAAGGTGAGGTTTTGTTAGAAATAGATCCTAAACTCACAATGAATCTATTTGATATGAGTCAAGGATATATTCACCACATCTCTATGATTGCAAAATACTCAAAGAAAATTAATACACCACGTCTGTACATCTATTTACTTAGACAAACTGGTTTGGAAAAGAGTCTGCAAATAAAAGTAGAATATTTGCAGATGAAAAAGTACTTAGGACTAGTAGAATTAGATGAGAATGGTAATATTGCAATAGACGAGAAAGGTGAGCCTATCATGAACAAATATCCTAAGTTTTCACAGTTTAAGAAACAAGTTTTAGACGTAGTGAGAGCAGATCTTTTGCGCATGGCAGAAAGAAATGAAACAGATATTATCTTTGAGGAGTTTAAGCCAGAAGATTTTATTTACCCAAATGGAAAATCAAAGGGAGATCCAGAATACATCGTTTTCAGAATTAAAAGAACCGATGTGGGCATCTTGCATCTAGATGATAAAAATGCTGATATTGCAAAACGTATAAACGATAAACTCGTAAAATCTAAAGATACCCAAACAGAAGTCCAAAAAGAAGGGGACATCTTTGCACATGTTTATCAAGATAAAGATAAGAAAATAGAAGTAGATACATCGAAAGGAGAAGATTTATGGAACCAGTTTATTGCTCTTATCAAGGATAAAAAGCAAAAGGAATTGATCAAAAGAACTAAGTTTATCGGAATGAAGAACAATCGCTTTTGTATCAATATTCCTGATGAAGACATCAGAAAATTCAAAGAAACTGGGCTAGAAAATATGGCAAGAAAGTTTTTTAAATGTGAAGGATCATTAGCTCCTGTATTCTATTTAGGTTAAATCATAGCCTAGCTAAGGGAGTGAAATTCTTACCAAAGATTTCACATAATATTTGAAAATAGAAAACATACCATAAATCCTAAGCTTGTGGGATATAATTGCAATAAATTCTTTATGATTTTATCCCATAAGTTTAGGATATTTCATTAAAACCACTTTTCTGTTTACCAAAATACTGATTTTTATTTATCTAAAACCACTTTTCTGTTTACCAAAAAAAACTATTAAGAAATAAATATTATTTTTTTCTTATATATATTATATATTACGGAATTTCTAAGTATTTGATAAATAAGTACTTATAAAAATTTAGGTAAATAGAAAAGTGGTTTTAGGTAAATAGAAAAGTGGTTTTAGGTAAACAGAAAAGTGGTTTTAGGTAAATAGAAAAGTGGTTTTAGGTAAACAGAAAAGTGGTTTTAGGTAAACAGAAAAGTGGTTTTAGGTAAACAGAAAAGTGGTTTTGGTTGGAAGTCTTTTCAAGTTTTCTATTATTTTTTGTGATTTTAAACTTAAAACGTCTTACTGCTACACACTTCCATTTATCCCATCTTCATCTATTACCTCACCAAAAGCCTTGGCAAAACGATGATAAAAGTCTTCATCACCTGTAAGATGCATCCTAAAATCAGCACCGAACAATACAGGATTTTCTGTCTTTTATAAAAATATCAATAGAATGTAATTAGCTTGTTATCAAACTATTATCATTTATTTTCTAGCTTTTCAAATAACACATATACACCCTAAATCCGGTCATTTTTGGTCATTAAGGTTTTCGGGGGCTGGAAAAATGAATTCAAGTGGCGGGAAAAGCTATTGCTCCCTCAGACTTTTATCGTATCTTTGCACCAGCAATCGAAGGAAAAGCCTTATGTGCCTGAAAACGGTTATCTATGATGACCCAGGCGGGGGATAAATGATGGCAGGCGCCGGTCATCAATGACGACCCCAAAAAGGACAAGAAACGGGGCTTCCGGGGAGTTGCAAAAATGAACCTTTTTAACACAAACGACTATGATTAATTACAGCATCATAATGCGTAGCGTGAACGCAAACCTTCTGGCCATCGTTTTATTTTATGGTATTGAATTCTTAATATAAACTAAGCCTTTTCATAAAAACCACTTTTCTGTTTACCTACTGGTTTAGAAATGTGGCTATAGGCGCCTTTTCTATCGAAAGAACTGTTGCATTCATGTATAATTGCTGTGTTGTTGGCAAATAGATTATTAGATTATACTATTATTCTAATTGCCGCATAAACTAATATTCTGATTTTTTTTCTATGATTATTTATGCAAAAAGTACAAGAAGGGTGGAAAAGCTTTTATAGTATGTATTAGGGGATGACTATTCTACAAAAAGAGGGCATCCGAACAGATGCCGGTTGCCCTCAATGATGAAATGTATCTTATTATATATAAATGCCTTATAATATTATGTATAGATATATTTATCTATTGAATCCAGAAATCTCGACGTATGGCGCCTGACCTCTTCCGTCCTCATCTCGATAAGATACCTTGATCTTCTTACATTCATTTGGCATCAGACAGAAGTAGTTGTCGCTATATATAACTGGGAGAATCTGTTCGCCATCACCACCTTTTAGGTTCAAACGAATTAGAAGGGCAGGAACATTGCCAGTGTTGCGGATTTCAACTTCGCCAATCCACTCTTCACCCTGTTGAACAAAACGTTTACCACTGATGGCAACATCTGCTTTAGGGAGCTTAGAGAGTGCCTGAAGGTTATCTTCTTCCTTACCTTGGACATAGAAGTTGTCAGAAATAACCTGATTGTTCTGTTCGAGATTTAACTTGATGTAATAAACTTCTTCGTCCGGTTCACTTACGCTTACCGCATCTACGGTCTGGTCTTCACCCACGTTCACTTCCTTACTTTCTTCCTTGATTAACTTTCCGTACAGATCAAAGATCTGAACCTTGGCAACCAAGCCATTCTTGGCACCACCAGCGAAGTTAACTACTTCTGCTACTTTTTTTACTGGATTATACTGGATATGCAGTGGCTCGCAAGCCTTCTTTACACCAAAGTATGCGGCAGTTGGCTCGAAGTAATAATCGTAGGTACACCAAACCATGCTTGGCCAACAGGCATGACTCATCCAGATGAGTAAACCAAGACGATCCTGCTGAGAAGACTCGTACATCGCACGGTAGCCATCATAGTTGAGCCACTGTGCCCACTTGGTAAACTGCTCAGCACTCTGAGGCTTGCCATATCGCTTCTCCATGATGTTGTTGAAAGATTCACCACCCTGGGCACCCTTCAATGTATAATCATGCTGCCCCCAGGCATCGCTCTGTGGCCACAGATGCTCCGGTTCCATCATTCTGCTCAGAGACTCGAAGGTAGGCACATTCGGCATACCACGCTCTGAATGCAGCTTATGGCTCTGGTTAGCGAAGTAGAAAGATGGTGACTTCATCTGGTAAGGACCATGACCGCTGACACCGAGGTCGGCTGAGCTAGGAATATACCCCAACTGTGGATGGATATCCTTGACCTGCTCTCTCAGCACCTTGTCGATGGATGCAGGAGGGAAGCCCTCGTTTCTACCGCAATAGATACCGATACAAGCATGGCTGCGGATGCGGGAGATGTAATCGGCAGAGTTCTCGAGGAACATCTTGTCGTCATCAGGATCTGGTCCGTCCCATGGGTTCGCCAGCCAGAAGTCCTGCCATACCATAATACCATACTTATCGCATGCCTCATACAGTTCCTCATCGCCTATCTGACCTACCCAGTCGCGAATCATATTGTAGTTCATCTCCTTATGATAACGCACGGCAGCATCATATTCACGTCCGCGATAGTTGAGGTTAGTCTCCGCGAATCCCCAGTTACCACCCAATGGGTTCAATCGCTTGCCATTGATGTAAATCTTGGTCTGGGTCTCCAGGTCGGCATAGCTCATCTGTCGGATACCAGCTTTATAGTTGACCTCAGAAAGCATCTCACCGGAAGTTTTATCCGATACTCTGAAACCTGCATCATATAAATAAGGAGAACCATAACCGTTAGGCCACCAAAGATTCATGTGCTGGTCCTTGAGTTGTGGATAGTCGGTAGGAGCGAAAGCTACCTCACGTTTTTCATTTGGTTTCAAGCTTACTTCCTTCTCAAACTTGATTTTACCGATATAACCTGCCAATTTCACAGTCTTTTCTGCTGCATCTGCATTCTGCAAGAAGACAGACGGAGTCATTGTCGCCAATGTATCAGGCAAGTTTAAAGTAGATGTTACCACAGGGTCAGAAACACTAACCCCATTGTCATGAGTAAGATAGACATCATTCCAAATACCAATTTCACGACCTGGGGTATTGGTTATCCAGTCCCAGCCGATTGAAGCGTGGAAGGTAGGGTTATCAGCACCCAGCTCGCCACCGTTCAGGTCTGTATTCTGAAGATTCTTCTGCTTCACAACGCCAAAGTGAGCATTCTTGATGACATGTACCTCCAACTTGTTGGCACCTGGTTTCAGTTTCTTGGTAATATCGATGCGAGAGCGGATAAAGGTACCATCAATTCTGCCTATCTTCTCACCGTTTAGCAATATATTAGCCTTCCAGTTAATACCATCGAAATTGAGATAAGTATGTTGCTGCTTGTTGGCTGATGGCTTATACTCGATAGTTGTGCGATACCAAAAATCAGAATTGAAGAACGATTCTGAAATCTGACGCATATTGTCATCGTAGCGATTATCTGGCACCGCACCGATATTCATATAGCTGGTGAGTACGGTACCAGGTACAGTTGCCTGAATCCAGGTATCACTTCCTTCGCGTCGCAACTGCCACTGGTTGAGCATTTGTTTGCCATTGGTAGAGGTTAGGGTATTGGCTGTTTCGGCACGCAAGCCACCCTTACCCATCACCTGCATCTCAGACAAGGCAAATTGACCGGATGCATCCGGTTCTGTAAGCAGCAGCCTAACATATCTCCCATGACCTTTGCAAGCTATTTTTTCTATCAGACCTTTCTGCTTTTGCTGCCCCAAGGTTGCTATATCGCTCCAGTTTTTGGCATCGTTTGAAACCTGAATCTTGCCATTGCGAGCTTTGTTGATCCAAAAGAGATTCACCTGGTCGAAGTCTGCCTCTGTGCCCAAATCTACATAGAGCCACTGAATTTTAGCATCAGTTTTCTTAGCTAGGTCAGACTTCCAGACACTTGCGAAGTGCATGGATGGACGCCAAGAGGTACTGTTGTCGATGAGTTTGATACGCCACCACGCAGCCCCCGGCATAATCAACTCGATGCGTACATGTTCGTAGCTGCCTGGTTTCTTCAGTGGGATAGAAACATTCAATTTTCTAAGTGGGAGTTTTACTACGTCCTGGAACTTGTTAGGGTCGGAACTTACCTGCTGTTTGGTAGCAACACCAGGCAGATCAGAACCTTTCTCTTCACCCAGTACTTCCCATTTCTTACCATTGTGTGAACCCATCACACGAATGGTATAGCCTTGCGAAGCCTTGTCCTTATAGAAAGCCAGTTCACCTGTAAATTCCAATTTCTTGAGATTCACTTTCATGGCTTCCCAATTAAACTCAACAAATGCATTTTCACCTTTGATATATTGGCTTGTAACCGTATTGCCGTCTATCATTTTCTCCTTGTCGCGGTTAGACAATTCGCCCTCATTGGTTTTTACACTGAGAAACGAAGGAGCTTTACTGGTGATGATACCGTCCGTTACGAGATGTCCCGTAAGGTTGAAATCAGCATTAGATGAAGTATATACCATACGGTTCAATGCAATGTTCCTATAGATATAATCCTTCACCATTTTGGGAGCCGTAAACTGTGATGGGCGGCCCGGATATTGTCCGATGCCCCTAGTTTCGGCATAATTGTCGGCATGTATCATGCCTAAAGATTGGCTAAGTATGGCCATTAACACAACTGCTTTTTTCATTAGGTTATAATATTAATATTACTTATTTAGATTTTGTGGTGGCAAAGTTACGAAAAAAAAATAAATATACGCTTGTTTTCTTTCTTAAATTATGGTACTTTTATGTTTTATTTGAACGAAAAAAGTACCCAATAGGTATGGCTTTCTAAAAATAAGCTACACCTATTGGGTAGGAATGAATCTGTCTGTTTCTAAAGAAAACACTTATTTCCAATGAAAAGTTTTCTGTTTTTATTTCATCTTACAGTCTGGAAGAACTTCCATACATCTTTTTCCTTCTATAGTCTTCAGTATGCAGCCGATGGTCTTTCTACCGATGTTTCTGTTTACCGGAACGAGATCTTTACTGATAATTTCTACATAGTGAACGCCAGCGTTAGGCACATCCATAGGTAGCGTACCTTCGGCTTGCATCTTGGTATGCTCGAATTTTTCTACATCGTCGAATCTTACATAGCGGTTGGTCTTGCCGTCAACAAAGCCAACGCATACCGTATCCTTATCTGTTGCGATAGAGGCAAAGATGAGTTTTTCACCAGCAAAACGCTTGAATTCCCTTCCGCGTTCTCGTTGCAGAAGTTCTACCATGGAAACCTTGCATACTCTGCCGCTCTCGTATACCAGAATGAGCCATCCCTCTTCTTCGTCTTCGTGTACTGCAAGTTTCAGGCGATAATCTTGCCAGTCATCGTCATCCAGTACCTTATATTCGTCGGTATCCATCAGACAGATGACGGCAGTAACTGGGCGGTAACCGTCTTCATAATCATGCAGGGCATTGTTGCGCAGACGTGAAGTCTGGATATGCTCTGTGATAGGAGCAGATTCTACATGTTTGACGATGTTTTTAGTTTTCTTTTCATTCTGGGCAGTGTCTACGATATTAGCAGAAGGAGTAGTGTTTACTGCCAGATGCGGAATATGCTCCTCTGCCCATTGTTTTCTGATGGCAAGGAACTTTTCTCTGTAGGTGGCATTTACCTTACGTGCTGATGTTCCCATGCGTTCGAAATATTCACAACCCACGGCGATTGGGGTAGGGCATGGCTCGATATCGATAATGAGTACGGCATTGCTTACTTCCTCGTCGAAGTGAGTATGTACATAGTGGGCAGCCTCCTGTCCGAGATAGTAAACAATCTGGTTGTTGACATATATCTCATATTTGTCTTTAGATCCCTTGAAGAGTGGGTTTTTCAAGTCTTCTTCCAATCCCATTTCGTAACCGATGTCGGATACGCCCAGATACAGATGACCACCTTCGGCATTGAGGAAGGCGCAGATTTCTTGCATAATCTTCACTGTCTGTGCCGTAACATCCACTCGCATGGAGTTCTCTGGATATACGATAGAGGTCTTGAACTCTGTATGGAAGTCTTCCTTGCCATAGTTCTTTTTGTTGGAAGAAGATTTCTGTAGCTTCAGGAGCGCACGAATCTTGTCGAGAATGTCGCCCGCCTGGGTGAGCAGTCCCGATTTCTTGACGAAATTATGGGAGAGAACGAGCGATGCAAGCTGTTGCAGATGAGGATCTTCTGTAAGACTGCTCCAGCGGTATAGCTCTTCATAATGTTCCTCGCTATCCAGACAGCCGATGATGCGCAGTTGCATGAAGTCGTGGCGCAGGATGGCATTGCGTTCGAATAGTTCAGGCTCTGTTTCTGCGATATGATTGATTTTCTTGGTATCAACCTTATCCAATGCTGCAAAGTCGTTGAGAAGTTCCAGCAATGTCAGTCGGCTGTCATAATATCCTATGCGTTCTTTGCTATCCAGCATGATGGCAAGTAATCGGCAGAAGTTGAGATAGTTATAAGCCTTGATGTTATCTTCTTCCAGTGTTGCCTTGGCATCGATGATGGCCATCAGTTCTGATACGTATACTTCGTTCATGGAAACGGCATTAGCCAATTCGTCCTTCTCTTCCTTAGGATTGTATACTTCATGGTTTGCATATCCCAGCATCAGTTGATGGAATGCATCGGCAAGGCTGAATCTGCTCTCAGGCGATTCTCTCAGGAAAGTACCATAGAGATATTCGTTGGCACCTTCGGTAATGTTGTCTACTTCTACAATCATGCCTTTCTTCAAGTCATTGAGGCTCATGCCAGGAGCTGGACAGATAGAGACCGAGAAACCTTCGCTGCTGACGGCTGGAATACGGGGAACTCCAGGCACCTGATTGAAGAGCAGGCAGGTGAGGCGAGAGTTGTAGAACAAGTCGTTCACTCTCACATCGTCTTCGTATTCGGTTATCATGTCGCGCATGGCAAAGACATAGCTTCCGTCGCTCTTTACGTCTTTTACATAAGCACGTAGCAATAGCGGCATTTTCTGGTATTCGAAGGATTGGATATTGACATCGCCAGGGAAGAAAGGTACTACGTCGTTTAATACATCGAGCGTACCCATTCCTTCGCAACCATCTTCCACAATCTTGCATTCGAAGAGAAGTTGTCCAGGGAGCTGTCGGGTCACGATGATCATGGTTTCATCATCGATATAGAGCTTTCTGTTCGTCTTTTTGGATGTCTTGCGCTTTTGGACGAATAGCGAGTGGTTGATATACTCCCATAGCTCCTTGTAATGCTCGATAGTGGTGCCCACCTTACCTCTCAGTTTTACCGGTGGTTTTTCATCGAGTCGGACAGAAATTCCGTGCCAGAGTCCCATACGGGCAGAGAGGGGCATATAGAGATTTTCCTTATCCAGGTCTTTTGGCTGTATGGTGATGGCTTGCTCGTTAATAGACAGCAATGCCATATCACTCTCATATTTAGCTGGTTCAAAGCTTTCCACTGTATCGTTGTTCTGCGAGCAGAGCATGTTTGCCAGTACAAAGGCATCATCGCTGTTGAATGGTAGGGCTGCATCAAACTCTGCTTGGGTAAAGAGTGAAAGGAAAGCTCTCTGCAGAGTCTTGTTAGAATCGCTTACGTTCATCAATGATACCAGGCGGTAGAGTATGGCTTGGTTCAGGGAGGTGTCGTAAATCTTGTGAGTAGCATTTCTGCCAAGTATCAGCTCGATGATCAGTACTTGTATCATCGTCTCCTTAGTGGTTGTATCGCTCGATAGTCGGTCGGTCTGGCTATAGATATTGTCTACGTATCCCTGTAGCAGTTTGAGCCATTGCATCTGGAAAGGTTTTCTGTTCCAGAGATATACTTCCTGGCTGCGGAGAGTGGCAAGAATCGTGTTGATATGTTTCTCCATAATCGAGAAGTCGAGCATGAAGATACATTGCATGATGCAGAATTGCTTGCGTGGATGATAGATGTAGGCACAAGTGGATAGGGTAGAAAGAATATGACTGATAGTATCTTCTGCCATACCGTTTTTCAGAATTTCGATAGCCTGGATATAGTAGGATAGCAGTTCTATGATATCAGTAAAGCGCTGTTCCAGCAGAATGCGTTCTGCTTCCTGACAGCGTGGAAGCAGATACTTGCTTTCTAGAGTTTCCATGCAATGAGTATGAATGTCCAGCAGTTGAGCCTGTAGTTCATCCTGGCTTAGACTGCCGGAAATACCAGCTATCCATCGATGGCACTCCAGGTCGAATATTTCGGATGGTGTATCGCCGAGCATCAGTTTCCTGAATTCTTCTGTGTTCCAGCTTTCATCACCGATGATATTGCGAAAATCTTGATCAGAGAGTGAAAATTCTGATTTTTCTGCACCCAAGACGTCAACCAGTTGTACTTCCATCAGTTTCTGGCGGAATTTGGTAATTCTACATCTTACTCTTGGGGTAAGAGCTGCATTGATAATGGTATCTCGTTTTAGTATGGCAGTGAAGCCATATTGGTCTTCCAGGTGATAGCAATCGCCTACAGTCATTTTAATTTTGAAGTCCACCTCATCATATTCCTTGTAATGTTGTCTCATGAGGTGTTCTATGTTTTGAGCAATGAAAACTTTGCCCAGGTGGGTGGTTACCATCAGACAGTCTAGGGTTTCGGGCATGGGTTGCCTTCTTTGGAAGTCAATCTGTCCTATTTTATAAATTTTGTCTTCCACTTCGATGACGAACTTATGTTCTTCTTCATCTATTCTTAAGACCTTGGCTTTAATATTCTTGTAGTTGTTCATAAATCTTTCTGTTTTGATATGTGCATGCAAAGATACAATAAAAAATGAGTTTTTCAGCATCTTTTCTTCATTTTTTAGGTAAGTTTCTGCTTTTGGTAATTGAGATAGAAGTATCTGTTGTTTTAAAAAGGTGATTAATATTCAAAATAGAAGTTTATGTGGCATAAAAATAGGTATATGTGGTAAACTGGTAATGTGGCTGGTAAATAAAATGTTTATGATTGGTGATATAAATTTACCAAAAAGCTTGGAGAAATCAGGAATTATATGTATTTTTGCAATTGTAGAAAGATAAAAAACTAACTCTTGAAAATAACTAAATGGTAAGAGTAAAACATATAATCTGGTTGTTTTTGGTCTCTTGGATGATGATTGCTTGCCAGCAGGAAAAGCATGATAGATGTGAAGACGATACGAACAGCTTGCTTTCCATTGAGGATTCTATGGAAGTGAACCCTCAGTTTGCCCGTAAGAAAATAGATGATGGAATGAAGAATGCTCCTGATAGTCTTACTTATTATGAGTATATGTCCAGATTGGGTAAGCTGTTTGTTCTTTCATCTTCGCCTGATTCTATGCCCCAGTATATCAATCCCGTCGTAGAATTTGCTGAGCATCAACCAGAATCTCCACGTCGCAACAGCCTTTTGGCATACGCCTATAATTGCCAGGCTGGCAATTATCATAATTTTCATAAGAAGAGAGAAGATGTCATCATGCTCTATCATAAGGCTTACGAATTGCTTAAGAACAGCGATTCTCCTAAGTTGATGCCGGATCTTTGTGCCAATCTGGGAGATGCCTATGTTTTCGACAATGACTTGCCTAAGGCTGCCCTTTGGTATCGCAAGGCACTGTTCATTGCTGATTCTCTCCAATTGCCGAAAGTGCAGAATGCATCCTTGTATATGGGACTGGGACGCATCTATCTGTTGTTGGAAGATTTTGAGGCTTCCTTGAACTGTTATCAACAGACAGAAAAGAGCTTTTCTGATCTTTCGCTCAACCTGCAGGCCTATTTCCTGAATAACTATGGTAATTATTATTACTATACCAAGGATTACCAAACTTCTCTGAAGAAATTCCTGATGTTGAAGAAACTGCTGGAAAAACACGACAAGCGTGAAACCTTCAGCATGTATCTCTGTAAGCTCAATCTGGCTGATGTATATCTGAATCTCAACCAATTAGACTTATCGGATAAATGTTTGGATGAAGTAGAGAATTACATGCGAAAGAATGGCGATGAGACAGCCATTTACTATTGCAATACCATCCGTATCGGACAGGCAGTAAGGAAAAAAGATTGGAATACTGTAGCCAGAATATTGGCTGGAGAAAAATCGAATGACCAGCTGGACTTCTCGCTTCTCCAGATTCGTCATCAGTATTTGGGAGAATATTATGAGGCTAAGGGCGACTATCGCCAAGCTTATCAGAATATGAAGGCTGATGACCTGATGCAGGATTCCCTGGCACACAAACGAACCCACATGCGTTCTGTAGAAATCATGCAGCGTTTTTCTCAGGACACCCTGCTGCTGCATCATCGCATTGCGATAGAACATAAGAATGTGGAAATCCAGCAGGCAAGGGGATTTATATATCTGATTGTAGGTATTCTTCTTGTTCTGATTTTGTCTACAGCCTTGTTTGTGGTTCGTTCCCGCAGAGAACAGGAAGCGGCTAAACTCAATATAATGAACCTGAAATTGAACAATGCCCGAAACCGCATTTCGCCTCATTTTGTTTTCAATGTCTTGAACAACAAGATTGTAAAATCTGATAATAAGGAAGCCAATGAGTTGTTGGAATTGACCAAGCTGATCAGAGCTAATCTGGACATGTCTCTCCAGATGCAGACATCTCTCAGGAAGGAACTGGAATTTGTCAGACAATATGTGCTGGTAGAGAGCAAGCTTATAGAAGACGACTTCAGGTTTGATGTCCAGATAGATGAAACCATAGATTTAGATAAGGTGATAATTCCATCCATGTTTGTGCAGATTCTTGCAGAGAATGCCTTTGTGCATGGCTTGAGGGGCTGGGAAGGTGATAAACGCCTCACGATACAAGTGCAAAAGGGGCAGAAAGAGGATGTTCGTATCACGGTAGAGGATAATGGACCTGGTTTTGATGCCACCAAGATGGCACTTCAGCATCGTACGGGACTCAACATCATCCGCCAGACTATTGCTATCCTGAACGAACGCAATAAGAATAAGATAAGTTTCCTGATGCATAATAAGGTAGATGCTGACGGAAAGATCTTAGGATGTCAGTGTACCTTCTTTATACCTATAAATGTAAAATACTAAAGAATAGTCAGATTATGTTAGCAGTAATAGTTGATGATAATAAGCAAGCTGCCCTGGATTTGGCAGAACGTCTTCGGGAGTTTGAGGATGTAGAGGTTGGGGGCATGGCTATCAATGGTATGGATGGATTGTCTCTTGTCAGTCAGATCCAGCCAGATGTACTCTTTCTCGATGTCCAGCTGCCCGATTTGTCGGGTCTGGACTTTCTGGAGAAGATGAGCAGTCATACTCACGGCAAATGTCGTGTCGTGATGTATACTGCGTATGATGAGTATATCTTGCCAGCTTTTCGCAAGAAGGCTTTTGATGTGTTGCTCAAGCCAATCGATGAGGAGGATCTGGCTACTATCATGCACCGTCTCACCCATGAAGACGTCTTCGTGCTTCATCCGGATGAGAGTAATTGCCGCAAGCAGAATTCTAAGTTTCTGTTTTATACCAACACCTTGGATTTCAAACTGATAGACAAGCGCGACATCGGACTCTTTCAGTATAATCATGAACAGCGCTGTTGGGAGGTGGTTGTTGCCGGGAACAAGAGGGTCATTCGTCTGAAGCGAAATATCAAGAGCGAAGCCCTGCTCGATTTGAGCGATCAGTTTGTGCAGATCAATCAGAAGTTCATCATCAATATGGATTATCTGATAGAGGTGGTAGATAATATCTGCCATTTCTATCCTCCGTTTGATGCGATAGATTATGTGAAGGTGAGCCGCGTCTATCGCCGCAAGCTGATAGATCATTTCCATAGTTTGTAAAGCATAAAGCCTATGTCACCACTGCCTATATTCCCAGTGCCTGTGGTTTAACGTTAATAGCTTTATATTCGAATGAAAAGATTCAGCAGCATTAGTGATTCTGTTAACAAAAGAGGCTCATTCCACTTATTGCCTGACTATGGCACAATATTGCCCTCAACTGGGGCAACTTTTTGCCATTGTCGGGCACAAAATGAAGCGTCGTGAGAAAATTTTCGGGCGGTCTACCATCGCCATTCGAAATATGCTTTCCGGCTGCAGAATGTATGGTTTTGATCGTGAAAAACCTTACTCTCAATTTTGCCATTCACCCGTATAAACACTTAGCTATTTTCTTTTGGAGTTTTTTCGATAATAGTGCATAATAAAGTGTTAAATCTTGGGTAAACGGACTAAAATACAGAGAAATTCTTGGAAAAACGGACAAAATATAGTATTTTTGCCTTGGAAAAACAGACAAAATGCCTCCGTTTTATATTAGATAAACGGACTTGTTTTTTGAAAAAGTTGTATCTTATACATAATAATTAATTAATATTCAATGAAAGCATTTACATATATCAGGCAAGGAGAATTTGGCTTTACTGAGAAGAAAAAGCCTAGGATGATAGATGCGCACGATGCTATCGTGCGAGTAACGCTGAGCAGTATCTGTACCAGCGATCTTCATATCAAGCATGGTTCTGTGCCTCGCGCAGTACCGGGAATTACCGTTGGCCATGAAATGGTGGGTATCGTGGAAGAAGTGGGAGAGAGGGTTACCCACGTAAAGCCGGGAGACAGAGTAACCGTCAACGTGGAGACTTTCTGTGGCGAATGCTTCTACTGCCAGCATGGATACGTGAACAACTGTACTTCCCCACATGGTGGATGGGCACTGGGATGCAGAATCGATGGCGGACAAACGGAATATGTGAGGGTTCCTTATGCAACTACCGGCTTGAATAAGATACCGGATTCGGTAAGCGATGAGCAGGCGCTCTTCGTTGGTGACATCCTTGCTACTGGATTCTGGGCTACGAGAATATCTGAAATTACGGAAGAGGATACTGTCCTGATTATCGGTGCAGGCCCTACGGGTGTCTGCTGTTTGCTTTGCACCCTGCTCAAGAATCCGAGGAACATCATCGTCTGTGAGAAATCACAGGCAAGACGAGAGTTCATTCAGAAGCATTATCCGCAGGTGATGGTTGTAGAACCTGAGGATTGCGAGGCTTTTGTTAAAGAACATAGTCTGCATGGTGGAGCTGATGTGGTGATGGAGGTTGCAGGTGGACCAGATACCTTTCAGCTTGCCTGGAAGTGTGCTCGTCCTAATGCCATCGTTACTGTTGTTGCGATGTATGACAAACCACAGATGCTTCCGCTTCCAGATATGTATGGAAAGAACCTCATCTTCAAGACGGGAGGTGTGGATGGATGCGACTGTGAGGAAATCCTGGATTTGATAGCCCAGGGAAAGATAGATACCACTCCTCTGATTACCCATCGTTTCCCGCTTTCAAGAATAGAAGAGGCATACGATGTTTTCGAGAACCGCAAGGATGGAGTCATCAAGGTGGCGATATTCCCTGGATTAACAAGAGAGGGTGGGTCATAACTCCATGACCCACCCTCTCTTGTTAAAATGCAATGTTCTGTAAATATTAAGCTTTACTGCTAGGAATGGCAGAAGCAACACCTTGGTGCATCATACGCGATTTTTCCTTAGCCAAGGCTTGCATGTCTACAGCCACATCGTCTTCATCCACGATTTCTACGCCAGTCATCGTTTCGATTACGTCTTCCATGGAAACCACTCCTCTCAGACATCCGTATTCATCCACGATGATAGAGATGTGTTCTCGTTTTTCCAACATCTTTTCCCATATCTGGTATAGAGATTCATCTTCGTTGAAGGAAAGAATAGGACGCATCAGCTCGGATAATCTGGTTTGGAATTCATCATCTGAAACCAATTTGAGAACCATATATTTCAATACGTATCCCACAATGATATCCTTGTTGTTGTCATAAACGGGAATGCGTGAGAATTTCCATTCTTTCTGTTCGTAAAACTCCTTGGTAGTCAGATTCATGTTGGCTGATTCTACTACGATGGATGGAGTCATCACCTCCTTTGCCTTTACTCCTGCCAGGCGAATGCAGCTTTTGATGATCTTGCTTTCCGATTCGCGGAAGATGCCTTCTGTAGTACCTACGTCTACCATGGCCGATACCTCTTCGCGACTCACGGAAGCCTGGTGGTTCTTCGGAGTAAATACCTTAGTGATAAGTTCCGAAAGCAGTACCAAAGGATAGGTGATAAAGATGAGCACACGGATGATCTTGGTAGATGTCATGGCAAGAGAGCGCCAATATGAAGCTCCGATGGTTTTCGGGATGATTTCTGAAAGTACCAGAATCAACAGAGTGAGAATGGCGGAAATGATGCCGAAGTATTCTTCGCCAAAGAGTTTCATTGACTCGGCTCCTACACCGGCAGAACCGATGGTGTGGGCGATGGTATTGAGCGAAAGGATGGCACCCACCGGACGGTCTACGTTGTTCTTATACTGTTTCATCAGTGAGGCAGTCTTGTTGCCTTGATTCTCCTTCATCGAGATAAACGACATCGGAGTAGAAAGTAGCACCGCCTCCAGGACGGAGCACAAAAAGGATAGTGACAGAGCACCTAAAAAATATAAAATGATTAAACCCATGTAATTTTAAATTCGTTAATAATATATTATCTCAAGCAAGATAGATATTATTTCCGAAGGCTACAGTTGAGGATGTAATGGGGAACATTACATCTATATTTATCCAATATCAGTGTATTTATAAGTATCATCACAATATGTTTCAATTTTCTGCAAAGATACTGATAAAAAGATGAATCTAATATGTTTTTGTTGAAAATTAAATTGTTTTAATATGTTTTTGGCAAATTTGTAGAGAAGTATAAAAAAAACTAATTTTAACAAAAATATAACGCATAATTCATTGAGTATTTATAAATATCAGGTATTTTTGCAACCAGCATTTAGAAAACAGATTCAATATGAAAAGTAAAATACCCATTATACTCCTTAATTTTACCGGTGTATACGACTTGGAGGCATTTGCCTCAAATAAGAATATCATCCATGTAGATTGCCGGGGCATGAAAGGAGTGGACTGCTATTGTGACGAAGAGGGCAGGGAGGAGTTGCATCGCCGACTTGCTCCTTTTCCAGCCAAGGCTGTTCATTTCATCGATTCCGGTGATTTCCATTACCTTACGGAATATTGGGTATCCCAACTCCATGAGCCTTTCTCCCTGATAGTTTTCGATCATCATCCGGATATGCAGCAACCGGAATGGGAGGGTGTTGTATCATGTGGAGGTTGGGTGAGAGATGTATTGGAGAAAAACCCGTTTGTCGAACACATTATTATTGTAGGTGCATCGGATGAGTTGATAGCTCAGGTGCCTGTTCACTTGAGAGCAAAGATTTTGTTCTATAGTCAGGCAGAGATAGATCATCACGAGGCATGGCCGTCAAAGGCTGGTAAACTCATACATGAGCCGGTTTATATATCCATCGACAAGGACGTATTGAGAAAGCAGGATGCCATCACCGACTGGAGCAATGGAGACATGACTCTCATGCAGCTCCAAGCCGTGCTTCGCATCATCTATGCCCATGAGAAAGTGATAGGGATAGATATCACAGGCGAATGTTCCGCTACGCTTGACTATTTCTCCGAGTTGAAGGATGCTGAGGTCAACAACGAGGCAAATGAAGAGTTGCTAAGGATGATTCTGGAGGAGAACCATCCTTAGCCATATTATAAGCGTATTTTGCTTTTATTTTACTTTACTTCAGTGAGCTTACCCGTCTGTGAGTCGATGATATAGCCATGCAGATTGACATCCTTTGGTACGAGAGGGTGAGTACGGATGGTATTAATCGTATTTCTTACAGAATCCTCGGTGTCATGGAATCCCTCCAGCCAATGGTCTAGGTTGATGCCGCAAAGTCCGATGGTGTCGATGACATCCTGATGAATGCCGCGCTTGAGCATCAATTCCTTCATCTGCTGGCCGTTCATGTGGCAGGCACCGCAGTTGGAGTGGGCGATGACCATGATTTCCTCAACACCCAGTTCATAGATGGCAACCAGGAGGCTGCGCATGGCTGAGTCGAATGGGCTGATAACAAGTCCACCGGCATTCTTGATGAGCTTGGCATCTCCATTCTTCAATCCTAAGGCTGCCGGCAGAAGTTCTGTCAGGCGGGTATCCATGCAGGAAAGAATGGCAAGCTTCTTGTCTGGATATTTACTTGTAAGATACTTTTCGTAACCCTTGCTGGCTACAAATTCTTCATTATACTTGATAATTTCCTCTATGATCATAATATTGCAAATGAAATGTGAAAAGATTTTTTCTATTTCTCTGGGGTAGGCTTGAGGTAAGCCAAAAACTTCTCAGGCTGATAGTTGAGTACCAAATCATCAGGAAACTCTGCTTTTTCTACCAGAGGCATGATGTTGCTGTAGTCGGCAATCATGGTTGAGAAATGGGCATCACTTCCAAAGATGACAGGAGTCTCATACTTCTTGGCAAGCTCCAACAGTTCCAGATTATTGGGGGTAGCCACTGTCTTGTGACGGATGGGAGCCATGGAATGATTGTTGATTTCCAGCAAGGTATGGGTTTCCTTTGAAATCTTCATCAGCGCCTCGAAATCCAGTTCTGCCGTTCCGTCACCGGGATGGGAGATGATCTGTACGAAGGGATTGCGCATAGCATTAATGACCCCCTGCGTGTTCTTTTCCTTGGTTCCTCCCTTCCAGCAAAGACTATGAATGCCAGCGATTCGGATATCCAGTATGCGCCAATAATCCTCATCGAGGTCTATATCGCCCTGGGTATTGAGAATGTTAAGTTCTGCTCCCAGCATCAGCTTGATTCCATAGAGCTGACGGGGAACGCAATGCAGGTTTCTGAAATAGATAGGGTCACAGGTACCCGGAATATTAGGTCCGTGTTCTGTGATACCCAGAATTTCCAACCCTTTTTCTTTTGCTGCCAAGGTCATTTCCTGCAAACTGCTGTAGGCATGACCTGATGCTATTGTATGTGTATGAACGTCTAATAATGTTTTCATACTGCAAAGGTACTGATATTTTGCAAAATAGTCTGTGTCGCTAAAATAAAAAACATTTTTCTTTCAAAAAAAGATGTTTTTTCATTATTTTTTCGTAATATTGCACTCGAAAACAACTTTAAAAGCAATTTATATGAAACGAATTTTTGTTTTAACGGTAGGTTTCTGTGCATGTATGAGACTGATGGCACAATCTCCCATCAGTTTTTATCCTATGGAGAATTCGCAAGACGTCAACATTGATACACATTTGGTGATAGAGTTTGACAAGGTAGTGACAACTGGTAGCAAGGGTGTCATCACCGTTACGGATAAAACAACTCACAAGGTGGTTGATAGAATCGACATGAGTATCCCTGCTGGACCTACAAAAGGACAGCCAAGGAATCCCAATGCCAGATATTCTCCAGTACCCTACATATACAAGACTGGAAATATCACTAACCGCAATACCCGTCCTGGAACTCCGTCAGGTGCAGCCAAGGAAGATAAGCGCAAGTATCAGAAGACCATCATAGGTGGGTTCTCTGATGCTTTCCACTTTTATCCGGTTATCTGTCATGGTAATAAGGCTACTGTTTATCTGCATAACAACATGCTGGACTATGGACATGAGTATGAAATCAAGATTAGCAAGGGGGTTATAGAAGGATGGAATGGAAAGACATCATGGAAATTCACGACCAAGCGAACTATCCCTTCTTCTGATTTACATCATGTGGTAGTAGCTGCAGATGGAAGTGGAGATTTCTCCACCCTGCAAGGTGCCATGGATTGGATACCGGATTCATTACCTTCAGAAGCTTGCAGAAAAACTGTATTCGTGAAGAATGGAGATTATGAGGAGCTAGTGTATTTCCGCAATAAACGATTCGTTACTATCCAGGGAGAATCAATGGATAGAGTAGTGGTACATTACCCTAATAACGAGGTTTTCAATCCTCATCCTGTAGATATCAAGACCAATGAGCAGAAAGGAACCTTCCCTTCACGCCGTGCGGCAGTGGCAGCAGACAACTGTTCCGACATGATTTTCAAGAATATTACATTCAAGACTGACTGCAAGGGACAGGCAGAGGGATTCCTGCTCAATGGTGAAAGAAACTATGCAGAGAATGTACATGTCATAGGTGATGGTGATGCTCTTCAGGTGAATGGATCAGCCTACTGGCTCAACTGCGTGGTTGATGGAGGAGGTGATACGGTATTGGGAAGAGGTCCATCCTACTTCGATCACTGCACCCTTTCCAGTTATGGCGCATTCATGTGGATTAGAAATACCAAAGAGAACCATGGTAACATTTTCAATGACTGTACCTTCAAGGGATTAGGTCAGGATGCTGTGATAGCCCGACTTCCTGACAATAAGGGGAAAAACTATCCTGATGCAGAATGCGTTTTGCTGAACTGTACTCTTGACGGTGTACCTGTGGAAGGATTTGGCCCTGTAGCTGAGACAGCATCTACGGCAAATCTCCTGGAATTCAATAGTCATGACAAAGAAGGAATGACTATAGATATCAGTAGAAGAAACAAGCATGTCCGTCAGCTGGATGCCATTAAAGATGCTGAGACAATCGGAAAATATTCAAATGCAAGTTGGGTATTAAATTGGTAGATCTCATTTGTTCTTCAAAGTCATGAAGGCACAAAAGCCTGTGGTAAAGCTAAAGTTCTTGCCAAGAAAGGCTTCTACTGTTTAGTTATAAGGATGATTATGATAAATAGGCGCAAAATCTTCCGTAATAAAAGAAAAAGGCAGCTGTGAGCATTCTAGAAGATGCTTACAACTGCCTTTCCTATTTTTATATGGAAACTACTGTTTAAATTCTCTCAAATAAGAAGAAACATCGCTTTAAGCGAAGTCCTTCATGTTTGTTCTTGCACCATACTCAGCGCAAGCTGCAACTACCATTGCAAAAATGATTCCTAATACTGTCATAATTTTTCCCTTTCTCTCAAAATTTATTAACCAAATCTTTACCTTTAAAACTGAAGGTTTCTTGAAAGCATCCTAAGACGCTTCTCAAAGCCTGTTTACTTACCGAGGCTAATCTTTCTGTTGACATTTACAATCTCAGCAAAAAGGGCAGCTACAACTGCCAATGTCATTCCTAATACCATCATAATTGTTATCCTTTCTTTACTTTATTTATCTTTTCGAGTGCAAAGGTAATGCCTTTTTGTGTACGCACACAATTTTTAGGGCAGAAATTGTACAAATGGCTCGATTTCTTGATTTCAGTCAAGTTTTGTCATATACATAGTGGCAAATTGACATGCTTCTAGCTTAGCTCTGTATGATGTAAGAAGTTCTGGGATAACAGAGATTGCTTCTGTAGATACCTTATACCATAAAACATTTTAGCAAGGTGGTAGGGAAAAATGTCAGTCTGGCTGGCGGTTAATAAGTAAAAAATCTACCGGTATAAATCAACATTGATATTGAATGGAGAATCAAAATCCCTCAACATCGCATGCTTTGTATCTTTCTCTGAAAGATTGGCATGTACTGTAGGGATTCTCCAGTCAATATCTAGCGTTTCATCAATGATGGAGATTCCTCCATCTGCTTCTGGATGATAGAATTCATCACATTTATACTGGAAAACTGCAGTTTCTGAGAGAACAGCGAAACCATGGGCGAAACCTCTTGGAATGAAGAATTGAAGGTGATTGTCCTCTGTTAATTCCACAGCTACATGCTGACCATAGGTTGGAGAACCTTTACGGATATCTACGGCAACATCAAGCACTCTTCCTTTTACACATCTTACTAGTTTGCTCTGAGTAAAAGGGGGACGCTGGAAATGTAAACCTCGCATGACGCCATAGCTACTCATACTCTCATTATCTTGGCAAAAGTTCACCTTATGTCCGATAATAGGAGTTACTTTCTCGTCAAATTCCCGTTCGCTAAAACTTTCAAAGAAATATCCCCGAGCATCACGGAAGAGGCGTGGCTCTATAATGAGAACACCCTTTATGGCAGTTTTAAATATATTCATTTCTTTTATACATTTATTTTTAATGCAAAGGTACTACTTTATTCCAAATTTTCAAAAGAAAACAGTATTTTTTTTCTAGTTATCATAATAAGGTGGTTTAATTTTGGTTCTTCCGCTTTTTTCGTTGCTAAGTAGCAGCAAAAGACAATAGAAAGAAGCTTGGTTCCGTTATATATTTAAAATCACGACAAATTAAATATATACAAGATGGAACCAAGCTTCTTATATCATAGTTTCGGCATAAGCCGCAGTAATCAACTATCGAAGCACCTCGTTTCAATGATAGCAACTGAAAGCAAATACCAAGAAGCTTGGTGTTCCGATAGTTTGAAACAAACAGAAAGCTTTTTTTAGTGATTTGGGACTATAATTATCTAAAATCGAAAGCTCAAATCTACCCCACATTGGAATGGGTTACCACGCTGGGCAAAGTATTCACGTTTACCTGTTGCTGCATTATCTACTGCAAATGTATTATAATTAGTATCGGTGAGATTCTTACCCCAAATATTTAGCTGCATGATACCGAAATCGAAGGCTATATGGCCCCCCAATACAGCATAAATATCCTGACTGTAAGTATTGCCATTATCCCAATACGTCTTTCCTTGCATATTTACATTGACTCCGAAAAACATGTTACGCAACAGCTTGGAATTGAATGCCAGACGATAATCAGCCATAGCAGATAAAGTATGCGTTGGAACATATGGAACCTTCTTGTCTTTATAACTCACAGTCTTTTCACCTTCTCCATCAGTATATTCATCGAAAACAGCATGAGTATAACCATAATTCAACATCCAGTCTATATTTCCGTTGGCTAATTGTCCTCTCAAGGCAGCCTCTATACCGCAGCTATGGCTCTTGCCTGCATTCACCATCATTCTGCCAAAGCCATAATTACCTGCCATTACCGAAAGTTGTTGGTTCTTTACCTTCATATAAAAGGCACTGAAGTCGAGATGAATGGCATGATTGAAAAGATTGAGATGAGAACCCACTTCGTAATTCCATGATACCTCTGGTTTATAAGAAATAGTCTGGTTCACTTTCTTATAATCTTCTGCCGTATGAGGTACTTCATAATCGCCACGCAATGCCTGCTGGCGGTTGGCATTCAGCTCAGTCTGAAGTATATCGCTAAACATCTGAATATTATATCCGCCGGCACGATAGCCTTTACTGATGGTGGCATAGATATTACTCTGCTGATTATCAAGGCGATAAGTCAGACCAAATTTCGGAAGAAACTGGCTGTAATCATCATTTGTCTTTTCATCCAAGGCACTCCTAAGTGTATAGGTAGCCTTCTTCCCCATCATATTTGCCGTCATTGCCATATAGGCAGATGACTCATAATGAATGCCCGTATGCATATAATCATATCGCAAACCCAATGTTGCCACCAGATGAGAGGTAATATCAAAATTACTTTCATGATAAAAACCGAGGTTAGCTTGGGGAGTATGATAAAGTCCAGGAGCCCCCATTCTGACCGTCATACTGATACCTCCTGCCTTTTCTATAGCAGCATTTGCCGCAGCATTAGCTGCAATTTCAGGCATTCCCTGCGCCATCATTTTCTTCACCATCAAAGCATGAATGGCAGTATACATCTGCTGCTGAATAGTATTGCCTATCGGAGCTGTCATCGCATCATCGAAGAAGACTGGACCATTGGTCTTCAACCATTGTTTGGAAAAGAAGCCACCTGCTGCCCAATGCCAGAAACCACCCACTGCCCGGTTACTCTTCAAGGAGAGTTCTTGAGTGAAGGAATTCTGCAATTGTTCCTGTAGGATATGCATGTAATCTGCCGAAAGATAATCCTGATCCATCAACATGCGATCCTTGACATACTGATAACTGGAAACAGAAGTAAAATCATATCCATTTCCTGTATAACCAAGTTTCAGTCCTGTTATCAGGTTATTTCTCCGATACGTTCCAGGGAAAGTAGAAGCAGGAAGGTCAGCCTTACCAGTCTCCAAATCAAGCTTTCCATAAGGGAATCCATTCTGATCTACATACTGGTAATTAGCAAGAACATCCATCTTCCAACCCGAATCAAAACGGGTTTTGAGAAGCATCTTGCCTCCAGCTTCATTATATTGGTCAGAACGGTCACCGGTATGAGTGTTTCTGAAAAATCCATTCTGTCCCTCATAGAAACCTGCTAGAGAAAGAGCAATATGCTCATTGAACTTCTGATAATGAGCCGCTTCTACATTGCGGAAATACTTACTGCCATAGCTCAATCTGATGTCACTACCCTGGTAATTGAAAGGATTACGGGAATACATCTTGACCAATCCACCCTCAGTATTCTGACCATACAGTGTGCCTTGTGGCCCTCGAAGCACATCAACTCTACTCATCTGGTAATTATGGAGATTAAATGCTGACTTGCTCATCACTGGAATACCATCGAGATAGAGACCGATGGCAGGACTATTGACACGGCTGCCTATTCCTCTTACATAAACAGAAGATGAAAGACGGCTACCATAATTGGGCATAACAAAATTAGGAACAAACTGCGAGAGATCACGCAAATCAGATACGCCAAGTTTTTTCATTAGAGGGCTACTCAGCGATGTACTGCTGAGCGCCTGCTGTCGGAGGCGTAACACCTCCTTGGGTTGTGATACCACCACCACTTCATCAATATCGAATACCTTGCTGCTATCCGATAATGCGGATTCTGCAGAAATAGGCAAGGCTATTCCCCAACCTGCCATTGCCAACATTATTTTGTAATTCATAATCTCTTATATTCTTTCCGTATGATTTTAATTCGGGTGCAAAGGTACGAAGAATCATAAGAATGGGAAATCCTTATTTATTAGGAACTCTATTTGGCAGGAAATGTCATAAAGGGATAGAAAGAGTAAAAGCCCCTAGCCCAAGAAATTTCTTGAAGCTAGGGGCAGCGAACTTAAACCTAAATATTGATAAATAAAAAAATCCGGAAGATCTTCCGGATTACCATGCCTCTAGCTTATCTGCTATCTCAGGCATCTTACTCTTAGTGAAAACAGGATTCTTGCCTTCCTTCTTCTGCTGGCGATAATCCTGCAGCAGGAAGACGGCTTGGCGGGAAAGCAGGACGATGGCCACCAGATTGCAGAGCGTGAGAAGAGCCATCGTGATATCGGCAAAGCTCCATGCAAAATCCAGCGATACCACAGCTCCTACCATCACCATCGCTGCCACGGCAAGACGATAAAGAAATACACCTAATTTGGAATCCTTGATATATCTCACATTGGTCTCGCCATAATAATAGTTGCCGATGATGCTACTGAAGGCAAAGAGCCATATCATTA
>ERZ791912.390-NODE-390-length-28116-cov-26.468836_pt1 | contig 28116 bp, 14 predicted proteins | sample MGYA00510141_ERZ791912 | MGnify/ENA primary metagenome ERZ791912 (study PRJEB30046, sample SAMN00792082) | human gut metagenome | study: EMG produced TPA metagenomics assembly of the A metagenome-wide association study of gut microbiota in type 2... | reverse complement strand
TGGCCCTCACTTTGCGAGCAAAGTGAGCTACAATGCTGGCGCCGCAACAGACGACAGTGTGGGCCTGTGCAATTCTCCGCAGCAAAGGCGCTACCGCTAACCTTTGATATTTCAATTTTGAACACCCTCCTATAAATATAGGGAAACACAGGAGCGTCACACCGCGCCAAAATAGTTTTGCACCAAAAGCCTTGGCGGAAAATACGCGTCCAAGACTTTTAGTGCAAAATATCATCTGACGGAGCAAAAGATTTTCCACGACGCCACAGCGCTTTCAGCCATCGCAGCGGAAAGCCTTCAGAGCGAAAGTCTGCCACGGCAGCCAGCCCATCTCTCCTGCCCCTTCAATCGTCGGTTTTCAAGAGGAAGCGCTCGCGGCGGAAGCAGCGGTAGAAAGGTGCTTGGGGGTCCACGGAATAAGTGATGCCGAAGACGCGGCCTATGATGCAGCGCAGGGGCACGATGTAGTTACCAAACTGGCCGTAACCCTTGCAGACCACAAAGCGTCGCACCATTTCTTGCCCGTCGCGCAAGAGGGTCTCCACCACAACGGTATCTCCTGGCAGGGCCTCCACGCGCTCAACGAGCACTTGGTCGTTACCCGCCGGACTGGCGAAAGCAACGAGGTCACCCTTTTTCGGCAGGCATTCGCCAACGTGGTGTTCTCCGAAAAGACGCGGCAGCGGTGTGGCCCATCCGTAGGCCAAACGATTGACAGCCAAGCGGTCGCCTTGAAGGAGGTCGAGGTCGTAGCGGTTGTAGGGCATCTCATATTGCGTCACCACCATCATCCTCACCACCAACAGCAACGCCACCGCCAGCAACGCTGGCAACACAGCAAAGCGCAAGAAAGCCTTCCGCCCCTTCCAGTGGAGCGGTTTGCGAATTTTTCCGATATAGCGCTTAATGGTTACCATAGTTGTTGTGCATTGTGAACCTCTGCAAAGGGCGTCGGGAAATACCCCAAAGCTTACTGTATATTCGCCACCCACTTCAAGATGCGGCTCCAGCGGATTTTACCGCTAAAGAGGCCATAGTCGGGGTCGAGCGAGAGCCAAACGAAGAGCGGTTTGCCCACGATGTGGTCTTCTGGCACGAAGCCCCAGAAGCGGGAGTCGGCGGAATTGTCGCGGTTGTCGCCCATCATCCAGTAGTAGTTCATTTTGAAGGTGTACTGGTTGGTCTCCTTACCGTTGATATATATCTTTCCGTTTTTGACTTTCAAGTCGTTACCTTCATAAACGCGGATGGCGCGTTCATAAAGAGGCAGATTGTCGAGCGAGAGCACCGCAGTGACTCCGCGCTGCGGAATCCAAAACGGTCCATAGTTGGCCGTCGTCCATTTCTTAGCCTTGTCGAGCGGGAAAAGTTCGTCGCCACTTGAGAGCGGGAAGCGTCGTGGGTTGGGCGAGATGAAGCCTCGGCGGATAAGTTCCTTCTTGACATGGTCGGTCATAGGGAACCCTGCGCCCGAAGAAAGATAGCCGAGCTCTTCGTCCGTGATGCCGAGTTCTTTCTTGGTGTCCTCGTCGAGGGCCATGATGAAGCTGACCTCATAGCGGAATTGCACATTTTCGGGTTGCTTCATGGGGCGTCCGTCGAGATAGATGATGTCGTTTTTGATTTCAAACATCTGTCCCGGGAGTCCCACGCATCGCTTCACGTAATTCTCGCGGCGGTCAACGGGGCGCGTGATGATGTCGCCAAATTCTTCTGGCATCTCCCGCATCGCGAGGCGTCCCAAGGCATAGCGGCGAGCATATTCCTCACGCTGCTCGGTGAAGGGGGTCTCTGGCGTGAGTTGTCGGTAGGTGCCGTTTTGCATCTGCGTCCCAACGCCCATCTGATAGACCATTCCGTAATAGTCCTGCTCCGGATGTTTCGAAGCAACGGTGTCGCCCGAAGGATAATTGAATACCACGATGTCGCCGAGCTGCACTTCGCCCAGTCCCTTCACGCGTCGGTAGTCCCAATGCGGCCATTCAAAATAGCTGCGCGTGCCAGTGATAGGCATGGTGTTTTGCGTCAGCGGCATAGTGAGCGGCGTTTGCGGGATGCGCGGGCCATAGGAGAGTTTGGAAACGAGGAGATAGTCGCCCGTCAGCAATGTTTTCTCCAGCGACGACGATGGAATCACGAAGTTCTGGAAGAAAAACTGGTTGAGGAAATAGATGGCAACGAGGGCAAAGACGATGGCGTCGACCCAGCTCATCACGAGGCGGACGGTGCGGTTCTTGGAGTTTTTCCACCATCCCCAGTTGATAAATTTGCTCACGTAGACGTCGTAGATAAAAGGCACGACGAGGAATCCCCACCATGAGCCAACCCAATAGAGGAAGAGGAGGTAGAGAGCGAGCACGATGCCGAACTTGATGTAACCGCGTCGGCGGGACGGTATATTCTTGAAAAACATGTTGTTGACTGTGGATTATTTTTTCGGGAGAGCTAAGCAACGTTGCCCCCTCAGATGTTCAGAACATGCCCTTGAAAAGGTCGTCGGTGGTGAGCAAACCAGTGTGGTTGGCTGTAAACTCAGCGGCGAGCACAGCTCCGAGGGCGAAGCCGCGGCGGTTGTGGGCATCGTGGGTGATGGTGATGGCGTCGGCCTCACTGTTATAGGTGATGGTGTGAATGCCCGGCACTTCATCGCGGCGCACCGCGTCAATACGTAGCAGATTGGCGGGCTGCTCCTTGCTTCCCGTCACGGTGCCGTCGGCGTTATGCACCTCGCCCTTCACCCAGCCTTCCTTGCGGTCGAGATTGTCGCAAATCTGCTCAGCGAGCGTAATGGCCGTGCCGCTCGGCGCGTCGAGCTTGTGCACGTGGTGGGTCTCCTCCATCGTCACGTCGTAGTCGGGAAACTGGTTCATGATGCGTGCCAGATATTTGTTGACAGCCGAGAAAATGGCCACGCCGAGCGAGAAGTTCGATGCCCAGAAAAGGGTGTTGCCCTCAGCAATCAGCTGCTTCACGTCGTCCTCATGGTCTTTGTGCCATCCTGTTGAACCGCTCACCACCTTGACACCGGCCTTGAAGGCTTCCACGTAATTGGCATAAGCCGCCGTCGGGGTGGTAAACTCGATGGCCACGTCTGCACTGCGGAAGGCTTCCGACTGGAAGTCCTCACGGTTGTCCACATCAATGATACTAACAATTTCATGACCACGCGAGCGAGCGATTTCCTCAATCATGTGGCCCATCTTCCCATAACCTATTAAAGCTATTTTCATCAGTTGGAGTCGGATTAAAAAATGTACTATTTATATTGGTGTAGCAAATTTAATGATTTGTATTGACTTTCAGCACTCCCGCCCCCATTTTTTGTGCTTCCGCCCGTTTCTTGGCCGTTCATCCAAGGCTTCTCGATGGTTTTTAATAACTTTGCAGAGGTTTTCAAGCACTCAACCACAAACAAACAGCCAATGACAAACGAAATTTTTGAACATAACAGCGCTGAAACGCCTAAAGCGCAGCAGCCGCTGAGCGAATATGTACCGTCGCCCTCACCGCAGAAAAACGGCAACGACAATGGTAACGACAATGACAATGCCACGGAAACGCTCTTCGAGGAGGTCAACCGCATGTACACCATCCGCGAGGCGATCAACGAGGCGAAACGCTGCCTCCATTGCAAGGTGCCACAATGCAAGAAGGCCTGCCCCATTGAAAACAACATCCCCGACTTCATCCACGAGCTCTCGATGGGCAACATGGGCGAGGCGATGAACGTTTTGCATGAGAAGACCAACCTGCCAGCCATCTGCGGCCGCGTGTGCCCTCATGAAAAACAATGTGAGGGCCATTGCGTGCTGGGCAAGAAGGGCCGCCCCGTCAGAATCGGCAAACTGGAGAGCTTCATCGCTCAGTTTGACTCCGACATGCAACTGACGCACGAACGCATCCCAGAAAAGACGCGCGGCAAAGTGGCCATCATCGGTTCGGGGCCTGCGGGACTGACCGTTGCCGGCGACCTGGCCCGCCAAGGCTTCCACGTGACCATCTTCGAGGGACAGCCTGAAGCTGGCGGCGTGTTGATGTACGGCATTCCAGAATATCGTCTGCCGAAGGCCGTCGTCCGCAACGAAATCAAGAAGATAGAAGACCTCGGCGTGCATTTCGTGCGCAACTGCCTGGTAGGAACGCCAGAGAGCGGCGTAACGGTCGACAGTCTCTTCGCAGAGGGCTTCGACGCCATCTTTATGGGAACGGGAACGGCACTGCCGCAAAACCTCAGCATCCCAGGTTCCGACTTGCGCCGCGTGACGCAGTCAACCGACTTCCTCCACAACGTGAATGCCTATGTCGAAGGTGCCCTCCCGATGGAGATGGTGCCGCTGCGCAAAGGCGACAAGGTGGCGGTGATTGGCGGCGGCAACGTGGCGATGGACGCGGCACGCACCGCGCGACGCCTGGGAGCTGACGTGACGGTCATCTACCGTCGCACGCAAGCTGAGATGCCAGCCATCCAAAGCGAATATGAAGACGCCGTGAAGGAAGGGGTCAACTTCATGTGGCAGACCAATTCCCTGGAGTTTCTGGGCAACAAAAAGGGACGTGTCTGTGCCATCCGTCTCTCCACGCCCGACGGAGAATGCACGGAACCCTTCGACCGCGTGTTCCTCGCCATCGGCTCGCGCCCTGCCAGCCGCATCGTCAGCTCAACGCAGGGCATTGAGGTCGATGAGAAAGGATATGTCATCGTGGGCGAACGCCCGATGGGCATGACCACGCGCCGCGGCGTATTTGCCGGAGGCGACGTTGTCCACCGCCCGCAAACGGTGGTGCTCGCCATGAAAGCGGCCAAAGAGGTGGCATTGGGCATTGCGCAATATGTGGATGCCATCAAACTGCTGCAAGACTGCGGCCTGAAAGCGGAAGAATAAAGAGGTGGGCAAAAGCCAGAAGAGGATCTGCGCGGGTTGAGGCAAATAGCATGGCGGGGGCGCCGCCGCTGAAAGGAGCGCTATGCGAACATGCAGCGAAGGCCTGCGGCGAAGCACTGTAGCTCACTTTGCTCGCAAAGTGAGGGGGACGAATATTGTGGCGGCCAAGCACGAGCTGAAAATCTAACAAAGTCATGCCCTGGAGCGTTGGTCATGTTCGCTACGTGTTCGTGGCCCTCACTTTGCGAGCAAAGTGAGCTACAATGCTGGCGCCGCAACAGACGATAATGCGAGCCAGCGCAAATCTCCGCTGCGAGGGCGCTGCTGCCAATCTTGATTTTTTTTGGATTTGAACACCCTACCTTTCAGGAGCGCTGCCGCCAATCTACCAACCTTGGTTTTCCCCGCACAATCCTCCCCGCTTATAATATTTCAATTCACAAAACTCCCCACACAAAAACATTCCCCCATGAAACACCCCCACTCGATTATCCTCGGCGCTGGACTCCTGGCGCTCGCCACACAGGCACAGGCGCAGCAGCGCCCCAACGTCATCGTCCTCGTGGCGGACGACCTGGGCTATGGCGACCTCTCCTGCTATGGTGCCAACCGCGTGTCAACGCCGCGCGTTGACAGCATCGCCAACAGTGGCGTACGCTTCACGGACGCGCACGCCGTGGCCTCAACGAGTACGCCAGCACGCTATTCGCTCCTCACGGGAGAATATTGCTTCCGCCGCCCCGGCACGGACATCGCCACGGGCGACGCGGGCCTCATCATACGCCCCGACCGCTACACGCTGGCACGGCTCTTCCAAGACAACGGCTATGTGACGGCGGCCATCGGCAAATGGCACCTCGGCCTCGGCAACGAAACGGGGAAACAGAATTGGAACAAGAAACTCGACCTCGGTCTGGACGCCATCGGCTTCGACTATTCTTACATCATGGCGGCAACGGCCGACCGCGTGCCTTGTGTCTACATCGAAAACGGAGAGGTGGTGAACTACGATGCCTCGGCGCCCATCAGCGTGAGCTATTCTAAGAACTTCAGCGGCGAACCGACGGGGGCGAACAATCCTGAACTGCTCACGAAACTGAAATCGTCACACGGCCACAACCAGGCCATCGTCAACGGCATCGGCCGCATCGGATATATGAAAGGCGGCGGCAAGGCGCTCTGGCGCGACGAAGACATCGCCGACACCATCCTGACGAGCGCCGTGCGCTTCATGGAGGAGAATGCCAACAAACCTTTCTTCATGTATCTCTGCACCAACGATGTCCACGTGCCACGCATGCCCCACGAGCGCTTCCGTGGCAAGAGTCCGATGGGACTGCGCGGCGAGGCCATCCTGCAATTCGACTATACGGTCGGCGCTGTGGCCGACGCGCTCAAACGCCTGAAACTGGACGACAACACGCTCATCATCATCACGAGCGACAATGGTCCGGTGCTCGACGACGGCTATCAAGATCAGGCTGTTTCGCTGGCTGGCGACCACAAGCCGGGTGGCCCGTGGCGCGGCGGCAAATACAGTGCCTACGAAGCGGGGACGGCGGTGCCTTTCATCGTGAACTGGCCGGGACACACGCCGCAGGGAATGGTGAGCGACGCCCTGGTTTCGCACATCGACTACATGGCGACATTAGCGGAAATCATCGGAGCGAAGGTGCCGTTAGGAGCAGGAACGGACTCGCAGCCGCATGCCGACACTTGGCTGGGACGCAACACGACGCCGCGCCCTTATGTGCTCTCGATGGCGCAAAACAGAACGCTGACGCTGCGCACGGCACAATATAAATATATCGAACCGAGCAACGGGGCGGCGAAGATTAACACGGTGAATATCGAAACGGGATATAACGCGAAACCGCAACTCTTCGACATCCAGAAAGACCGTGGAGAAACGAAGAACCTCTTCACCGCCCTGCCAGAGGTGGGAAAGAGCATGCAGACGATGATGGCTGAGTTGCGCCAGCCTTTTGCCAGCGGCGACACGTGTTTCTGGTACCACCTCGTGACGCCCAACCGCGCCAACCGCTGCGTGACATCGACGGGAGCGGGCAAGGGGCTGGTCGGCAAACTGCAAAGCGCAGGGGCGGCATCGGAATGGAAATTCGTGAAACGCACGGATGGTGAGACTTACGACATCGTCAACCATGCCGACGGCTCCTACATCGTACCAGGAAAGGTGGTACGCCCTGCCCTGCAACTCACCACGTCGGCCACACCGCCGGCAACGGGATGGGCGATGAACACGAGCGGCATCATGCGCTGTCTCTTCTCGGTGACAAACGGCACGTCGCAGTTCAACCAGAGCGTGAACGCCCCGAATTATTTCGTCTTGAACTGGGGCGACGGCAAGAACACGACGGACGCGGGCTGCCTCTACGCGGCAATGTTGGTGACGGCGACGGCGGAACCCTCAACGGGGATTCACGAGACGATCATCGAGGGCAGTGAGTTCATCGTGAAAGACGGACGTCTCTGCCTGAAGAACTCGGACGAACCGGTGGTGCTATATGACCTGACGGGAAAGCGTCTCTCGGCAAAACAGTTGCCAAAGCAGCCGGGCATCTACATCGCCACGGTGGGCCAACGCAGTTTTAAAGTAATGATGTAAAAGGAATTGAAAAGGGTGTCCTGAACGGGACACCTTTTTTTATGGGCGGAAGTTGGGGGGCGAAGGATACAACGAAATTTATTGGGGCGAAGCATGACAACGAATTTTATGGGTGGTCTCAGACGGCGTAACAACGAATTAACGAATTTCTTGGCGGCGAGGGACTGGGGCGAAGCACTGTAGCTCACTTTGCTCGCAAAGTGAGGGGGACGGATATGTCGCGAACTTGTCTGAAATATATTGTGGACTATGCGGCGCCAGCACTGTAGCTCACTTTGCTCGCAAAGTGAGGGCCACGAACACGTAGCGAACATGACCAACGCTCTGGGGCATGACTTTGTTGGATTTTCAGCGCGTGCTATCGCCGCAACCTTCGCCCCCCTCACTTTGCGAGCAAAGTGAGCTACAGTGCTATCGCCGCAACCTTCGTCCCCCTCACTTTGCAAGCAAAGTGAGCTACAGTGCTATCGCCCCAACCTTCGCGCCCCTCACTTTGCGAGCAAAGTGAGCTACAGTGCTATCGCCGCAAAAAGCGTTACAATGCTGCGCCGCAAAAAGCGTTACAATGCTGGCGCCCCAAAGCACCAGCCTCCCCACCTCCCACACATATTTCCCCATCTCCTCTAACAAGTCATCGTTCTGCGGCCGCGATTCGTGCGACCTGCGGCCGCGAGTAGCATTACCTGCGGCCGCGAGCAGCACGATTCGCGGCCGCGAATCGATGACATCTCAGTAATGCCGTTGACACTTCCAACAAAGAAAAGCGCGGAATTGAACCGAATCAATTCCGCGCTTGCATTTTTTATGTCGGGGAGATTAGATTTCCTCGTCGCTTTCCGACCAGTTTTCGCTGCTCCAGCCTTGCTTGTTGCTCCAGTTGTCTGGAGTTTCCTTGCTTGAGTCAACGCCCATATTAATATTCGATGCGCTCATCATGAGCGATTCGGTGAAGAGTGTCACCTCAGTGCTCTGCGGAGCGATATATTTCTTTTTCATATCGTATGTTTTTACTGATGATACATGTTGATTAACGGGCAATGAACTTCTTGCCGTTCTGGATGTAGAGACCACCCTTCACTGCCTTCACGACACGGCGACCGCTGAGGTCGTAGAGCGGAGCATTGGCAGCTTCAGGAGCCACGGCATTTTCAATGCCTGTCACTTCGCCGAAGTTGATCATCACGGCTGAAGCACCTGCTGGCTTCGTGATATATGCCTTGTTGGCGCCAATCTGAGTGCCAATGAATGCGAAGAAACCGACTTCGCTGCCCGACTTACCGAGCGTGAGAACAGAGCTTGCCTCAACGGCCTTCGGAGCCAACGTACCTACAAGACCCTTGCCAGTGGCAGTGCCTTCACCGATGGTGAGGACAGCCTTCGTGGCCGAGCTTTCGCCAACGAGCACGATGCCCTGCTCTGCAGCAACACCAGTGTGGCTCTTCGTCAGATTCATAAAGTTACCATTCAATTCGCCAGTGTAAAGCTCTGCACCTTCAGCAGCGCTGACAGAGAACGGCAGATAGGTGGTTGCGTAAGAGGCATCGCCTGCGGCGTGGAGAGCGACTTCGAGCTCGACAGCAGGAGAAATGAAGAAGGCTGAAGCAGAATTCTTCATTGAGTTTGGAGTATAATTCATCAGACCATAGCCAGAGACATGAAGATACTTGTGTTTATCTCCACTGGCATTGCGACATTGGAATGTAGCCTGCGTTCCTTCACCAGCATTGGCTAATTGGTAAAGGCCAGCATCCTTCTTCTCTACCATTGACAAATACTTTGAATTAGCGCTGGCATTGGTTTTTCCAATATACTTGCCAGTATTAACGTTATAGATGTAATAACCATTTTCATTGGAAACGAATTTCCAAATGGCCTCTGGCATATCATTATTGAAAGAGTTGCAACGGACACCGACATCTCCGCTATAATTGCTTGCCAAATAAGCAGCTTTAGCTTCTCTATCAGCCTCTGGAAGATCACCGTGATCATTTATTGCAAGATTACGGCAAACACTTCTGACACGCCATAATTTGTTTGAAACACCTTTCAAAGTAGCTGTAAGAGCCCGAGCTGTTTCATAAGTTTTATCTGACTCATAAGCAGCAAGAGCTGACTGATATGCAGCGTCATCCACAGCGAAAATGCTTGCCAAACCCTTTCCGATATTGGCAATTTCAGCAATAACGGAAACGGGGTCTGTCTTTGTAGATAAGTCTTCGATTGAAACTTCCTCAAAATACCAGCTTGAACATGTGCTTGTTTGCCATTTTACAATGTCTTTGCCACCTGCCATGTGCCATTTATTATAGCCATCGAATCCTATTGCAGCAGTTCCCAAACGATCACCATCATTGGGGTACAGATTAAACGCTTCTGCTTCTGAAGCATTGACAAGATGATAGGGGTAATCGTTAACATTGGGAGTTTTTCCCATATAAAGTCCAGTTGCTACATTCTTGAACTTATATTTCCCATTCGATTCCTCAATAGTCCAGCAAGCTGATTTACTATCTTTATCAGAACCAACGCTACGAGCTTTTAAATTATAATCAGGCGTAAATGCATTTTCTACGGCAAAGCCCATATATGCCTTATTATCACGTTCGAAATTCTTGATGAGATAAGTTTTCCCATTTTCTGGCAGCTTGTAGAAATTCATAGACGAAACGAAGAATTCAGAGGCTGCTTTTATTTTTTCGTCATTATTTGCTGGCGTTTCAGCTGATACCAAAGTTTGAAGTGCAGAATACTGCTCTGTCGTTGGTAAGAACAAACCATCTTTATGACCTGCATATTTTGTCAACAATGCTTGAGCCGTAGTTTTGGTTGATTCATAAATTGGAGCAACTTCACTATCCGCAAGTTTCTCGAAAGACCAAATGGAACCTGCGTCATCGGCGTAATAATAACAAAGACCTGACTGCTGAAGATCGTTCCAGCTATAATAGCCAAAACTATTATCAACGCTAATAGCGTATCCTGTATACTTATCTTTTGTAAGGGCCTTGATGTACCAATCGCGACCTCCCTCTTTCCACAGACCGTCTCCGACGTTGTCAAGTTGTTTCGTTGTAACAGCATTATGAACTTTCACTTTCATTACGCCGTTATCGCTTACGCCGGTGAAATAGAACAAGCAAGCAACGCTCTTGTCGGAGACTTGGCTCATTGTTCTATAATCGCCAGTATACATTGCGTACTTAGTCGAACGCAAATTCTTGATTAAATAATACACTGGATGACTTTCATCTGTTGTCAAATCTGGCAATCCAGAATCATCTTGCGCATAAGAAGATACCCCCCCAAGAAAGGAGAACACCAACAATAGCAGAAAAGTAATTTTCTTCATAAGTTATTAATTTATTATTTGTAGATAGATTTGTTCTATGAGTTAGACAATTTTTAAGTTAGAATGGATATGGCTTTTAATTGTCTGAGGGCAAAGTTATTAATTTTGTCTTAAATTCAATAGGGAATCAAGAAAAATTTTTCAAAAAACATTATATTAAGTGCTTAGAATATAGTTTTTTGTGGTTTTTCTGTGAGGATGAAGGAGAGGGAAAGGGCCGTGGGACGGGGCGTTATGGGATTTTTAAGAAAATGCGGCGGGGAGGTGCGAAAAGTTGTAAAAATGGATTGGCGCGGGATAACGAAATGTATTTGGGCGCTTCATTACGACGAATTTTATGGTTAGACTCGGACGGCGTAACAAGGAATTAAACGAATTTCTTTGGCGGCGAGGGACTGGGGCGAAGCACTGTAGCTCACTTTGCTCGCAAAGTGAGGGGGACGAACACGTAGCGAATATGGCCAGTGCTCTGGGCCATGACTTTGTTGGATTTTCAGCTCGTGCTTGGCCGCCATAATATTCGCGCCCCTCACTTTGCGAGCAAAGTGAGCTACAGTGCTATCGCTGCAACCTTCGCGCCCCTCACTTTGCGAGCAAAGTGAGCTACAGTGCTATCGCCGCAACCTTCGCCCCCCTCACTTTGCGAGCAAAGTGAGCTACAATGCTATCGCTCCAACCTTCGCCCCCCTCACTTTGCGAGCAAAGTGAGCTACAGTGCTATCGCCCCAACCTTCGCCCCCCTCACTTTGCGAGCAAAGTGAGCTACAATGCTATCGCCCCAACCTTCGCCCCCCTCACTTTGCGAGCAAAGTGAGCTACAGTGCTGTCGCCGCAACCTTCGCCCCCATCACTTTGCAAGCAAAGTGAGCTACAGTGCTGCGCCGCAAAGTGTCGCAAGGGAGCGTAACGACACTTATAACCATGAATTAGGGGTGCTCTGAAACTGGAATTTCAGGACACCCCTAAAAGGTATTATATATTTTTCCACCCCGTCTTAGGGCTTCTGGAGCTCTTCAAGCGCCCGCTTCACGATGTCGTTCTTCTGATTGATGATGCGGAAATACTCGTTGCGGTCCCATACGTTGTAGGCCACGAGGGCTTTGAGCATAAAGGCCATGTCTTCGCGTGCCTCCTTACGCTCGGCCTCATCTTTCGGTTTGATGCCCTTCTTCTCGGCTTCTTTCTCGATGTCATCGAGGAGAGAGGTGGGGATGGCGTAGGAAGAGAGGTAGTCGTCGAACGACTTATAGCGGCGCAGGATGGGCTTGCGGTTGCTATCGGTGAACCGCAGGGCGGCCTGCGTGATGAGGTTGTTGCGCGAGAGGGCACGATAGTAGGGCGTGTAGCTCGTGGTGTCGAGTGGCACGAAGATGTCGGGCATGATGCCACCGCCGCCGTAGACGGTGCGGTGTTTTTCCAACGTGGTGTAGACCTTTGTGCTGTCGAGGTGGATGCTATCGAGGTGCATCAGTTCGCCATGCGTAAAGCGCGTGTTGAGGTCTTCATTGTATTTCTCTTTCTCTCCCTTCACGTAGGGCTTCTGGATGCAGCGGCCAGAGGGGGTATAATAGTGAGAGACCGTGAGGCGTATCATTGAGCCATCGGGAAGTTCCACGGGGCGCTGCACGAGGCCCTTGCCGAAGGTGCGGCGGCCGACGATGACGCCACGGTCGTGGTCTTGCACGGCACCGCTCACGATTTCGGCGGCCGAGGCGGTGTATTCGTCGACGAGGATGGCGAGGCCGCCTTTACGGAAGAGGCCGTTGCTGCTGGCACGCAACTGCGAGTCTTTTCCCGTGCGACCTTGTGTGTAGACCACCAGACTGCCACCAGGGAGAAATTCGCTGGCGACATCGACGGCCGCGCCGAGATAGCCGCCGCCGTTGACACCGAGGTCGAAGATGAGCTTTTCCATGCCTTCGCCCTGAAGTTTGGCAATGGCGTCGTGGACTTCCTTGCCTGAGGTGGCGCCGAAGCGCTCCAGATGGATATAGCCGATGCCGGGGGCGATGATATAGGCCGCGTCGACCGTGTTGACGGGAATCTTGTCGCGCGTCACCTTAAACGATAGGGGCGCTTTCACGCCGCGACGCACCACGCCGAGCACCACCTTGGAGTTTTTCGGTCCGCGAAGCAAGCGCATGATGCTGTCGCGGTCCATCTTCACGCCGGCGATGGGGCGGCCGTCGACACTCACGATGCGGTCGCCAGCCACGATGCCAGCCCGCTCACTGGGGCCTTTGGCCGTTGGCTGGATGACAACGAGCGTGTCGTTGAGCATATTAAACTGCACGCCGATACCCTCGAAGTTGCCCTCCAGAGGTTCGTTGAGTTTGCGGGTCTCCTCGGCATTGGTATAGGAGGAATGCGGGTCGAGTTTGGAGAGCATGCCGTTGATGGCATCCTCCACGAGTTTTTTCTGGTCGACACTGTCGACGTAGAGATTAGAGATGGCCAGTTGTGCAAACTGCAATTTGCGAAGCTGTTCCACATCAATGTCGGGCTCGCCGCGTTTCTGGGCGAAGGCCGTTGTGCAAGCGCAGAAGAGCGCGAGGCACACGAGGATGAGATGTTTTTTCACGATGGGTCTTTATTTTTTCTTGGGTAGAAAGTCTGTCACGTCTTTGCCGAAGGCGATGAGTTCACGAACGACGCTTGAGGAGATGCTGAGATAGTTGGGGTCGGTGAAGAGCAACACCGTCTCGACGTCGCCAAGGCGCTGGTTCATGCTGGCGATGTCGCGCTCATATTCGAAATCCTTCACCGAGCGCAGTCCGCGCAAGATGAATTTCGCGCCCTCGCGGTGTGCCAGGTCGATGGTGAGGTCGGAATAAGAGACGACCCTCACGCGCGGTTCGTCGGCATAAAGCTGCCGGATGTGTTCCACACGTTCTTCGGCAGTGTAGAGCGCCCTTTTGTTTTCGTTGACACCCACGCCGATGACGATTTCGTCAAACAGCGGCAGTCCGCGCTCCACGATACTGGCGTGGCCGACGGTGAAGGGGTCGAACGACCCCGGGAAGATGGCGATGCGTTTCATTGTTTTGCTCTGTTTTGGAAAGGCCCGATGGCGGCCTCTCTGTCAAATTTCTTCGTCTTCCTCGGCTGGGTCTTCTTCCACCACGAGGTTGTTGATAATGAAGTTTTGGCGCTCCATGGTGTTCTTTCCCATGTAATATTCAAGGAGTTCCTTCACCTGGTCGCTCTTGTGGAGCGTCACCTGGTCGAGGCGCATATTGGGGCCGATGAAGTGTTTGAACTCGTCGGCGGAGATTTCTCCCAGTCCTTTAAATCGCGTGATTTCGGGGTCGGGGCCGAGCTGCTCGATGGCGGCCTGGCGCTCTTCCTCGTTGTAGCAATAGATGGTTTCAAACTCTGAGCGGTCGGAGGTTTTGGCCTTTTTGAGGATGGCGGCACCAGCGCTCTGCTCGTCTACGCTCTTCACGCGCGGCGCCGTGCGCACCTTCTTTTTCTTGTTTCTGACGCGGAAGAGGGGCGTCTGGAGAATGAAGACGTGTCCCTTCTTGATGAGGTCGGGGAAGAACTGGAGGAAGAAGGTGATCATGAGGAGGCGGATGTGCATACCGTCGACATCGGCATCAGTGGCGACAATGACTTTATTGTAGCGCAGTCCGTCAAGTCCGTCTTCGATGTTGAGTGCGGCCTGCAAGAGGTTGAATTCCTCGTTTTCATACACCACCTTTTTGGTCAGTCCGTAGCAATTGAGGGGCTTGCCGCGCAGGGAGAACACGGCCTGCGTGTTGACGTCGCGGCTTTTCGTGATGGAACCGCTGGCGGAGTCGCCCTCCGTGATGAAGATGGCGGAGTCGAAACGTGGGTCGTAGTCATCGGCTTCCGTTTCCTGTGCCTTTTTCTTCGATGCCTTTGGCGCTGGGTCGTTGAGATGCACGCGGCAGTCGCGCAGTTTGCGATTGTGGAGGTTGGCCTTTTTGGCCCGCTCACGCGCCAGTTTCGTCACGCCAGCGATGGCCTTGCGCTCCTTCTCGTTCTCCTGAATTTTCTGCAAGAGCACGTCGGCCACGTCAAGGTGTTTGTGGAGATAGTTGTCGACATTCTCCTTCACGAAGTCGCCAACGAATTTGTTGACACTCACGCCCGAAAGCGGGAAGGGGTTGCCGTTGGAGTCTTTGTCGGGCGCCATGGTGAGCGAGCCGAGCTTGATTTTCGTCTGGCTCTCGAAGAGCGGTTCGATCACGCGGATGGCGATGGCGGCCACGAGGCCGTTGCGCACGTCCTGCACGTCGAAGTTCTTGCCGAAATATTCCTTGATGGTGCGGGCGATGTGTTCCTTGAAAGCACTCTGGTGGGTGCCGCCCTGCGTGGTGTGCTGGCCGTTGACGAAAGAATAATATTCCTCGCCATACTGCTGCGTATGGGTGAAGGCGATGTCGATACCAGGGCCTGAGAGGTGCACAATGGGATAGATGCCCGGTTCCGTCATGTTGTCGTTGAGTAGGTCTTCCAGACCATTGCGACTGATGATACGCTGGTTGTTGTTGAAGATGGCCAGGCCGGTGTTGAGGTAGGTATAGTTCTTCAGCATGTTCTCCACAAACTCCATGCGGAAACGGAAGTTGGTGAAGAGCGTGGCGTCGGGCTGGAAGAAGACGTAGGTGCCGTTTTCCTCCTGTGTCTCGCCCTCGATGTCGCTGACGAGTTGTCCTTTCTCAAACGTCACCTCGCGCATCTTTCCCTCGCGGCAGCTGCGAGCCACGAAGCGGGCACTCAGGGCATTGACGGCCTTGAGGCCCACGCCGTTCATGCCGACGGAAGCGGTGAAGACGGCGGTGTCGTATTTTGCACCCGTGTTGAGCTGCGAAACGGCAGCCTTCAGGGCGCCGAGGGGAATGCCACGGCCATAGTCGCGCACCTCTGCAGCGTGCTCGTCCAGGATGTTCACCTCGATGCGCTTGCCGAAACCTTCGTTAAATTCGTCGATACTGTTGTCGATGGTTTCCTTGAGCAACACATAGATACCATCTTCGGCGTGCGAACCGTCGCCAAGGCGTCCGATATACATACCGGGACGCTGGCGGATGTGGGTCACGTCGTCGAGATGGCGGATTTTGCTCTCGTCGTAGTCGGCAGCCGAGGCGGGCTGGACGTTTGTGTTGTTTTCTTCTTGCATTGTTTTCTCTGAGAGGGGGATGTTCTAAACTGGCTTATATAAGTAGGTGTTCAAAATTAGTTTATACTATCCATGTAGGGATAAGCCAGTTTAATATTGCCTTGCCGCATTCTTTTGCCCCTACAACTGTCTTTCATCAGTCACGTAGCCCGCTACGCTCCTTCTTCAAGACAGCTGTAGGAACAAAATAATACGACAATTCAATATAAACTAATTCTGAACACCTACTTAGTAGGGGTAAGTAATGGTATAAATTGCTACTTAAAATTGGAAGATTAAGTAATGGAGATTGCGCGGAAAAAGGCTGGGCTGGGGCCCCTGCGCGCTGGCCCGCATAATCGTCTGTTGCGGCGCCAGCATTGTAGCTCACTTTGCTCGCAAAGTGAGGGCCACGAACACGTAGCGAACATGACCAGCGCTCTGGGGCATGACTTTGTTGGATTTTTAGCTCGTGCTTGGCCGCCACAATATTCGTCCCCCTCACTTTGCGAGCAAAGTGAGCTACAGTGCTTCGCCCCAGGCCTCCGCCAAATGTCCGCGCGGTGCCCCTTGCAGCGATGCCGCATTCGCTATGCTATTTGGCTCAAAAACGCGCAGAGATTTTTCCGTATTTTGCCCCCTACTTATACATTGCCTTTGAAGCAGCGGCGGCGCTTATGTTGTTCCGTCTTGAAATACTGCCACTGGTTTTGCACCTTGTCGTTGACTTCCAGTTCGGGATTGCTCTCGGCATATTCAAATCCCATCTTTCTATAAATGGGGATGAGGTCGGTGAAGAGCAGGGCGTTGGCACCCTTTCCCTGATAGTCGGGACGCACGGCCACGAGCAGGAGGTCGAGCGTTTTCGGGCGTTTCCACATGAGCGCCTTGAGCAAATGAAACCATCCGAAGGGCAGCAGACGGCCCTTGGCTTTCTGAAGGGCACGCGAGAGCGAAGCCATTGAGATGCCGACGGCAACAAGTTCGCCAGCTTCGTTTTCCACGAGCGTCACCATGCGAAGATCGAGCACAGGCACGTACATGTTGACATATTGGTCGATCTGGCGCTCTGTCATTTTCGAGAAGCCAAACAGAGGGGCGTAAGCTTCGTTGATGAGGCGGAAGATTTCATGGCCGATGCCAGATTGGCGCACTTCTTTCTTGCTGGTGAGCTTGCGCACGTGGAGGCCATATTTCTTGCTGATGATTTCAGAGATGCGGCGGTGCTTTTCGGGAATTTCCTCAGGCACATAGATTTTCATTTCCACCCAGTCGGCCGACTTCACCAGGCCGAGTTTTTCCATGTGCTCGGGATAGTAGGGATAGTTGTAGATGGTGGCCATCGTGGAGAGTTGGTCGAAGCCCTCAATGAGCATGCCCTCGGCATCCATATCGGTGAATCCGAGCGGACCCTCGATTTCATCCATGCCACGCTCCTTGCCCCACGCCTTCACCGTGTCGATAAGGGCACGGCTCACTTCGAGTTCGTCGATGAAGTCAATCCACCCGAAGCGCACGCACTTTTTATTCCACGTTTCGTTGGCGCGACGGTTGATGATGGCCGCCACGCGTCCGACGATTTTCCCGTTCTCGTCGTAGGCCAAGAAATAGTCGGCTTCGCAAAATTCGAAGGCGGCATTTTTCTCAGGCGAGAAGGTGTTGAGCATATCGTCGTAAAGATCGGGGACGGAATAGGGATTGTCCTTATAAAACTCGTAGTTGAAGCGGATGAAGCGCTTGAGCTCCGATTTGCTGGTTACTTTTCTGATTTCAACAGACATATTTATATATGTGTAGGTGTTCAATATTATGCCACAGTTCCCGTTAAGAGCCTGTTAGCCAATTTGCCTACAAAGTTACATAATTTATCTTTTATAGCGGATTTTTTTCTGATTACGAACAGTTTTAAGGGTGGGAGGTTTATAATTGGGAAATTGGAGGATGGCGACTGCGCCCTCGCGGTGGAGATTTGCGCTGGTCAGCACAATCGTCTGTTGCGGCGAAGCATTGTAGCTCACTTTGCTCGCAAAGTGAGGGCCACGAACACGTAGCGAACATGGCCAGTGCTCTGGATTATGACATTGTCGGTTTTCCAGCCCATACTTGGCCGCCGCAATATTCATCCCCCTCACTTTGCGAGCAAAGTGAGCTACAGTGCTTCGCCCCTTCCTACGCCCATATATATACGTCAATTCATTGTTGCACCATCTGAGTGAAAAAAGACAGGGCATAAGAAATAATTCCTTACTCCTCAAAATTGCTCAAGTTATTTTTTACCATTACTTAAACCATCCTCACCGCTTAACCCTTTTTTAGCCACCGACTTACCCCCATTCCAAGGCTATATCGTATCTTTGCAATTAAGTAGGTGTTCAAAATTAGTTTATACTATCCATGCAGGGATAAGCCAGTTTAATATTGCCTTGCCGCATTCTTTTGCCCCTACAACTGTCTTTCATCAGTCACGTAGCCCGCTACGCTCCTTCTTCAAGACAGCTGTAGGAACAAAATAATACGACAATTCAATATAAACTAATTCTGAACACCTACTAATGAAAAAAACTTTCAACCATGATACCTATCAAACATTTCTTCTTGGGCCTTTGCCTGATGTGCCTGTCAACAGGACAGGCCGCAGCCCAAAGTTATGCCCGCCTATGGAAGGACACACAGGCGGCGATGAACGACGACAAACCGAAGACGGCCTTGCAAACCGTTGAACGCATCGTGGCGAAGGCGACGGCTGAACGCCAGGAGGCCCAATTGCTGAAGGGGGTGTTGGTGCGGCTGCAACTGCATCAGGACATTGCGCCCGACAGTGCGAAAAAGATGCTCAGACAACTGGAAGAAACGGCTGGACGGCCAGACGGCATGACGCCAGAGGCCGCCGCCCTGTGGCGCTCCGCTGCGGGACAATTGTGCATGAAGCAATGGGGAGACACGGCGGCCATCAGTCGCGGCAAGGACTTGCTGCGGGCTTCGGTGGCCGATTTCGAGAGACTCCACCAGGCCAAGGCGACGAACTATCTGCCGCTCTTCGTGGAGGGGAAAGACAGTCGATACTTTCAAAATGACTTGCTGTCGGTGTTGGCGAAACCGCTGCTGCAAAATGCGGCGTTCACACAGGAGGAGCGCCGGGCAATGGCGGCGAAACTGTTTTGCTTTTATAACACCAAACACTTGCGCGAGGCGGCCTTGCTCTCGGCGCTCGACACCGTGCGCCTGACACCCTACCGCCTGCCGATGACGGAAACGCTGCGGAAGATGGCGGCGGACTACCGCGATGTGCCACTGAACGTGGAGACGTATATCGAACTGGTGGCGCACGCCAACCGCGAAGGCAACGCGGGCAACGCTACCGACAGCATGGTGGTGGCACTGGCCCGCGAGGGACTGGCGCTCTACGGCAAAATGCCACGAGCGGAAAGGTTGCGCCACTGGGTGAAGGAGAAGGAAAACACGGAGGCGGCGCTCTCGCTCCAGCGCCAACGCTTCTTGCCAGGGAAGGACTATGCGTTGACCGTCAGGGTGAGGAATGCCAAGGACGTGACGTTGCGTCTGGTGAGGCTCAACGCCAAAGCCGACGACAAACGCCTGACTGCGGGCAACGAGAAAGCGCTGAGGGGCATCGCGGGGCGCGTGGTGAAGACTTACGACAAGGCATTTGCCGCCAAACCGGCATGGGCGTTTGTCGAAGACAGTATGCTGGTGCGCTTCCCCGAAACGGGGGTCTACCGTCTGGAACTGCTCGTTGAAGGGAAAGCCGTGGCGAGCGAAACGGCCTATGTTTCGCGTCTCTTCGCCATGCGCCTGACATCGGAGGGCGACACCTGCCGCCTGCGGGCCGTGGATGCCGTCAGCGGCCAACCGCTCAAAGCGGCCAAGCTCCGCATCCTCCACCGAGAGAACGGAGAATACGTGCAGCAACGCACGCTGACCGCTGATGCCGAAGGGGAAATTGCAGTGAGGAGAGAGGCAACGCGGAGCAATCTGCGCTATTTTCTCTCCACGCCCGATGATGCGTTTCTTCCCAGTCTGTCGTTGGGATTTTCTCTGGGAGAGGCCGACGACGTTGTCAAGGAAAGCACCACGGTCAGTCTCTTCACCGACCGCGCCATCTACCGGCCAGGACAGGAAGTGGCGTTCAGCGGCATCGTCTACACGCAACGGGGCGACGAGGTAAAGGTCCATCCGCGCTTCAGTTCGGATTTCCTGCTCCGCGACAGCAACGGGCAGGAGTTGGCACGATTGACGTGCCACACGGATTCGTTTGGCGTGGTCAGCGGACGTTTCCGCCTGCCATCGGTCTGTCTGCCGGGAATATTTTCCCTGCAAGGCACCAACGGCGGTTACACTAATTTCCGCGTGGAAGAATACAAGCGGCCGACGTTCACGGTCAGCACATCACTACCCCAGGAGGCGTTCCGCCTGGGCGACTCCATCACCATCAAGGGGAAGGCTGAGACGTTCACGGGACTGCCCGTGAAGAACGCCCGCGTGAAATACTCCATCGGCCGACAAGGTAGCTATTTCTACTACCGCAGCGGCCAGGCGGGGGAGACGATGGAGCGGGAAACCGTCACCGACTCTTTGGGAGCGTTTTGCATTCCGCTGACACTGCGCCTCAACGAAGACCGATACGACGGGGCACGCCCGCTGCGCTTTGCTCTTTTCTCCATCCAGGCTGATGTCACGGCGGAGAACGGCGAGACGGCTTCCACCTCGCGCTTCGTTTCTGCCAGCACGAAGTCGTCATGGCTCTCCACGGATTTTCCAAAGACGGTGTGCCGCGAGGTGCCGGTGCGCTTCACGGTGGCCCACACGGGAAACAACGGACAGGTGCTCGGCGGGGAGGCCGACTTCCGGGTGACGCAAGGCCAACACTCCGTGGCCACTGGCCGCCTAACAATGGGGTGTCAGGCCCTGCCGAAAGAGATTGCGGCCCTACCCTCTGGCGAATATCTCATGAGCATCGCCATGACGGGAGTGGACACGCTGAGGCAGGCTTTCGTTATCTTCTCGGAGCACGATGAGCGCCCCTTCGGCCATCAAACGTTCTGGAATTATGTACGCACTTCGGAGCGCGGCGACAGTGCTTTGGTGGTGGTGGGGTCGCCCTGCGACAGCGTGACGCTCTTCTGCGACATCTTTGCTGGCAACCGCCGCGTTGACCACCGCATGCTGACGTTCTCAAACCGCCTGCTGCGCTTCCCGCTCTGCTATAAAGCAGAATGGGGCGACGGGGCGACGGCGATTTTTGCATTCGTCAGAAACGACACGCTCCACCGCGTGAGCACTTCCCTGATTCGTCCGCGACCGGAAAAACGCCTAAATCTCCGCTGGCGCAGTTTCCGCAGCACATTGCAACCGGGACAGGGCGAGACTTGGAGCCTGCAGGTGACGAACGCCGATGGCACGCCAGCAACGGCTTCGCTGATGGCGCGGCTCTACGATGCGTCGCTCGACGCTTTCGCCACCTCGAAGTGGACGCTACCGCTTTATTTCGAACGCCACGTGCCGATGGCACGCTATTCGGACATGCCTGCCTATGCGCTCTGGCTCACTTATCAAAAGTCTTGGAAGGCGGGGACGGTGCCGACGATGGCCTTCACCGTTTGGAACGAACAATTGCTGAGTTCTTCTTATGGCATCACCACGGATTATGCCGTCAGGATATTCGGTTCGATACGCCTACAAGGGAAAGGACAGGTGCTCATGGCCAGCGCCGCCACGCGCAGCAACGGCAGCATGAAGCGGGAGTATGAAATCTCTGTCAGCGCCGATAGCGCCGATAGGGCCGACGAGGCCGCGCAACCGGAATCGGCCACGGAGGTGGCGGAAGCAGGCGCGACGGCTGGCGGCGGCCAAGCCCGCGTGAATTTCGCGGAGACGGCGTTCTTCCTTCCGGCTTTGCAGACGGACGAGAACGGCATGGCAACGTTGTCTTTCACCCTGCCGCAGAGCCTGACGTCGTGGAACTTCACGGCCTTGGCGCACACGAAGGGGATGGACAACGGACGGCTCGACACGACGGTTGTGGCGCGAAAAGAGCTGATGGTTGAACCAGCGCTGCCGAGGTTTGTTCGCCAAGGCGACCGCCTCACGGTGCCTGTCACGCTGCGCAACTTGACGGAGAAAACGCTACGCGGCACGCTCTTCTGCCACACGGCTGACCCCGATGGCCGACAAGGTGCCAAGACGCAAAAAAGGAAATTCATGTTGCGGGCGGGAGAGGAACAGGTGCAGCGTTTCGACATCGAGACGGCGGACAACGCTTCGCTGCTACTCTGCCGCATCACGGGCGAAACGCTGGATTTCAGCGATGGCGAGGAGCATCTGTTGCCAGTGTTGGCCAACAGCGTGGAACGCTCCGTGAGCGTTCCGTTTGCCATGACGAAAGCGGGACGCACGGAAGTGCGCACTGACACGCTGTGGAGCCGCCAAGCTGAAAACCGCCGCCTGACGGTGGAGATGACTTCCAATCCGACGTGGAGCGCGGTGTCGGTTTTGGCTCCGCTGGCAACGGCCAACGAGGAAAGTGCCACGGGATGGGCTACGCGCTACTATGCCCTGCTTCTGGCGGAACAACTGACGAAGGAGAACCCAGTCATTGCACGGGCCTTGGCGGACTCGGCGGCGGTTTGGACCTCGCCACTCTCGCGGAATAGTGATTTGAAACAAGTGTTGATGGCTGAATCGCCTTGGGCGGCCGAGGCGAAGACGGAACGGGAACGGGCGGCGGCGCTGGCCCTGTTGTTTGACGCGCCAGCGATGGCGGTCTACAAAGCAACGGCAGTCGACCATCTGCAGGCTTTGCAGGATGCTCAGGGCGGCTGGTGCTGGTATCCAGGCATGCGGGCCAACGTTTATCTCACGGCCGACGTGGCGCTGCTTCTGGCACGCCTGCAAACGATGGCACCGAAAAAGGTAACGGCCATGATGCTCGACAAGGCTGTGGCCTTCCTGCAACGCGAGATTAAAGAGGAAGTGGCACGCGCCAAGCGCGAAAAGCATACCATATATATAGGAACGGCACACCTCAACTATCTCTACATCCGCGCTCTGCTCAACCAACCGACAGACGAGACCACGCGCCTGCTCACCAAACTGGCACTGAAGCAAGCGCCAACAGCCACAATGGACTTCAAGGCGCTGCTGGCGGTTGTCTTGCAAAAGACGGGCGACAAGAAGGAAGCAAAGACGCTGCGGGAGAGCCTGAAGGAACACACGGTGAGCACACCGGCCTTTGGACGATATTTCGACACGCAGCGCACGCGATTTTCTTCGCAGTGGTACCGCATTCCGGCACAGGTGGCAACCATCGAGGCACTACGCGCTTCGGGCAACGCGGCGGACGAAAAGGTGGCGGACGAGATGCGCCTATGGCTGATGCAGAGCAAGCGCACCCAGATGTGGCAGGCAGGCCGCACGTCGGCCGATGCCGTCTATGCCTTGCTCGCTGCCGACAACGACCGCCAACCTGTGATGAGCCTCAACACGTCGGAACGCCCGATGACTTATTCGCTCTACCAGGGAAGCCATCTCGTTGGCTTCAACGCACCCTCTGAGGCTAAAGGGCTCTCCACTTGGGGATATGTGTGCGACACGTACTCCGACACGAAACCGCTACTGGCCGACCGCCTCATCGTGAACAAGGAAACGGAGGGGTTGAGCTGGGGAACGGTGACGGCACGATTTACCGAACCGCTGACGGCCACTACCGCGAGCGGAACCGACCTTTCTATCTCGCGCCACATACAACGTTGGGAAAAGGGCCAATGGACAACGCTTCCCGCTAAGGCCACGCTCCGCGTTGGCGAACGTGTGCGACAAGTGGTGACGTTGAAGGCGGTGCGCGACATGGACTTTGTGGCAGTAAAACTCTCCCACCCTGCCAATTTTGAAGTGCGGGACGCGCTTTCTGGCTATGTCTGGAACGCGCCATGCGACAGTTACCGCGCTGTGCGCGATGCCTCCATCGCCCGCTATTTCGACCATCTGCCAAAGGGGACGGTGACGTTCACGGAGGAATACAACGTGAACCGCGCAGGACGCTATGAATGCGGTATCGCTACAGCCCAATGCCAATATGCTCCTGAGTTTTCTGCCAACACGGCAGGCAAGGTGGTAAGGGCGGAATGAAATGTTTTGACAGGGGGCCGCGCGGACATTTGGCGGAGGTATGAGGCGAAGCACTGTAGCTCACTTTGCTCGCAAAGTGAGGGGGGCGATTCTTTGGGCGTCCTTCGCGGCGCTGGTCCAAACGTTTTTCGCTACGTGTTCGTGGCCCTCACTTTGCAAGCAAAGTGAGCTACAATGCTGGCGCCGCAACAGACGATTGTGCGGGCCAGCGCAAATCTCCGCCGCGAGGGCGCTACCGCTAACCTTTGATATTTCAATTTTGAACGCCCTATAATTTTGACAACCGACTCACGCAACAAAAAAGCACTGCCAGAATACCCTCATCGAGGATATTCTGGCAGTGCTTTTATTACGACTAATGCCGTGGTCGGCGGTACTTGCAGGCATTCAGGCTGCGTTAACAATGCCGTCTACTTAGTAATGGTAAAACCACCAGCTTTTCATTTTCTGTCTTCTCCAAATTCTTCCTGCTGCCGTTCAACTTCCTTGAGGCGCTTGGCGTTTTCAACGCTGCGGCGCTGTTCTTCAAGAATATTGACGGACGACTGGCGGGAGACGTCAAGGGCATGGCCTGTCGTATGGGATATTGAGGCGGCTTCGGAGGCGTCGTAGACGAGTGGGACGCTGGCTGCAACGCTGCTAAATTCCAGCACTCCGCTCACGGGTTTCTGCGAACCTTCGAAGAGCATGCTGGCGGTCACCTTTATCTTTCCAGGTTTCAAAGTCGACTGGATAAGCACGGGGGCCGTTCCCCATTTGACGGGGACGGGGTTGGCCATTACGTCGGCACCGCCCAATATGCGGCCTTCGCCTTCCACGAAGAATTTGATATAGTCGTTGTTGAGTCGCTTGATGTTTCCGTTCTGGTCGGCCACGGCAGCGACAACGACAACGGCATCAGAGCCATCGGCACGAAGCGGCTGTTTCTCATGGTCAATCCAGAGGATGATTTTGGAGGGGCGGAGGGCCGGGCGCACGGTGTCGGCAGCCACGACTTTTCCGTCAACGATTCCCTCGGCCAAGAGGTATTCATCGGCAATGCGTCCCTTACACGAGAGGGCTTTCAGCGCCATGAAATCGTAGACATCCTTGAAGGTGATGACGGGCGAGGGCATGCCTTCTTTCGTTGCGGGCTTTTTATAGCTATACTGCTTACCGCCGCGATTGAAAGTGAGGCGCACTTCTTCGCAATTGGAATAGACCGTCACATCCTTGGGCGAAAATGGGGTCATCTCATGGGCGATGTGTACCATCGGTCCTGTCTCAAACGGACGCTCCTCTTTCAAGATGTCGCGCTGCGACTGGAACATATAATAGGAATATTTCGGCTGGCGGAAAACGTCCATGATACCGCCATAGAAGGGATCGGGATGATAACCGCGCTGATGGTCGAAGGAATGCCAAAGACAACCGCCGATGTGCTGGCGTGTGGTGCGATAGAGGCCATCGTAAGAAGTATAGGTGTAGCTCGGTTTGGCATAGTGTTGCGCCTGCACGAGCATCGGCACCTCGCCCCAATTGCGTGCCACACGGCTGGGAGAATTGTGGCTGCTCCAGTCGTCGACATTGTCGCCCCATTCACGGGTGAAATACGTGATGCGCTTGTCCATCTGCGTAACGGAGACATCGTTGCCGTTGGTGGGATGGGCAAACAACACGTCGTAATATTCATGGCCGCGGGCCGTGGCGTCGCAGCCAGACGTGCTGTAAGGGAAGGGATATTCCTCATTGACGATGTCGCGCGTTTGCTTAGCGAAGTCGGCGGGATACCAGGTTTCGTTCAGAATGGGTTCCCACATCCAAAGGCAGGCATGGTTGCGGTCGCGGCGTACGAGGTTACGGGTGTCGCTGAAAACGCGCTGGGCAAACTCTGGCGCGTCGTTCCAGAACTGCCACCCAGGGATGTTGTCGAGCACAAAAAGGCCCAATTCATCGCAGGCATCCATAAAGGCGGGGTCTTGCGGACAGTGGGCGTTGCGGATGACTTTAAGTCCAGCATCGCGCAGCTTTTTGGCATCGCTCCAGTGCAGACTGTTGGGCACGGCATTTCCCACTACGGCAAAATCCTGGTGACGGTTGGCACCGATGAGCGGATGGGGATAGGGCTTGCCATTGAGCCAGAATCCATCTGCGCCCTTAAATTCCACACTGCGTATGCCAAGGCGCTGACGGTAGCCGTCGACAACGCGGCCTTTTTGGTCAAGGACACGCACGAGGAGCTGATAGAGCTGCGGATTCTCGGGCGACCAAAGGGAGGGCTTTTTGAGTGTGAGGCGATTGACGGTCTGCACGGCCTGCCCTGGTTTCACGGAGAATTTCTGGTTGACAAGGGCAGCCTGACGGCCGTTGGGCTGCAAGAGCTGATATTCCACAACGCCAGAGAATGCCTTACCGCGTTCGTTGCGCACCTGCAATTGCAGACGCACCTCGGCAGAGGCGTCGCTGACATGATTGTAGGACACAAACAAGCCACCGCCTGCCACGGTGTTTTCGACATTGGGGTCGGTGATATGAAGACGGTCGTGCGCCACAAGCCAGCAGTCGCGATAGATGCCACCGAAATAGGTGTAGTCAAGCATTTCCTGCTTCTTGCCCGGCGGATATGACGGGTCGTTGCTGTTGTCGGTCATCACAGACAGGACATTCTCACGCGACCAGTCGACCACATCGGTGATGTCTGCCACGACGGGCAGATAGCCACCATAATGCTCCGATAGGAGATGGCCATTGAGAAAGACTTTGCTCTTGCCCATGATGGCTTCAAAATGCAGAAAGATTTTCTTGCCTTTGAGACGGGCTTCGGGACGAAAGTGTTTGCGATACCACACAACGCCCTGATAATTGACACAGCCGCTGGCTTCCGTTGGGAGATAGTCGATGCCGTGGGGCAACGAAACGACGTCCCAAGCTGCATCATCGAAATCACGCAACTCGGCACCGCGCTGCGGACCTTTGCAAAAACGCCAGGCGGGATTCATGGAGAAGACTTCGCGCCCGGAATTTGGCAACTGAAAGAAACCAGCGGTGGAAAATTCAGGCTGGCGTTGTGCTCCTAATGTGAGGGCCAAAAAGGATAGGAGCAAAAATAGGTGTTTCTTTTTCATAGGTTTGGAATAGGTATCTGGATTGGCGTCATGAAAGTATAGATTCCACATCAAAGTTCCTGCACGCAACCATTTTCCACCATCAGGCGGTGGCTGTTGGGGAATATCGACGGGAGGGCTTCATCGTGGCTGACAACGACGATGGCCATATTGGGACGCTGCTGGGTGAGGGTGTCATAGAGTTGTTGCCTGTGGAAGGCATCGAGGTGGGTATCCGGCTCGTCAAGCAAGAGAAGTTCGGGACGGCTCACGAGGGCACGGCCGAGGAGTGTTCGCTGCCATTGGCCGCCGCTGAGACTGTCGATGGGACGCGTTGCAAGATGGTCGAGACCCAAGGTGGAGAGGGTGTCCATCGCCTGGCGGTCGGCTTCGCAGCTGAAACGGCGGAAGAGCGACTTCTGATTGGCGAGACCGGAACGCACCACCTCCAGAACGGTGACGGGAAACTGGCGGTCGATGCTGCGATATTGCGGAAGATAGCCGAGGCGCAAGCCCGGACGGCGCGACACACGGCCAGCATCGGGCGCCGACAATCCGGCAAGAAGACGCAAAAGGGTGGTTTTACCACCGCCATTGGGGCCTTGGAATATCCAAAAGTCGAGCGGATTGACGGTCAGAGACACACCTGAGAGCACAGACTGGCGGTCGTAGCCTAAGGACACGTCTTGAAGTTGGATTAAACTGTCCGGCATATTGTCTTGATGAGTTGGTGAAAGATATATTCAATGGGGGAAAGGAGGGGCTGGGGCGTTGAGAGGGGGCAAAATCCAGGAAAATCAAGGTTGGTAGAGAGGCGGCATCGCTGCAAGAAGCACCGCGTGGGCATTTAGCGGAGGTCTGAGGCGAAGCACTGTAGCTCACTTTGCTCGCAAAGTGAGGGGGGC
>ERZ791912.385-NODE-385-length-28312-cov-18.806880_pt1 | contig 28312 bp, 28 predicted proteins | sample MGYA00510141_ERZ791912 | MGnify/ENA primary metagenome ERZ791912 (study PRJEB30046, sample SAMN00792082) | human gut metagenome | study: EMG produced TPA metagenomics assembly of the A metagenome-wide association study of gut microbiota in type 2... | reverse complement strand
CAATGGGAATGGTAAAAGATATCTATCAGAGAGCTATTGATGGGGTGAGTGTGAGTCAGATAATTTAGAATTTAGAAATAATTAAATAATAAAACTATGAGTATTTTTGCAGGTAAAACCCTTATGATTACTGGTGGAACAGGTTCCTTCGGTAACGCAGTATTGAATCGTTTTCTTCGTACAGATATCGGTGAGATTCGTATTTTCTCACGCGACGAGAAGAAGCAGGATGATATGCGTCACGAGTATCAGGTAAAATTTCCTGAAGTGGCCAATAAGATCAAGTTCTTTATTGGCGATGTGCGCAATCTTCAGTCGTGCCGCAACGCCATGCCTGGTGTCGACTACATCTTCCACGCAGCAGCATTGAAGCAGGTGCCCTCTTGCGAGTTCTTCCCCATGGAGGCTGTTAAGACCAACGTTATTGGTACCGACAACGTGCTTACTGCTGCTATTGAGGCTGGCGTAGGCGCTGTTATCTGCCTCTCTACCGATAAGGCTGCTTATCCTATCAATGCTATGGGTATCACCAAGGCCATTGAGGAAAAGATAGCTGTGGCAAAAAGTCGCTATTCAGGAAAGACCAAGATTTGCTGCACACGTTATGGTAACGTGATGTGCTCACGTGGTTCAGTAATTCCTTTGTGGATAGATCAGATTCGCAATGGCAACCCTATCACATTGACCGAGCCAAAGATGACTCGCTTCATCATGTCATTGGAAGAGGCTGTTGATCTCGTACTCTTTGCTTTCGAGCATGGTCGGAATGGTGACATCCTCGTTCAGAAAGCTCCTGCTTGCACCATCCATACTCAGGCCGAGGCGGTATGCGAGTTGTTCGGTGGCAAGAAGGAAGACATCAAGGTTATCGGCATTCGTCACGGTGAGAAGATGTACGAGACATTGCTTACTAATGAGGAATGTGCCAAAGCTGAAGATATGGGCAATTTCTATCGTGTACCTGCTGATAACCGATCTCTCAACTATGATAAGTACTTTACAGAAGGTAATCAAAAACGTGATGTTCTGACAGAGTTTAATTCCGACAATACTCGCCGTTTGGATTTGGAAGAGACGAAGGCCAAGATTGCAGCTCTTGACTACATCAAGAAGGAAATGAGTGGTGAAGGTAATTTCGTTCAGTAATCCGAGAACAATGAAGATACTTGTATTAGGTGCAAGTGGCATGGCAGGTCACATCATAACCCTGTATTTCAAAGAACAGGGCTATGACGTGACTGGCTTTACTCGCCGCCCCATTTCTTTCTGCAAGAATATCATTGGCGATGCCATAAATCCCAATGACGTAAAGTCAGCCATAGAGAGCGATGACTTTGATGTGGTAATAAATGCCATTGGTGTATTGAACAAAAATGCCGAAGCTCATAAATCAATGGCAGTGATGCTTAATGGTTATCTGCCTCATTTTATAGCCGATACACTGAAAGATAGCAAGACGAAGCTTATTCACATGAGCACTGATTGTGTATTTGCGGGAAATACTGGTCCTTATTATGAGGACTCTTTCCCTGACGGAAAGATTTTCTATGACCGTTCAAAAGCTATTGGTGAAGTGAACGATGATAAGAACCTTACGTTCCGTAACTCTATCGTTGGCCCTGACATCAACGAGAAAGGCATCGGTCTCTTCAACTGGTTTATGAAGCAAGAAGGTCCTATTAACGGTTTTACTGGTGCTATATGGACTGGAGTGACAACCCTGACACTTGCCAAAGCTATGGAACAAGCAATAAAGGAAAACCTTACTGGACTTTATAATCTTGTAAACAACGAAAGTATTAATAAGTTTGCCCTTTGCGGTCTTTTCAATAAATATTTCCGTAATAGCAAAGTTGTTATCAATCCAAGTGATAAACTCCAATTAGATAAGTCACTTCGTCATCGTCGTACAGATTTTTCTTTTGTTGTCCCTTCATACGAACAACAAATCAAGGAAATGGCAAATTGGGTAAATACCCATAAAGAATTCTATCCGCATTATTTCAAATAAGTAAAAAGATAATGAAAAAGCTTAAACTCATGACGATCGTGGGCACTCGCCCCGAAATTATAAAAATGTCGGCTATCATAAAGAAGTCAGACAAATATTTCGACCATGTACTTGTTCACACAGGTCAGAATTATGATTATAATCTCAACGAGGTGTTCTTTAAAGACCTTGGTCTGCGTGAACCAGATTATTACCTTGGGGTTGTAGGCAATAACATCGGAGAAACAATGGGTAATGTTATTTCTAAGGCATATAATCTTATGGCAGAAGTTAAACCCGATGCCGTGATTGTGCTTGGGGACACAAACTCATGTCTTTCTATTATAGCAGCTAAGCGTCTTAAAATACCTATCTTCCACATGGAGGCAGGTAACCGTTGCAAGGACGAAAACCTCCCTGAAGAGGTTATTCGCCGTATTGTAGATGTAACATCAGACGTGAATCTCTGCTATTCAGAGCATGCACGTCGTTACATCCTCGCATCAGGAGTAAAGCCAGAATATACTTACGTAGTAGGCTCCCCTATGGCTGAAGTATTGAAGTCATGCCAAAAGCGAATAGATGCTTCTAATGTATTAGAACGCTTGAACCTACAACCAAAGAAATATATCTTGCTTTCTGCCCACCGCGAGGAGAATATCGACATTGAGGAAAATTTCTTCTCTCTGATGAATGCAATAAATGCCATGGCAGAGACATACGACATGCCTATTCTCTATAGCTGCCATCCTCGCAGCCAAAAGATGATTGAAAAACGTGGTTTTAAGTTCGACCCACATGTCATTCAAAGCCAACCACTTGGTTTCTTCGACTACAACCATTTGCAGCAAAACGCTTTCTGCGTAGTATCAGACTCTGGCACAGTTCCCGAGGAAGGAGCTTATTTCAAATTCCCTGCCGTGAGCGTTCGCACATCAACAGAACGTCCTGAAGCAATGGACAAGGGTGTATTCACTATTGGTTCAATATCCTCAGAGGCAGTGTGCCAAGCAGTAAGTATGGCAGTAGAGATGCATAACAATGGTGATGACGCTTGTGATGTTCCTGCATACGTGGATGATAATGTTTCTACCAAGGTAGTGAAACTGATTCAGAGCTACACGGGGATTATAAATAAAATGGTGTGGAGAAAGGACTGATTATCGAAGATTGTAGAAAAATTATCTGTATACCAATTGTTCAACTATTTCTTCCCTGGCATCATATTTAATTTGTGTGTGGATCAAATAATGTCTTTTAGAATAACACTAGATGATATCCTATATAAAAATTTGTGTACTACATAACAGGTATGATATTGAGTAGATTGGGGGCAACCGTTATAGAGCCGTTATACAAGAAAATATGCATTGTAGTATATGCAAAATATAAAAACTTTTTAGATGCTTCTGCAAACGATTCTAAGTTAGATATACTGGTATTGGAAAATAATACTTATCGTACGTTAATAACTACGTTCATCAGCCTTTTCTTTTTGTTCTTGATAGATCAAATACAATGGCTTCACGGAAAATATCAACATCCAGTAGCCATAGCTATTTATTTATTGTTGTTAGTATTACTCTTCTCTTTAGCGTTTCGTAAGCAAACGAGTTTTATACGAAGAAGAGTGCATAGGAATTTGCATAAGGAAGACTATGATGAACTTGAAGGGTTGAAGGTTGAGCAAAAGCGTATAAACATCTGGCATCAGTTTTTTTAATGACCAATAGTTTCTCATATTAAACATAAATTAGCAAATGTTGTTATCCATAGTAATTCCAACAAAAAACAGACAACAATATTGTCTTGCAGCTGTTAAGCAAATCATTTCTCTAAATTTAGATAAAACGCAAGTTGTTATACAAGATAATAGTGATGACCGTTCTCTTGAAAAAAACTTGAAACAGGTCATAGAAAATGGCAAAGTGAAATACCATTATAGAGAGGGTGTTATCTCATTTGTAGATAATTTTAGTGAGGCCGTTTCTTTATGTGATGGTGAATATATATGTATGATTGGGGATGATGATGGCATCCTTCCCAATATCACGCAAGTAGTAAATACAGCAAAGGAACGAAATCTTGATTGCGTCATAGCTGGTTTAAATGCAGTATACGTCTGGCCTTCAAATAATCCTATTGTAAAAGGCGGAGAGAATGGTTATCTATGTCTTTCATATATCAAGAAAGAAGAGAAGTCTGTGAATCCTCAAAAAGGATTGAAGCAATTAATAAAGAATGCAGGGCAAGACTACCAGAAATTGGATCTTCCACGTGTTTATCATGGGATTGCTAAGCGAGAAAGACTAGAAGAAATAAGGAATATTGCAGGCAATTATTTTAAGGGATTAACACCCGATATATTTATTGCAGTGGCATTGGCTTCTGTTTGTAAAAATGTTATTAGGATAAATTATCCCATAACAATTTCGGGAATCTGTCCTCGAAGTGGCTCTTCAGATTCTGCAACAGGTAAACATACTGGCGAATTACGAAATGCTCCACATTTCAGAGGGCATATTAATTATGAATGGGACAAAAAAGTACCAGCTGTATATAGTGTAGAAAGTATTTGGGCAGAAACTGCACTCCATGCTTTACGTACATTTAATCACAATAAACTTTATGATGAGTTTAATGTTGGCTTGTTGGATGCAATATGTTTGAAGAAATATCCTCAATTCAGTAGTATTATAAAAACTCATATTGACCATAACAAAGTGAATATAGTTTATTGGCAGTGTTTACTAAGCTTAAAGGCCGCATTAGCACTTTGTAAACGAGCATGTAATCGAATAATGAATCATAAGTTTGGAGTAAAGAAATTCTATAATGTTAAAGATATAGAGCAGGCAGCTGAAATAACGAACTTAGAATTAAACAAAATTTCGTAATTAGAGATAATTGTATAGTTATGTTTTCGATAATTAACCGTCTCAGAAATACAGGTCAAAACAACAAAATAATTCTAAAGAATTCAGTAGGTGCTTTTGCTATAAATGGAGCTAGTCTATTAGTCTCATTAGCCTCAGCACCTGCTCTTATACATTATTTCAATAATAACGAGGTCTTGGGTATTTGGTTTACTATGCTATCTGTATTAGTATGGTTTTTAAATTTTGACTTAGGTATAGGCAATGGCATTAGAAATCAGTTGACTAAGGATTTAACATTAAAAGATAAAATTTCCGCTAAAACAACTATATCATCAGGTTTTTTTTCTATAGGAATTGTTAGTATTGTTCTGATAATCGTAGGTGTTGTTCTTATATCATTGATTGATTTAAATTGGTTGTTTAATGTATCGAATAAATTACTGTCTGCTCATACATTGCACATAGCTACTATTGCTATTTTTGTGGCAGTGATGATACGCTTCACGCTAACTTTTGTAAGTTCAATATTCTATTCAATGCAAAAGTCAGCAATAAATAGTTTTTTGAGTCTCTTTGTTCAAGTATTACAGTTTGTATTTGTATTGTTATTCCATTTTGAAAATATAGAAAATTCTCTTGTATATTTGTCTGTATCTTATATTTTTATTACAAATTTACCTGTCATAATAGCAGGTGTTTATGTTTTTATAAAGCCACTAAAACAATGTCGCCCGAACATAAACTTTATAAACAAAAATCGAGTTAAGGACATAATAGGTATCGGAGGCATTTTTTTTGTATGTCAAATAGCATATATGTTAATTGTTAATACCAATGAATTTTTAGTGACCAAATTGTACGGGGCATCTTATACAACCGAATATTCGTTCTATTATAAGGTTACGAGCATTGTAGCAATGATGGTTTCTTTGGGAATGACGCCTGTTTGGTCTGTAGTAACAAAAGCATTGGCAGAAAAAAATTATTTTTGGTTAAATAAACTCTACGTAAACATTAAGCGAATCGGATGGATTATTATTGCTTTTCAGTTTCTTTTAATTCCATTTATGCAATATATAATGGACTTTTGGTTAGGGAAAGGAATTGTAATTATTCGGATAGAAACTGCTATTGCATTTGCTGTATTTGGTAGTACATTTGTTATCAGTTCAATGTTATCTACAATTGTATGTGGAATGGCAAGAATGAAGATACAGACGATATGTTATTCCGTGGGTGTTATTCTAAAATTAATCGTTGATTTCTCATTATATACTATTTATCCATATTGGGATTTGATAGTCTGGAGTAATGTATTGGTGCTAATACCATATATCATCGTGCAAATTGTTGATTTAAATTTATTTTTCAAAACACATACTGTATTGCAGAAATAAAAATACAGGAGGTCTTATTATTTACCGTACAGACAAAATGATTTACGTAATATTCTTTTCGATACTAGTTCTTGGAGTCTTTATAATGAATAAAGGCAAAGATAGTAGATCCTTTCTTCTAGTAACAATGATAATACTTTGGTTTATCATTGGTTTAAGATACTTTTCCGTTGGAACTGATACATTAAGTTACATAGAGGATTTTATGAGTATATCTCATATGTCATTTTCGGAAATGTGGAATTATGCACTAACAACCAAAGAACCATTATATGTAATTATTTCCTGGCTACCATCGTTGCTATCTCCAAACTATACCTTGTTTTTATTAATTTGGGCTTTATTTCCTGTTGTTTCATTATATAAAATATTTAACAGAAAATTGCATACTAGCATTGATTATTTAATAGCAATACTAGTATATTTTCTATTAGGTATGTTTGCATTTAATGTGGCTGGTATACGTCAGACAGCAGCACTGTCTCTAGTATTCTATGCAGGTTCAGAGTACATTAGTGCTTTAAGGTATTCTAGCGTAAAGGCTCTTGTTAAAGATAAGGCTATTTGTAAGTGTGCACTCTTTGTCGTATTGGCTTATTTAATACATAATTCATCCATTCTTTTCTTGTTAGCCATTCCATGCCTCCTCGTAAAAGTGCGTTGGTGGTATTTGCTATGTGTATTTGGATCATTTATTTTAGGCAAATACGTGCACATCGAAGAAATTGTGACGTTTTCTAAAATATTGTTTAAGGATCGTTATGCTGCATATGGAACTGTTTATGAAAGTAGCCAGAATATTAGTGCATTAATAATGCAAGTGATACTATTCTTGATTTGTTTTTCAGTCAAAGATAAACTAATCAACCGAAATGTGCAAAACAGATTTTTCTTTAACATGATGCTTCTGGGATTGATATTCCAGTCTCTTTCTGGATCGTTGGCAGAAATGGCACGTATTTCATTTTATTTTTCCATGTTTGCAATGTTATTAGTGCCACGTGCTTTTAATGAGTATTCGAATAAAATCAGATCTTTCCTGTATTTAGGATTTGTAATCGTTAGCTTATATTACTTATTCTTCTTGACAAGTAGCAACTTGCCAAAGTACCATTCTGTATTATAAATTTTATGAAAATACTTCAGATTAACTGTGTATACGCTATAGGAAGTACTGGGAAAATAGTTGAAGATATTTCTAATCTTTGTACTTCTAATGGAGATGAGGTATTAATTTTATATGGCCGCGAAGCAAAGAATATTGCTTCTAATGTCATTAAAATATCAACAGAAGCAGAAGCAAAAATTCATTCTATGTTGTCTCGATTGACAGGTTTGGATTTTTCTTATTCATTCTTTGCTACACAAAAAGCGATAAAAGTCATAAGGCAATTTAATCCAGATGTGGTGCATTTGCATTGCTTAAACGGGCATTTTGTAAATGTGTATCGTCTATTGGCATATTTAAAACATGAGAAGATTCCGACAGTTCTGACCTTACACGCAGAAATCATGCATACAGCTGGTTGTGAGCATGCTTATGATTGTATGAAATGGGTAGAAGGTTGTTATGGTTGTGATAAAATAAAAGGATACTTGACTCGCATTTATAGGGATGATTCTAAATTGGCTTATTCTAAAATGAAGGAGTCGTTTGATGGCTTTGAAAATATTGCGATAGTAAGTGTCTCAAAATGGTTAGAGAATAGAGCAAAGCAATCTGCAATATTCAGACATTGCCATGCTAAATTTATCACCATTGAAAATGGTTTGGACTTACAATCGTTTGTCCCATTAAATATAAATCCCCTTAAAGAAAAATTTGACGGCAAGAATCCAATCATTCTTCATGTTACTCCTAACTTTAATCATCCTTTGAAAGGAGGCAAATATGTTATTGAATTAGCTAAAAAATATCCAGAATGGTCATTTATTATAGTTGGTTATAATGGTAATATTACATTGCCTTCAAATGTTACGACCATTGGACATACCAAAAGCAAAGAAGAATTATCTTGGTATTACAATATTGCCGATGTTACATTACTAACAAGCAAACGCGAAACTTTTTCCATGGTATGTGCTGAAAGTTTAGCTTGTGGAACTCCTGTTGTCGGTTTTAGAGCAGGTGGACCTGAAAGTGTTTTTATCGGTGATTTTGCAAGGTTCGTTGATTACGGAGACGTTAGGGAATTAGGAGAAGCCATTAATGAAATGATTACACTTAGTCCCAATATTGACGCCACTTTAATAAATAAAAAGTTTTCAGCCAAGAATATGGCAACAAAATATCGTCAACTATATAAAGAAATAATAAAATAAAAAATGAATAAGAATCCATTGGTATCTATAGTTATTCCTGTATATAAAGGAGCTAACTATTTGGCAGAAGCAATAGATAGTGCTTTAGCCCAAACTTATAACAATATTGAAATTATTGTTGTTAATGATGGTTCACCAGATGATGGGGCGACTGAGCGTGTGGCTTTATCTTATGGAAAAAAAATTCGGTATATTTATCAGAATAATGGCGGTGTGTCTTCGGCATTGAACACTGGTATTAGAGAGATGAAAGGAGAATATTTTTCTTGGCTCTCACACGATGATTTATATGAACCGACAAAAATAGAAAAACAAGTAGCATTGATACAGGGTCATGACGACATTATTTTATGTTCTGGTTCACTTATGGACGAGAATAAAAAGCCAATGCCACACCCTGTTAAAACATTGGAAGGGAGACTTAACAATATACAACTCTTTAATGCTTTCTTACATGATTATGCTTTGAATGGTCTTGGTTTTTTGATACCAAAGCATGTTTTTGATGAAGTTGGAATCTTTGATGAGTCAATGAGATATCTTCAAGACTTAGATATGTGGCTTCGTATGCTAATGCATGATAAATACACAATAGTTTGCCAAAAGGATTTGTTGGTTGTTACACGAATACATAAAAATCAGCAAACAAATACAATATCAAAGGTTTATGATATTGATTGTAAAAAACTAGCAACAAAGCATATTGAATTAATTAAAACTTCTTTGGACATTCTTGAAAAGAAACAATTGTTTGAAACATACTTTAAACTTTTTGTAAAGGATGGGAATAAATCTGGAACAGAGGAAGTCGTGAAAGTTCTTAAGCAAAATGGTTATAATGATTTTCAACTTAATGTGATAGCCTTTCCATATTATATTAAAGGTAAAATAAAAAAAATTATGCGGAAGGCTTATAATGGATTTTTAAAGATGAGAGGAGAACGAACTTAGTATGACTAAGCAAACCCTAAGCCATAACATGCTGTTTGTAATAATTAGATATATTAAGCATGTTTTGCTATAGTTGAGATATAATATGAACATTCCTAGAATCAGTATAGTAGTACCTGTATATAACGCAGAAAAGTATCTTAGACATTGTCTTGATAGCTTAATAAATCAGACAATGCAAACGATAGAAATAATATGCGTAAATGATGGAAGCAAGGATAATTCATTGGAGATTCTTCAAGAGTACGCAAAACGCGATAAACGAATCATCTTGCTAAATCAGCCCAATAGTGGTGTATCTGTTGCACGCAATAACGCATTAAAAAAAGTATCTGGTGAATATTACATGTTTCTTGATAGCGATGATTGGATTGACGTTAATACATGTGAAGTAGCATATAATTCTGCCATCAGAGAAAATGCAGATTGCTTAATGTTTTCTTATGTAAAGGAGTATGGTACTCATAGTATTATAAATCATATTTTTGACGAGGATTACTTTGTATGGAACTCGGATGAGATTAAACGAAATTTTCATAGGCGTTTGTTTGGTCCTATAGGTCATGAATTATCTTGTCCGCAAGATATGGACATAATAGTGTCACCTTGTATGCAATTGTTTAAAACTTCCAAGTTTGTGCATATTCCATTTGTAGATATACGAGAAGTGGGAACATTTGAAGACGGGTTGTATCAGATGGTCTTATATAAGGATTGTGATAGATTCGTGTATATAGATCAACCTTTTTACCACTATCTAAAGACAAATGAAGCATCTGTAACTACACGTTACAAGGCGGATTTGGCTGAAAAGTTCCAGCATCTATGGGATATAATTGAAAGCTATATAGATAGATTTATGCTTGATATAAGTTACAGAGAGGCTTTAAGAAATAGAGTAGCCATAAGCATGATTGGTTTAGGATTAAATGAGATAAAAGGACACCGAAATTTGTTACAAGCCTCAATCGGGGGGGTAAACTATTGAGTATAAGCAGAATTAAAGAATCCGTCAAACTGCTTGATACCAGTAGCATGCCCCTTCCTTGGAAAGTTTTTTTCTTTTTGTGTAAAAAACGTTTGACGATTCCTTTAGCTGCGATGTTGTATCTGATAGAGTATTTGCGTACTCATCGTAAACGTCAAAGTAGAAATGAATCAAGAAAAACCAAAAATAAGTGTAATAGTACCTGTTTATAATGTAGAGAATTATTTAAGCAGATGTGTAGATTCCTTGCTTAATCAAACGCTTCGTGATATTGAGATTATTCTCGTCGATGATGGTAGCCCGGATAAATGCCCGGAAATGTGTGACGAATATGCAAAGATGGATAATCGTGTACACGTTATACATAAAGAAAATGGAGGACTGTCAAGTGCAAGAAACGAAGGATTGAAATACATAAAAGGTGAATACTATATGTTTGTGGATAGTGATGACTGGATAAACACAGAGACATGTAAAGTATGCTATGAAGAAATAATAGCTTCCGAAGCTGATTGCCTGATGTTTTCATATACTAAGGAGTTTGGAAATCATAGCATCATTAATCACGTGTTCCATCATGACAAAATCATATGGGATGAGCCGGATGTTAAAGCGCACATCCATAGAAGACTTTTCGGCTTGATAGGTCAGGAGTTGGCCCGGCCGCAAGATAGTGACCTTATAGTTTCTGCGTGTATGCAGTTGTTCAAGGCTTCTAAGTTTAAAAACATTCGCTTTGTTGATACAAAAATAATTGGAACCGAAGATTGTTGGTATCAGATATTGCTATATGAAAATTGTGAAAAGTTCGTTTATATTGATAAACCTTTTTATCATTATTTTCGAGCCAACGAAGGTTCTCTGACAACCAAATATAATCCAAATTTGTTCGCACGGTGGCAAAGAATGTTTGATTATATGGAGGACTACATACTGAAACATGAAAAGGGAACTGATTATGAAAACGCACTGGAAAATAGAATCGCGCTTAGCGTGTTGGGAGCAGGTATCAACCAAACTCATTCTGATGATAGCATAATTGATGGAGCAAGGCATATAAAGAAAATGCTTCAGTTGAAGCGATATGGGCATGCTCTCTCACAATTAGATATATCAGTAATGCCATTTGCATGGAAAGTATTTTTCTTATTAGCCAGAAATAAACAAACTTTATTATTGTTTACAATGTTGAAATTAATAGAATATTTAAGAACTCATAAAAGATAAATTAATTATGAACAATCAATACAATGGTCATTTGTGCATCGTTTTTGCACTAGAACATTACAATCCTCTTAACATGATTCGCGCTCTTGGCGAGAATGGTGTCAATCCTGTATACATTTCTGTTAAACGCAGATATGAGGTGGCAACAAAGAGTAAATATATCTCTGAATTGCACCGTGTTGATTCAGTACCTGATGGTTTTAATCTCTTAATCGAGAAATACGGCCATCTTGCTGAAGAGACAGGCAAAAAGCCTTATATTGTATTTTCTGATGACAAGTCCGCTGGATATTTCGATGAGCACTATGATGAATGGAAGGATAAGTTTATTACTTATAATGCTGGTCGTACGGGACGAATCAACGAGTTTATGGACAAGTACAATATTCAGCAACTTGCGAAGAAACATGGATTCAACGTACTTGATAGCTATGTCATCAGTAAGGAAGACAAACTTCCAGAAAATCTGTGGTATCCAATTATAACTAAAGATATTTCGCCCAATTCTGGTTCGTGGAAAGGTGATGTTTATATTTGCCAAGATGAGAAGGAACTAAAAGAGGCTATCGTTAAGATTGAGAGTCCTCTGATTATGATTCAACATTTTGTTGATAAACAGAATGAAATGGCTTTGGAAGGTTACACTATCAATAAAGGTAAAGAAATGCAGATAATTACCGAGATGAAGTGGAAGTACCTCATTCAAGGTTATTATAGTCCTTATCATGATGTAAAGATGTTTGAGGATAAGGAAATGGAAGCGAAACTTCAGGCTATGTTCGAGGAAATAGGTTTCGAGGGGGTGTTTGAGGTCGAATTCTTGATTGACAAGGATGGCACTTATTACTTTATGGAAACTAATTTCCGTGCATCAGCTTGGAATCCTACTTGTAAGTTCGCTGGTATGCCTTTGCCTTATCTTTGGATTAAAGGTATGGAAAATGAGTATATAGACCCTGCTGATCGTAAAGAGTTTGAGCCTTTCACTTCAATGAGTGAGGTTATTGACTATGCTAAGCGTGTAGAGGGCGGTATGTGTTCTCTAGCCGAGTGGCTACGTGATTTTAAGGATGCGAAATGTGTGTATATTTATGACAAGGAGGATCGCGGTCCTTGGGATGAAGTTATAAAGAACTTTGACAACTTTAAGTAAGGTTCTGATTGGTTCGGAATGGTTCTGAAAAGTTGAGAATATAAAGAAGTATATTATGGCAAAGAAGGTAATGCTTGTTGGCATCGGTGGTTACATCGGTGGCAAGTTTACAGAATATATAAACAAGAACTATCCTAATTGGCAGGTAGATGCCGTGGATAGTATGAATCGGAAGTGGGCGGATGCAGATTTTCATGGTTATGATGCCGTATACAATGTGAGTGGCTTGGCTCATGCCAACGCGCGTCAAGGTAGCGAGGAGCAGTATTATGCAGTAAATGGTCAGCTGCCTATTGATGTAGCTACAAAAGCCAAAGCTGAGGGTGTGCCTATGTTTGTGCAGATGAGTAGTCAGATTGTCTATGGCGATATGAGTGGGTTGGGCGAGGAGAAGCTGATAACGGCTGAGACTGTGCCTTCTGAACCTACTATCTATGGCAAGAGCAAAATGATGGCGGAAAGAGGTTTGCACGAATTGGAGTGCGAAACATTTCAAGTAGCTATCATGCGCCCTCCATTAATCTATAGTGAGTATGCACGCGACAACTTCCCTCGTCTGGTAAATTTCGCTAAGAAAATGCCCATATTTCCTAAACTGAATAACAAGCAGAGCATGGTGTATGTAGACAACTTGTGTGAGTTGATTCGTCTTATTATAGAGAACAACAAGGGTGGTATATACTATCCTCAGCAAGAGTGTTATATCGAGACCAGCAAGATAGTAGCTGATATAGCCAAGGCGGTAGGCAACAAGATGTGGCAGACACGCATCTTCAATCCGGCATTACGTCTGTTGAGTAAGGTGCCTCAGTTGGGCTTCATCCACAAGGCTTTCGGTAGTATAGCTTACGATATGGAACTGTCGAATCATTTTGAGGGCAAATATCGTGTGGTGAGCTACGAGGAGAGTATTCGTAGAATTGCTAAAGCACATATGGTGGTATGATGAAAACAATGTTGTTACTAGCTCCAATGGGGTCAATTCATACACGCTTCAATTTAGCAAATATTGAAGCTATACGACAACTAAACTATAAACTCACTATAGTTGCTAATTTTGATGTGTGTGATGGTCCTGAGAAACATAATATGTTGTTTGCTGAAAAATGGAAAGGTGAAGGAATCGAAGTTATTTCATTCCCATTTGTGCGTCATAGTCTATTGGGCAATCTTCGCTTAATAAGCCAATTACGAAAATTCCTAAAAGAACGCAGGTTTGATTTTATACATACTCACACTGAAACGGGGGGGCTGTTACTTCGTTTATGTGGATGTGTTCCTGGTAAGAAATTTTATACAATTCATGGAATGTCGTTTTGGAAAGGAGGTCCAATAAAACCAAGATTAGTATATAAACCTATTGAACGGTTTATCTGTTCAGGAATGGATGCTAATTTAGGTATGAACAAAGAAGAACTTTATTTTCTAACGAAATGGAATAAGCGCACTGCACACTATGTACATGGTGTTGGTCTAAATGTGGCACGAATGCAGAATCCATCACGCTCTCGAGAACAGATGCGTGAGGAATTTGGATTGGCCGAATCTGATAAGTTTATCGCCTCGATTGGTGAATTGGATGATAATAAGAACCACATCACCGTTATTAAGGCTTTGGCTACATTGGGTAGGAAAGACTTCAAGTATGTGGTGTGTGGCGTTGGACCAAACAAGAACATGCTGCTAGCAGAGGCTGAACGCATGGGACTGAAGGATAATGTGATACTGGCAGGCTATCGTTCGGATATACCAGATGTGCTGAATGCGGCTGATATCTTTGTGTTTCCATCGTTCCACGAGGGTATGCCTGTAAGTGCATTAGAAGCTATGGCTTGTGGATTGCCCATTATCTGCTCAGAGATTCGTGGTAATGTGGATATCATTCGAGAAGGAGATAATGGTTATTTGTTTCAACCATCGGATGTGGAAACTTTAGCTCGTAAGTTAGAATATTTGTTGGATGATGCAGAAAAACGTAAGGTAATGGGGTTGAAAAATAAAGAGAATGTGAAAGATTTCTCTTTGGAATCTGTTACAGAAGAACTAAAAAGAATATATAAATCGATACTCTGATTGAAAATAAGTAAGTGAAAAAGACACATCGTATTATATTGAACCTACTGAAAAAATCTGTTCTGGGAAATGATTTTGTATTTAACGCAGAAATGATTTCAGAAGCAGAGTGGGAGGAGATGCTTAAGTTTTCAATAGAACAAGGTATAGCACCTGTTTTGATGACAGAAATAGAAAAACTTCCTAAGACAATTCTCCCTCATAAAAATGTGTTATTAAAATGGTTCGGATATAAAATGAGTTGGACCGTTCAGTACAAACGTAAATTCATTTTATCGTGTGATTTTGCAAATTCTCTTGAGCAGAATGGTGTGAAATGTTTAGTATTGAAGGGATTTACAACAGCTTCTAATTATCCAATACCTGAAACACGAGTTTTGGGAGATTTGGATTGTTTTCTTGTTAGCTCTAATGTGGATATTGAAAAACCAATGTTTGAGATTGGTAACGAAGTTGCTCGTAAAATGGGATATATTGTGGAGGATGCTGGTTATAAACATACCCACATTCACTATAAGAATCTATTGATTGAGAATCACAAATATTTTACCAATTTCAATGAAACAAAACAAGGTGTTAAGATTGAGAGATTATTAAGACATTTAGTTTTAGATGGTAAGAGCCAACGTTTAGGAAATACTAATTTGTGGAAACCTTCACCAGAGTTTAATGTTATTTTTTTGCTGAAACATTCTCTAGGAGATTTTATAGCTAATGACATGGCTTTAAAATCACTTTATGACTGGGCTATGTTCTTAAAGGCTGAGCAAAATAATATAGATTGGGACAGAATGTTTTCGCTACTTGAAAAGTGTAAGTTAAAGCATTTCTTCTTTTTGATGACAGAAACCTGCATTGCATATTTAGGGTTGGATTTTCATGTAAGAGGCTTGTCTGATATATATCAACGTGCGATGGTTGATGATATGATAAATGATGTTTTGCATAAGCCATCTGTAGATAGTGGACATTTAAACTTGTGGCAGAAGATTCCTAATATTTTAAAACGTTTTAAAAGGCAATATAAGTATAGGAAGATTGAAACAGAGAATGTTTTAACATTGATATGTAATACTATCACATTTAGTTCATTTTTACATCGAAAGGTTACACTTGATTAAGGTATATGTGGCAGCTATGTGTTCCCTTAATATTAGTAGTATTAGTAGGGATTGTTTTCGCTTTGTTATTCTCTAAAAAATTACGATGGCTTATATTTGTGGTTCTAATAGTTGTAGTGCTGATGAATTGGAAATATGAATGTTTCACATATAATATTTCAACAGAAAAAACAACAGGACAATCTTTGAAGGTCATGACATGGAATATTGATGGCTCATCACCAGCAATATTGGAGAATATAAGTAAAATTAGTGAGAAAATTTTAAAGGAGGATGCTGATATAGTGTTTATAGCAGAAGATTATTATGAGTGTTGTGATTCTTTAGATGCACTATTAAAAGCAACTTATCCATATAGTACTCATATAGTTTGTAACGATTCTCATTATTTCTACAGCAAATATCCTTTGAGCAAAAGCAAATGGATAGGAATGGAGATAGATTCGATATCAAGTATTATACAGTGTTCAATGGCGATGAATGGCCATAAAATCAATCTGTTTGGTTGTCATCTGTCGAGTAATAATTATTTCACTCATAATAGTGGGTTACAACCAGAGCATATAAATAATATATTTGATTTTTGGAGATACATAAAGAATATACAAACTGCATCAGATTTGCGCAAACTTGAAGCTGAGTTGATTGTGGATAGTTTGCATATGGAAAATCCAACAATTATTTTGGGAGACATGAACGATGTTTCGGGTTCACCTGCACTTCGTACATTTAAAGGCATTGGCTTAAAAAATGCTTGGTGGAATAGTGGTTTGGGTTATGGAGCAACTATTCACAATCCGATACCGTTTCGTATTGACCATATACTATACAATAAAAAAATGAGGCTTCATTCAATAAGTAGAATAGGTGCTAATGGATTAAGTGATCATGATGCACTGGTAGCAATTTTTAATTTTAATACAAATATCAAATGAAGAAAGATGTGATTACCCCCCCTATTGGGAATCTCAATGTTTGGATTCACTTAGAGATAAATGGAACAAAAAGTTTTTGTTAGGTGTTTATTTGAATGATGAAACTTCTGCGATATGTCGCGAATATGCGCATGTTGTAAGTCTCGGTCATGCATGCGCTGTTGCGAGTGAATTGGAAAGGTTTGGTCTGCGTGACCACTCTGGTCCTTTTGATTGGCAAGGTACGAGATTACTTCAATCTAGGATTGAATGTTTGAAGGATAACTTTGTCACTTTTATGAAGCAACTAAGAGTTGATGAACTTTATCAAAGGCAAGTACCTTCATGCTACTACATGAAAAATATGGGCATTTTTTTAGTTCATGACTTTAATGAATGGGAAAATATAAATGATCAGCTACCAAATGTACGACGAAAGTATGAAAGTCGAATTAAACATTTCTTGAAAGATATATCCGAACCTACGTTGTTTATGTATTATCTTTGTGCTGAAGATGATGTTTCGTATATCAATACAAATATTCATGAAATACTTGCTTGTGTCAAATCGTTTAATTCTAATAATGATATAGTATTTATAGCAGATGAAAAATACAAAATAAAAGTTCCTTGCTTTTATGTAAAAAACGATGCTAATTCTGATATAGCAGATAGATTCAGTGATCAGAATGTTGAATTGTATGAATTTATCAAAACTATACCATATTCCGAAATAAAGAAAAAACGGAATTTGGAGTTCTATAATACAAAACAGAGAAAAAAGACAATTAATAAAATAACCAAAAAGGTGAGAAGGATGTGGAATCTTTGTGTAAAAGGTACTTACCATCATAACTTGACCTTTTTTGACTAAAATTCAATTTATGGAAATAGGCTCATTTCTTGAGCTTCAACTTCCGAAAGGTCGTGAGCTCTACAATCAAAAACAAGATATTGCTCGGTTGAATACTGGGCGTATGGGGATTTGGCATGCATTTCGTGTGACGGGATGTAAGCGTATTTGGATTCCCATTTATCAATGTGATTCAGTTCGTGAAACTTTTGAAAAGAAAGGGGTGAATATTTGTTTTTATCATCAAGATAAGAATTTCACTCCCTTGGATATCGAGGCTTCAGAGAATGATGCCGTATTGTTGGTTAATTATTTTGGTATCATGTCGCATGATCGCATGGTTGAGTTGGTAAAGCCTTATAAGCATGCTATTGTTGATTGTGCGCAAGCTTTCTTTTGTAAGCCTGTAGAAAATGCTTTAACTGTTTATTCTTGTCGCAAGTTTGTCGGTACTCCAGATGGTTCGTATGTGATAGGAAAGAATGCAGATAAGTATGTGAATGAGTATCCACAATGTTATAGTTCTGATACTGCAGCTTTTTTGTTGAAACGTATAGAATATGGTTGTGAAGGAAAAGGCTATGAAGCTCGTAGTATAAACGAACATCGTATTGATAAAGAAGATTGCATGAAAATGTCGAAGTTGACTCGAACGTTGATGGATGCAGAGGATTATAAATTCAATCGTCAAAAGCGTAAAGAAAATTTTGTTTATGCACATAGTTTGCTTTGTAATATAAATAAGATAGATCCAACGATGTACATGGATGACGACACTGTACCTATGGTTTATCCATTGGTAGTTGAAGATGATGATTTGATTAAACGATTATTCGCTGCAAAGCATTTCCAAGGACATTGGTGGAGCTATATTTGCGATGAGCAACCTGAAACGACTTTTGAGCATTGGATTAGTCGATATGTAATACCCATAACAATAGACCAACGTTATGGGAAAAAAGAAATAGATTATTTAGTAAACGTAATAAAATAAAAATGGGAAAGTTTTCAAAAAGACTCTTTGATTTGGTATTGGCTTTGATTTTATTTATTCCAGCATCTTTGGTATTGCTTTGCGGTATCATATTTGTGAAGATTGTATCTCCAGAGTCGTCACCAATTTTCAAGCAAGAGCGTGTGGGATATAAGAAGAAATTGTTTACCCTATATAAACTCCGTTCAATGACAAATGAACGTGATAAAAAAGGCGAATTGCTTCCTGATGAACTTCGCCTTAAAAAGTGGGGTAAAATTGTTCGCAAGACCAATATGGATGAGCTCTTTCAAATATGGAATATTTTAAAAGGAGAAATGTCATTTATTGGTCCACGCCCTATCCTTGCAAAGGAAATGTTGGTGATGACCGAAACTGAACAAGAAGAACGTCAATCAATGCGTCCTGGTATTACTGGTTGGGAGGCTGTACATGAGGGAGAATCGGAAAACCGTCGACAGATGGCTGAGTTCGATTTGTACTATGTACGTAATTGGAGTCTAAAACTGGATTGGTTGGTTTTCTTTAAAACTTTTGCAATTGTTTTTGGCTTCCAACGTCCAGACGACAGTGTGCGTGCTCCGAAAATGACAGATGATCAAATAGTTAATAAATAGGTATATCTTTTGAGAAAGCACGCATCGTTCTTCGCTGACATTAAACTGATTATCTGGACTGTCATTGCTATTCTATATACTGCTTGTGGAAAGTATCCGCAGTGGATGCATGATAAGTTGGTGGGGTACTCAAAGACGATTAAGTAAACTTTTTATCTCCATGAGTGGACGTAGACAATGCTGGTTTGAATTGAGATAATCAATAAATACACTTCATATTGAGGTTTGAAATAGAAAAATGCCAAAAAAAGACAAAAAAACAGACTATACAAATATTGAGATAGCGTTAACTTTATCGGGTGGAGGATATAGAGCTTCAATATTTCATATTGGAGTTCTTTCGTATCTTTATCATTTAAAACTTAGTGATGGTAGTCGTTTGTTGGACCACATAACTGTTATGTCTACTGTTTCAGGTGGTACCATAACTGGTATGTTATATATTCTTTCTCTTATGGGAGAAAATGAACTTCCTCAATATTTGGGAGATATGTATAAGAAGATAATTGATAATAATCTTGCTAATGATTTATTGTCCAATATTAAAAAAAAGAGAAATAGCAGCAAGCTATCTGTCATAAAGGAACTTGGTAATGTATATGATTCTGTGTTTTTTAATGGGAAGATACTCGGGGCTTTGTATGATGTAATTCAAAAGAGTCATATATATCATTATGCTGCATATGCTACTGATATTTCAAACGCATTGCCTTTTCGTTTCCAAGTTGCTAATTCAATATATGGGGATAGCACTATTGGTAATGAAGCAAAGGGTATTGATGTTACGAAGGCAAAAGAATTTAGACTTGCTGATATTTTAGCGGCTTCTTCTTGCTTCCCGATTGCATTTGAGCCAATAAACTTTCCAAGAGATTTCAAAAATTATCCAGAAAATGACGAGTTAGCTCAAAGTGATATGCAGACGTTATTAATGGATGGAGGAATCATAGATAATCAAGGTATCGACTATTTGCTTGAAGCTAATAAGCATATGGAAGCAGTAAATAAAGCAGGTATAGACCTTGCTATTATTTCTGATGCTGCATCTTCTTTAGGGGAACGAACCACAAATGTAGAAACTTTGCATAATGGCAAATGGGGGTTGTTTATCAATAAACTTTCTAAAATAAAGCAATGGTTTATCAAAAAGTTGAAAACCGTAACTGTTATACGTTTACAATTATTCTCTTTAATTTTTGGAATAATTTTTTGCGTTGTTGGTTTGTTTGCTAATTTGAAATGTTGGGTAGCTAATATCTTTTTGGGGTTTTTTATAGCATCTATTCTTATCTTCTTGCTTATATGTGCTTTTAGATGGTATACACCAAGGAAGTTGAAAAAGAATGACCAGTTTAATATTCCTAAAAATCTAATATGGAAGGTAGACTTTAATCAATATGGTAGAGTAATCTCTAAAAGGTATCAGTCTTTTTCAAAAGTCGTATCTACTGTAATGATGGGACATATTAGGAAGAAGAATATTGAGTTGCTTTCTATGGATTCGCGTTGGACAAATCGATTTGTTATTCCTTGTATATCATCCTTAACTTCTAATGGAAGTTGGAAGGAGGATGAAATGGCTAAGAAAATTATGGTTGAAGCATCATCCATAATGGGTATAAGTGATGTGGCTTCTAATTTTCATTCCACGCTATGGTTTTCTAAAGATGATATAAATAATGATATACCCAAAAAGATTTTAGCTTGTGGACAGTTTACAATTTGCTATGAGTTATATATGTGGGTTAAAAGCCACGATGGAAGAAAAACTAATATGTCTGGTGTCCTAAATCAACTTAATAAAGACCTGAAAAGGATATTAGATGATGATTGGGCGGAATTTAAGAAAGACCCTTATGTAATGACAGATTTGTACAAATTAAAATAAGATAATGCTTATGTTAACTCGTATACATGCATATAAATTAGGTGGCAATAAATTTCAATTTTCATATGCTCATGGTACTAATTTTTTATTAGTAGGTGGACATTATGACGAAGAAGCTAAGTATCTTCTGCATCGTGAAATGGAAATTATGAATATAAAAACAATAGCCTCTATTTTCATACCAGATTGGACAGAAAGCTATTGTGGTGATGGTAGTCAATTTGGAAGGTTATTGGAAGTAGTTAAGCCAACTCACATTATAATACCTGCTTGGAATTCGGAAAAGATATTTGTTGCTCGTATGAAGTCTCATATAGAAAGGTATAAAACCCAAAATATGTTTGTTGACATACAATATGTATATAACGACTTTCAAATACACGACAAAGATATCCCAAATAGAAGTAACAATAATATTGTAATTGTATCAAAAATTTCAGACAATATAAAGAACGCCATTTATGCTTATCGTTTTGAATCGAATGGCAAATGGACTACAATAAATCTGGATGATAATAATTACGAAAGCTTTCAGCTGAAATCAGATGTGGTGATTTTTCCAACATTTGATAAGTCTGTATTACAAGAAATGAATGAATCTGCCAAAAAATTAAATGCTAATGTGGATATAAGGTTTTTGGAATCAGAAAAACAAAGTTTGTGGAAACAAATACTTAATGAAAGGAATCTAACATACAATGTGGCTAAAAATGATGTTGTGGTATCTCGTAATGATTTATCTGTGGCATCATGTTATTACTTTAATCCAAAGAACAAGTTAATAACAGATAAAAAGGGATATGATATAAAATAAAAAATCAATTAAAAAGTCGAAAGTGTTTTGCGAATAGACATCATTAAGAATTAAACCAATAATAATATGAAATACTTATTAGTAGTAGCCCACCCCGATGACGAAGTTCTCGGAGCAGGTGCATCAATGTGGAGATGGTCGCATGAAGGCGACGAAGTTGACGTAGCCATTATGTGTACAGAGGCAAAAGCAAGAGCTTTCCGTCCTTCGGATGCAGAGTTGGAAGGTGATACAGATGCTGCAACAAACTATGTTGGTGTGAGCAAGAAATATGAGGCGACTTTCCCAAACATCGAGATGAATACTGTGCCGCATTTGAAATTGGTGCAGTTTATTGAGAGTGCCATCCGTGAGAGTGAGCCTGACATTGTGATTACCCATCATCCTGCTGACACAAACAACGACCACTTGCAGACCTCAATGGCTTGTCAGGAGGCTATACGTTTGTTTCAGCGTCAGCCGACAGCGAAGCCTGTGAAAGAGTTCTGGTATATGGAAGTACCATCATGCTCGGAGTGGGCTATCAACGATGCCATGAATCTGTTCCGTCCGAACTGTTATGTTGAGGTCGGTCAGAACGGAATCCAGGCTAAGTGCAAGGCTCTTTCTATGTACCGTGGTGTGATGCGTCCATATCCACATCCTCGAAGTGTAGAGTATATCACAGGCTTGGCTGCTATGCGCGGAAGCCAGTGGAGATGTAACTATGCAGAAGCATTCCAAGTCGTGTTGCGTAGATATTGAATAAAATGAAAATATTAAAGGCTATTTGGGCATTCTGCTTCTACCTCTTTGTTCCAAGAAGGGCGAAGCGGATGCCCAATAATTGAATATAACGGTATGGAAATAAATAAAGAATTGCTTGACAGTTTGTTTGAACAAGCAAAAGAGAATCCTCGTTTCCGTCAGAATTTGGATTTGCGCACGTCATCTGCTGATACTAGCCAGCGTATGCTGAATGCTCTGTTGCCAGGAACCGTTGTACCTATCCATCGTCATGAAGACACAACAGAGTCGGTAATCTGTCTATGTGGCAAGTTGGATGAAGTGATATATGAGGAAGTTGTATCATATTCAAAGGCTTTATCAGAAGATTTTTTACAAGGAATAGATGCACAAGACGTTGTTCGTAAAGTGGAGTATCGGGAAGTACAACGCATTCATCTTTGTCCAACAGAGGCAAAGTATGGATGCCAGATACCAAAAGGTGCATGGCACACGGTGGAAGTAATAGAGCCGAGCGTGATATTCGAGGCTAAGGATGGGGCGTATAAGAATTAACAAATACAAGAATGTTGTAATCTAAAAAACTGGTAAACATGAACACAATAGAACCTAATAAAAGCTCTATGTTGTCATCTAGCAGAGGTGGAATTTGTACCATATATAGCTGATAAAGAAGCAAAAGAGGCTGAAGCTATTTTTGAACAGCTACTTACATATCCTTACCTTCAATCTGATAATCAACTGTATGGTGACATATATTGTTTCTTTCCAAACATTATAGGACGCTACTATATTGAACAAAATTCAATCGTTAACATAGAAGATAGGAAAGAATATATAGAAAAGGCATATAAATATTTCAAAATTGTGCTTGAAAAAATCGCACCGCTTGAAAATATTGAATACTCAGAATATCTTACACATTTTGCGAATGCCAATCACAATCTTGGTTATCTTTATGTGAAAGAGAATCAAAATAAACAGGCTGTAGATTATTATAATGTTGCTCTTGCCGCTAGACGAACCATATTTGTGGCTTCGCAAAGTCCAAGAGATGAAGTATCAGTAGCGGAAACTCTTGTCAACGCATGTTGGGCGTTCATAAACGAATTAGAATCGGCTTTTAGGGAACAGCGTACTGGAAAACTTTTAAAATTTGCTTCAGATCCTATTTCTATGGCTAATGAAGCTCTTGAGATATACACTCGTTATAATGTGGACGGAATGTTGGGACCAGAGACCAATTATCATAAATCCCTTATGTTGGTCGGATATTTGAATATATTACTTTCTAGAACTAATGTCAAGACTGATGCAGATTTTGGAATGGAATGTTTACGCAAATGTTTTGAGTGGGATGACTTACATCCTGAAAATGACCAACATGGTCGAATAATGAGCGTAAAACAAAACATCAAATGTCTTAACTGATTAGTTACAAAGGATTTTAAACCAATATAGATGTTTTTTAAATCAATGAATAATAAATACTTGTATAAATATCGTAGTATAGAGAACATCAACAGAGATTTGAAATGTCTGGAAGAAAACTATTTTTGGGCATCAAAAATAGAAGAACTCAATGACGAACAGGAATGCCTATATAACAGTAAGACACTAAGAGAGAAGATAAATATACTATGTGCCTTATTTCCAAATTGTAAAGAATCAATCAATCGCGTAAATGAAGCATTCTCTACATTAGAGAGAAGTATCAAAAATATTGGTATTTTCTCTTTGAGTAGAAATGCATGCATACCATCAATGTGGGCTTCATATGCATCAAACATGAAAGGTTATTGCATCATATATAATAAAGAAAGACTGTTCCAAAGTGTTTCTCCTGTTTTTTACAATGATATGAATATATTAGATGTTGTGTATGAAGATCAAACACCTCAGATAACAGCCATGGATATGAGTGGGAACACTCTTTTGGAAAAAATGATCGCTACAAAACAGACATCTTGGAAATATGAAGAAGAAACAAGAATAATAACGGATAACTTTGGGCGACATGAGTATCTACCTTCAGCTCTTCATGGGATAATATTTGGAACTAAAACGTCAGAAGATGACAAGAAACACATAAAGGAATCCTTAACTGGTAGGAATATCAAGTTCTATCAGCTTTATAAAAAAGAGGATACTTATGGGTATCTATTCAATCTCGTAGATGAATATAAGATCCCTTCACTTTTTTCTGATAATATGTACGTATATAAACTCTTTTCAAATCCGGTAGTAGATAATTTCTATGTAAGACTGAATTTTAAGCCAAAAGATAAGAAAGAGGTTATAGAGTTCATCGAAGCATTCAGACGAAAATATACAGACCGTCAGCATAACATCTATGTGCATGACAATGAGACCGAACCAGAAAGACTTACTCCTAATGATGCCGATTATGACTATTTGCAGAAACATTTGATTGCAGAGACCATGATAGGGTGTTGTGAAATAATCTTTTCTCACGGGCATTAAATAAGAACAACGCATTAACCAAGAATTATAGGTATTAAAATTATGCCAGATAATAAAACCTACGAATGGGATTTCGACCTATTTGAAAAGACATGGAGTTTGCGAGGCAGACCTTGCCCTGATTGCGTAAACGAAAGCAACTGGAGGGCATGGAGGCAATACCTGTCACGGCTGATAAGCAAGCATCTGTGTGCGGAGACCATGCAGACGAAAGAGTTTCAAGAAGAGTTGGAAGCGGTTCGTAAAAATGAAGAAGAACGCCTTGCCCATCAGAAAAAGCTGGATGAAGCTGCCGAGGTGCGCAGACGTAGAAGCTGTATGGAACGTCCGAAGATAGACTATGTGCCCAAGGGATTGTATATAGACCTGGAGGAAGCATACTCCAAGTACTTCCAACAAGTGGTGACCTTCTTCCCTGATGACAAAGACGACTTTATGTATATGCTACGACTATTGGAGCGTTGGGAGAAGAAATCGATACCAGCAGTGTTGGCAAAAGGACGGCCAGACGCAGCTTATGCCATTGCCATGGGATTGTGCGAATATCTGCCTTTGCTGATATTCAGGGAGGACATTAGAGACTTTCTGAATGAATACAAACTACGTATCGGCAAACTGATATATGCGAGCTTTGCTGCCTTGGTGGATAGTGTGGCAGCATGGAACAACGAGGAGAAGCGAGAAGAGGTATTCACCTATATCTTTACGAATCTGTCACGGTTTGATGATTTCAAACGAGTGCAGAACAATATACAGATGTTGGCACCAAGTAAGAAATTCACGGGAGAGCCCATGAAGATCGAGCGAGAGATGAATGACGAAGAAGAACGCGCTGCAAAAGAGGCTGAACGTAGGCGACGGGATAAAGAGCGTCAGATGCTGGAGGCAGAGAAAGAAGCCAAGTCATTAATACCTTTGAACAAGGACTATGAACAGTATATCTTCAACAGAAGAAATGTGGATTGGGACTGTTATAGCATCTGGCAGCTGATGTTGGAAGAGAACAAGAATATCGAGAAGTCGCTTGCCGTTGGAGAATACCAGGCTGCAGCATTGATGTTCCTGCAACTGACGAAATCCATGTGCAGACACTTCGTGATAGACAGGCACTGGGAGTATTTTGATAATATGTATAGTCCTGAATATGCCATAAGAGACTTGACAGAGGAGTTTGAGAAGTTGGCGAAAGAAGGGAAACTGCCTGAGGATGTGAATGCTTATTTGCATGAGGCGTGGAAAGAGATTGAGGGAATGGAGAGTTACACGGATTATGGGGTGCCGAGAGGGGCTTTGCCCTTTTAGTGGGCAGTGGGTGTTGGTTGACAAAAACCTGCTAATGGGTGGGCTTTAGACAAAAACCGATTAAGTCATTGTACGGAAATAGACAAAAACCGAGATAAACCCCGTATCTGTTTTCCGAGTCTTCGACTTGCTTTACATCCAGCTAAAGCCTTACGAGAGTGAACTCTCGACTGCTTTAGCTGAATGCAAAGCTGTGGCACGAAGTGCCACTCGGAAAACAAATACGGCGATAAACAGAATAAAAACCGTTGGGGATTGCAAATCACTCTATAATATCCAAATTGCAATACTTTGAATATCGGATGAATCAAATATATCTATGATAAAAGTTATGAATAGTGTTGAAATAGAAAAGAAGATAAGGGAATTGGTGGGACACTATCTGATAAAGGACTATCATGTAACCGTAAAGCGTGGAGACGTGATACTATGGTTGCCAGATATATGTAAGGATAGCCCATTCAATAAATTGGTGGACGAGGTATATGGGGCGTTGGATGACAGCATCCGAATAAGCATAATATACCCGAACAACGGCAAGAAAGTCAGTGAGTTCATCAAGGAAAACATGGAAGAGATAAAGCGCATGAATTTGATTTAATGCGTAGATAATAATTTGTGGAACTGCCATTTAAGATTATTTCGATTATCTAATTACATTATGCGAAAAACAAAGTTTGGTTATATAAAGGATGGGAATTATATCCGTATTGGAGACAATATGCATGGGATATATAAGACCTACGATGATATGCGTTTTAACTGGCAGTTAGTCAGTCAGACAGAAGGTGACATAACAAAGTACTACCTGCTGAACAATAAAAATGAAGCCATTGAATACGTAGGACGAAAAGACCCATGGTCACCACTGACAATAGGCACCAAGGAGCAATATCTCTATATGGATAATGCGCAAGGCTCAATGCAGGAAGTGACAACCTATGGAAGAGAATATATTACTGGGGAAAAACGCAAACAGCAGAGCAACAGTATCTATAAAACCATCAATGGAGAAGAATGCCTTGTAACATACGCCTATTATGCTATCAACAAGAACAGAGGAAAGGAATACAACAGTAAGGACGCATACGTCTGTGAACATTTCATGCGCAACGAGTATGCCATCAGCAACAATGACCACCATATCATTCTGGAAGGATTAAAGAGCGTAAAACTCTCAGATGACAATATAGCAGAAGTAGTGTTTGCAGGAGAAGACAAAACCACGTGGGTAAATCTGTACACCATGCAGGAGTTTGATGAGCGTCCGATTGTAGAGCATATGGGATTCATGGACGTGCAGAGAGTTGGCTATAACTATTATTTCTATAAAAACAGAGACATGGCAGGCATACCGATGCATCATCGGGAATGCGTGGCAAATGACAGAATATTCCAGTTCTTGGACCTGTATATGATACTTAGAGACCAACCCAATAAAGTCTACTATATATCTGGAGAGCACCGAAGAAAGGAACAGTGGTATCTGATACTGATTGACATTACTAATGCCAACTCGAAGACTCGTAAAGAAATACCCTCGATGTGGTTACCGAGACGAAGTTGATATGAAGGATATTCAGCTATACGACTATCAAAGAGAAATGAGTGAACGGATT
>ERZ791912.365-NODE-365-length-29607-cov-78.943117_pt1 | contig 29607 bp, 26 predicted proteins | sample MGYA00510141_ERZ791912 | MGnify/ENA primary metagenome ERZ791912 (study PRJEB30046, sample SAMN00792082) | human gut metagenome | study: EMG produced TPA metagenomics assembly of the A metagenome-wide association study of gut microbiota in type 2... | reverse complement strand
TCCTTTTTTCCCACAGATTTCACAGATGTGCACAGATTTTAGACCTGTTCGGTCTTGGATTTCACAGATTTTTTGACCTGTTCGGTCTGGATGACGCAGATTTTGGAACTGCTCGGTCTTGGATTTCACAGATTTTTTGTATCTTTGCAGCATGATTTGGACGGATAGAATAAGACAGGTGAAGATTTATCTGGTGATAGCGGCTGTTTGCATCGCTGTCGCCTCGCTCGTTGTGTCTCATTTTCTTGTTCGGGATCTTGCTCTGGAGGAACGGAACCGGATGGAGGTGTGGGCGGAGGCTATGCGCACACTGAACAAGGCAGATGAAAATACTGACTTGAGCCTGGTGCTGAAGGTGATCAACGAGAATAACTCTATTCCCGTTATCGTGATGGATGCCAACAACCAGGCACAGACGTTCAGAAACATCGATGTCGACGGTAAGGATTATGCTGATAGTCTGAAGAATGCAGCTCTCATCGGTCAGCATCTTCTGGCACTGGGTAAGAATATCAAGATAGAACTCGATGACTCTACTCACGACTATATCCAGGTGTGCTACGACGATTCGCTCATGATTCGACGTCTCTCTGCCTATCCCTATATCCAGCTCGGCGTGGTGATGATTTTCGTGGTCATCGCTATCTTCGCTCTCCTTACTTCGAAGCGTGCCGAACAGAATAAGGTGTGGGTGGGCTTGTCGAAGGAAACCGCTCATCAGTTGGGTACTCCTATCTCCAGTCTGATGGCATGGATTGAAATCCTGAAGATGAATTATCCTGACGATGATCTCATCCCGGAGATGGATAAGGATATCAAGCGACTGCAGTTGATTGCCGACCGATTCTCGAAGATCGGTTCGCTGCCGGAGCCTGTTCCTGCCAGTTTGAACGAGGTGATGGACCACGTTATCGACTATATGGACCGTCGTACCTCTAAGAAGGTGAAGATGGTGAAGGATTTCCCCGACCACGACATCATCATCAAGATCAACGCCTCGCTCTTTGAGTGGGTGATTGAGAATCTCTCCAAGAATGCCGTGGATGCGATGGGCGTGGATGGCGGACAGATTACCCTGCATGTGGAGGAGACGGATGACAGGGCCATCGTGGAGGTTTCTGATACCGGAAAGGGAATCAGGAAGAAAGACCTGCGCAACGTGTTCCGTCCGGGCTTCACTACCAAGAAGCGAGGATGGGGACTGGGACTCTCGCTCGCCAAGCGCATCGTGGAGGAATATCACCACGGCAAAATCTGGGTGAAGAGCAGCGAAGTGGGGAAGGGTACCACCTTCCGAATCGAACTGAAGAAGAAGGGCTGATGCGTCTGAAAACCTCTATTTTGATGATGCTTGAACCCGAAAATCTTCTGAAATCCCTTAAAAATGGGAAAAATGGGGGAATAATCAGTTAATAATGAGAGATTTTAGTGATTTTTGCATAAAAAATTATTTTATCTCAAAAATTATTTGTAACTTTGCAGCCCGAAACCAATATGGTATATATTGAATTATGTGTAATATAGAGTCTTTTAAGATTGATTTGAAAGCTTTGCCTCAAGGGGTAACAAACTTGGAGTTTAAGCTAGACGATGAATACTTTCAGGCAATAGACGCTCCTGATATTCAGAGAGGCGAGTTGCAGAGTAGTCTGTCCATCAACAGGACGGACGACTTCTTCGAGCTCAATTTTCACACAGAGGGAGTGGTACACATACCATGTGACATCTGTCTGGATGATATGGACCAGTCCATTGAGACCGATGACAGGCTCATGGTCAAGTTCGGAGACGACTACTCAGAAGAAGATGACCTCGTGATTGTGGCCGAGAACGAAGGAATACTCGATATCTCGTGGTTCATCTATGAATTTATAGACCTCAACATTCCCATCAAGCATGTGCATGCACCTGGAAAATGCAACCCTGCTATGATTGAAATGCTACAGCAGCATTCTGCCGCCCGAAGCGGTGAGGAAGAAGAGGAAACTGTAGATCCACGCTGGGCAGCTCTTTTAAAATTAAAAAAGTAAAATTCAAAAATTAAAACATTTAAAAAATTATGGCACATCCTAAAAGAAGACAGTCAAAGACACGTACACTTAAGAGAAGAACTCATGATAAGGCAGTAGCTCCTACATTGGCAGTTTGCCCTAACTGTGGTGCATACTATGTATACCACACTGTTTGCCCTACTTGCGGTTACTATCGTGGTAAGGTTGCAATCGTTAAGGAAGCAGCTGAATAATGGGTAAAATCAATGCTGTAATCACAGGTGTAGGTGGATACGTGCCAGACTACATCCTCAACAACGAGGAGTTGTCGCGCATGGTGGATACTACAGACGAGTGGATTACCACACGTGTGGGTATCAAGGAACGCCGCATCCTTACAGAGGAAGGTCTCGGAACAAGCTACCTGGCGCGTAAGGCGGCAAAGCAGCTGATTCAGAAGACTGGCGTGGATCCAGACACAATCGATGCACTGATTGTGACAACCACTACACCTGACTACAAGTTCCCTTCTACAGCATCTATCGTCCTCGGTAAGCTCGGACTGAAGAATGCCTTTGCGTTCGACTTCTCTGCAGCTTGCTGTGGATTCTTGTACACCCTCGATGTTGCAGCCAGCATGATTCAGAGCGGCAGATACAAGAAAATCATCGTAATCGGTGCAGACAAGATGTCTTCACTCGTAGATTACACAGACCGTGCTACTTGTGTGCTTTTCGGCGACGGTGCAGGTGCTGTGCTCGTGGAGGCAACAGAAGAGGAAAATGTAGGTGTTCAGAACTCATACCTTCGTACCGACGGACAAGGCTTGCCTTTCCTCCACATGAAGGCTGGTGGTTCTGTCTGCCCTCCTTCACACTTCACCGTAGATCATCGTCTGCATTATCTTTATCAGGAAGGTCGTACCGTATTCCGTTACGCAGTAACCGATATGAGCAACGACGTGATGAAGATCCTGGAGATGAACAATCTGAAGGCTGATGATGTGAACTGGGTGATTCCTCACGAGGCGAACCTCCGAATCATCGAGGCAGTGACCAAGCGTGCAGGAATTCCACTTGACAAGGTGGTAGTAAACATCGAGCGTTACGGAAATACCAGTGCTGCTACAATTCCATTGGCACTCTGGGATGCTGAAAGCCAGTTGAAGAAGGGTGACAACATCATCTTCACAGCCTTCGGTGCAGGTTTCGTACACGGTGCCTCTTTCTATAAGTGGGCATACGATGGTGCTGCTTGCGGCAAGTAAGACATATCAAAAATAGGATAGAATAATTATCTATATAAGGAAACGCATCTTTCTTACTTCATCTATAATATAATGAATAAGCAAGGATGCGTTTCTTTAGCTTAAAATCAATTTTTATCGTATGCATAAAGCAGGTTTTGTAAATATCGTGGGTAACCCTAATGTGGGTAAGAGTACGCTGATGAATCAACTGGTGGGCGAGCGTATCAGCATCGCTACCTTCAAGGCGCAGACCACTCGTCATCGTATCATGGGTATCGTGAATACCGATGATATGCAAATCGTGTTTTCGGATACCCCTGGCGTCTTGAAGCCAAACTACAAGATGCAGGAGATGATGCTCGCCTTCTCGGAGAGTGCGCTGGCGGATGCCGACGTGTTGCTTTATGTGACCGATGTGATTGAGAATCCTGAGAAGAACATCGACTTCCTGGAAAAGGTGAAGAAGATGAAGATTCCGGTGCTCCTGCTCATCAACAAGATTGACCAGAGCGACCCGAACAAACTGGGTGATACCGTGGAGAAATGGCACTCGCTGCTGCCGAATGCCGAGATTCTGCCTATCTCTGCGAAAAACAAGTTTGGCGTGGATATGCTCCTCAAGCGCATCAAGGAGCTGCTGCCTGAGTCGCCTGCGTTCTTCGACAAGGACCAGCTGACCGACAAGCCAGCCCGCTTCTTCGTTTCTGAGATTATCCGAGAGAAGATTCTGCTCTACTACGACAAGGAGATTCCTTATGCCGTGGAGGTGAGAGTGGAGCGATTCAAGGAGGATGACACCCGCATCCACATCAATGCCGTCATCTACGTGGAGCGTGATTCCCAGAAGGGCATCATCATCGGTCACCAGGGCGTGGCGCTCAAGAAGGTGAACACCGAGAGTAGAAAGGCACTGGAAAAGTTCTTCGGAAAGAAGATTTTCCTGGAAACCTTCGTGAAGGTTGACAAAGACTGGCGCAGTTCGCAGCGTGAACTCGATGCCTTCGGATACAATCCGGAATAATTGATAGTGATTAATGATTAGTGATTAGTGATTAGTGATTAATGATTAGTGATTAATGATTAGCACAGTTCTAATCACTAATCACTAATAACTAATCACTAATATCAACTTCCCCTCCCTGAATGTAATCGAGGGAGTGACTCTCGCCAGAGGGGCGAGGGCCGGAGCAAGGTCAGCTTCGGCAAATTATTAACTTGGATGCAGAGACCACATCCATGATACCTCCTGAAAGGAAGGAGGCGAATGACTATTTATGGCAAATTTAGTAGCAATCGTAGGTCGCCCTAACGTGGGTAAATCTACTTTATTCAATCGTTTGACTCAATCTCGTCGCGCCATCGTAAGTGATACGGCTGGTACTACCCGCGACCGTCAGTATGGTAAGTGCAGCTGGAACGGAAGAGAATTCTCTGTGGTGGATACCGGTGGTTGGGTCGTTAAATCAGATGACATTTTCGAGGATGCTATCCGCAAGCAGGTGTTGGTAGCTACAGAAGAGGCCGACCTGGTGCTCTTCCTGGTAGATGTAAACACCGGTTTGACCGACTGGGATGAGGATGTTGCCCTTATCTTGCGTCGTGCCAAGCTGCCTGTAATCCTTGTTGCCAACAAGGTGGATAACAGTGCTGAGTATTATGAGGCTGCCGAGTTCTACAAGCTGGGCTTGGGTGATCCTCAGTGTATCAGTGCTGCAACAGGTGGTGGTACGGGTGACTTGCTCGACATCATATTGGACAAGCTTCAGGATAATCCTGAGGAAGCTATCGAGGAGGATATTCCTCGTTTCGCTGTGGTAGGTCGTCCTAACGCAGGTAAGAGCAGTATCATCAATGCCTTCATCGGTGAGGATAGAAACATCGTTACCGAGATTGCCGGTACTACCCGTGACAGTATCTATACCCGTTACGATAAGTTCGGTTTCGACTTCTACCTGGTAGATACTGCCGGTATCCGCAGAAAGAACAAGGTGAGCGAGGATCTGGAATTCTATTCCGTGATGCGCTCCATCCGTGCTATCGAGAACAGTGATGTCTGCATCCTGATGCTGGATGCCACCCGTGGTATCGAGACACAGGATATGAACATCTTCCAGCTGATCCAGAAGAACAACAAGAGTCTGGTGGTGGTAGTAAACAAGTGGGACCTGGTAGAGGAGAAGAACCAGAAGGTGATTGATACTTTCGAGAATGCCATCCGCAACCGTATGGCTCCATTCGTGGATTTCCCAATCATCTTTGCTTCTGCATTGACCAAGCAGCGTATCTTCCGTGTACTGGAGACTGCCAAGGAGGTTTACCAGAACCGCAAGGCTCATATCGGTACTTCCAAGCTCAATGAGGTGATGTTGCCTATCATCGAGGCTTATCCACCACAGAGCGTGAAGGGTAAGTATATCAAGATCAAGTACTGTACCCAGTTGCCTAACACCACGATTCCATCGTTCGTGTTCTATGCCAACTTGCCACAGTATGTAAAGGAGAACTATCGCCGCTTCCTGGAGAACAAGATTCGTGAGAACTGGTCGTTGCATGGTTGTCCAATCAACGTCTTCATTCGCCAGAAGTAGGGGGAAGCGAAGAGTGAAGAACGAAGAGTGAAGAATCAAAATGTATAAAGATGAAGAAACTTTTGATTTTTATGATAATAAGTATGGGGTTGGGACTTTCTTCCTGCAAGGAGGAGCGTCCTGACCCTTCTTACTTTGCGGGTATCGCCGCAAAGGGTTACTACGACTTGCTCCTTGAGGGCAAGTACGAGGAGTATGTTTCCGGTTTCAACCAGCCCTACCGCATCCCGAAGGGCTATCACGACCAGCTGCTGCTCAATGCCCGGATGTATGTGGAGCAGCAACAGCTGGAGCACCAGGGCATTGCGAAGGTGAACGTGCTGAATGCCAAGGCAGACACCGCCCACCATGTAGCCGACGTCTTCCTGCAGCTAGCCTTCGGCGACAGCACCAAGGAGCAGATTGTGGTTCCGATGGTGGAGGTGAAAGGCGAATGGAAGATGAGGTAGGAGACTATTTTGCATTATTCTTTAAAAAAAATGGAGGAACAAGATATGTTGGACTTGAATAGAAGACGATTGCCTGTAGGCATTCAGTCGTTTAAGAAAATCAGGGAGGGTAACTTCGTGTATGTTGACAAGAGCGACTTGGTGTGGTATTTGGTGAACTATGGTGACCAGTACAACTACTTGAGTCGTCCTCGTCGATTCGGCAAATCTGTGCTTGTAGATACCCTCCAGCACTATCTCGAAGGCAATAAAGAACTCTTCGAGGGGTTGAAAATCATGGAGTTGGAGAAGGAATGGAAGCATCATCCCGTGATTCGTCTTGACATGAGCAGGGGTGGGGCTACGGCTGAGACCATCCGTTCTTACCTTAATATACGATTTAAGTATTATGAGGAGAAATATGGAATAGATGTGGATCCAACAGCGCAGCTTGCCGATCGTTTTGATGCTATCATCGTGTCAGCATATAAGCAGACCGGTCAGCCGGTGGCTGTGCTTATTGATGAGTATGATGCTCCCCTTCAACATTCCTGGAAAACCGATGATCACGATGGCTGCACGGAAGCCTATCGTGAGGTGTTTGCTATCTTAAAGGCAGATGATGAATATGAGCGTTTCGTGTTCATCACGGGCATCACCAAGTTTACGCAAATCTCCCTCTTTTCTGTGCTCAACAACTTAACTAACATCAGTTTTGAACCTGAATATGCCGCCATTTGTGGTATAACGGAAGAGGAAATTGCTGCCAATTTTGGATATGAAGTAAAGAAAATGGCGGATGTGAATGGTTGGACGGTAGAGGAAGCGCATGCTCGCTTAAAGGAATTCTATGATGGATACCATTTCTGCAAGCGAAATTCTGTGGATATTTACAATCCGTATAGTCTTGTGAATGCCTTGGGAGCACAGCAGATTCGTAATTTCTGGGCTTCTTCGGGTGCCACCTCGCTGCTACCGAAGTTTGTAACCAACTTGGAGATGCGCTTAGATTACTTTAATGATTGCTATATCGATTCCTTCACTTTAGAGACTTCTGATGTAGTAGGCGGCGGTGCCGAGCTCTTCCTTTATCAGTCGGGCTACCTGACGATGAAGGGTTATGAGGATGGCATGTATCACCTTGGCTTTCCAAATGAGGAAGTGAAGCAGGCATTGAATAGAATTGTAATGCCAGCACTTACATTGCGAAATGGAGAACAGGTGATTTCTACGCAGAATATGCTGACTCGCTATATGAATATAGGAAATGTTGATGAGGCGATGAAGTGCCTTCAGGCTTTGGTTGCTGATGTGCCGTATAGTAACAAGAAGATGGCTTCGATGGATATGGAGGAGCGTTATCGTCTTTTGATGAGTACGATATTCCATGCCATTGGCTTTAGCGTGGAAGTTGAGCACATGCTTGCTACTGGAAGGATTGATATGGTAGTGAAGACTTCCCGATACATTTATGTATTAGAGTTGAAGTTGAAGAACAATGGCGGTAAGGATGCTGCTGCCAGCCAAATCAAGAGCAACAACTATCTGGAGCCATTTAAGGCTGATTCCCGCCAAGTGATAGGCTTGGCTTTGGAACTCGATGATTTAGGTAAGGGTATCTTGGATTGGAAAATGGTATGAGTGCAACTTTATTAATAAGGAGATAGTGATATGGAACAGATGAACAGACATGATGGTATGCCTACGGCAGCCAAAAGAAAACGCATTCCTTATGGCTTGATGAATTTCATGACTTTAAGGGAAAGGGACTGTTACTATGTGGACAAAACCCGTTTTATCGAATCAATAGAGGAAGCTAATATGTTCTTCTTCTTCATTCGCCCTCGCCGATTCGGCAAGAGCCTTACCATCTCTATGCTCCAGAATTATTATGATGTCAATAAGAAGGAACAGTTTGATAAGCTTTTTGGCGGACTGTATATCGGCGAGAATCCTACGCCTGAGCGCAACTCCTATCTGGTTCTTCCCCTCAACTTTGCCACAGTGGATGCCGGACTTGATAACTATCGGGCTGGTCTGGATTCCTGTGTCAATATAGGTATCATGAATTTCTGTGACAGATATAAAGCGTATCTGCCCGATGATATTGTCGTTAGAATGAAAGAGGAGTGCCAGGGATGCGTGGACCAGTTGAAGTTTCTGGCAGCAGAATGTGAGAATGTGAACCAGCATATCTATCTTTTCATTGATGAGTATGACCATTTCACCAACAAGATTCTTGCCGAGCCGAAGCACATGGTCAGGTATCGTGAGCAGACTCATGGTGAAGGATATCTTCGAATGTTCTTCGATGCCGTGAAGGATGCCACTTCTTCTTCGTTGGCACGTGTCTTTGTAACAGGTGTGAGTCCTGTAACGATGGACGATTTGACGAGTGGCTTCAATATAGGCACCAATTATTCTCTGTGCCATGAGTTTAATGAACTGGTAGGATTTACAGAGGAAGAAGTGCGGGCACTGCTTACTGATTATGCGGCTGTTTGTCCGTTCAATCATACGGTAGAAGAGCTGGTTCGTAACATGAAGCCATGGTTTGACAACTATTGTTTCTCAGTGGAGGAGTATGGCAAGACCACCATGTATAATTCTGTGATGGTACTCAACTTCCTGGATAGGTATATCCGATCGGGCTATCAGATTCCAAAATCCATGATAGAAACCAACATCCGTATTGACTACGATAAGATTCGCATGCTGATTCGCCATGACAAGAACTTCGACCATGATGCCAGCCTCATCCAGGAACTGGTTACCAAGGGCTATGTTATGGGTAATCTCGTAGAGAATTTTCCTGCGGAACGTATCAACGACCCGGATAACTTCCTGAGTTTGCTCTTCTATTTTGGTTTAGTAACGATAGATGGCTCTTATCAGGGATACACCAGGTTCATTATTCCGAACGAGGTGGTGCGTGAAGTGTTTTATAGAGACTATATTTAAAGGCGACTCAATGTCTCGTTATGTAGATGATGGGTTGGTGGAAGAATCGGCGAATATAGTTAATTAATGTATAATAGTAGGACTTTTCTGCATTTTATATCATTATGTTTAAGAAAAATATTATCTTTGCAGCGTTATATAATAATTAAAACTGTTTGAGTATGAATACTGTAACATTGCGTGGAACGGCTTCTTTTGATTTTGAAATGCCGTTGTTGGAAATATTAAAAGCTAAGGCAAAGGCAAGTAACAAAAGCTTGAATAGCTATGTTGAAGCTTTGCTCAAAGATGTTGTTGGCTTGAACAAAAAGAGTGATAATGTGATTACTCCAGAGCTTCAGGCTAAGATAGATAGTGCAAGAGAAGAATATCGAAAAGGGAATTTTGTCAGCTGTTCTACTGCTGATGATCTTCGACATTATTTGAATTCACTATGAGTTATAGATTGGATTTTGTCCCTGCTGTAAGCAAAACTATAGCTAAATATAAAAAGTCGAATCCTAATCTTTTTAAGAAATTGGATAAAATATTGCAAGATATACAGCAGCATCCGAAAACAGGAATCGGGCATCCTGAACCTTTAGTGGGTGGTGATGGGATAACATATTCTCGTCATATTTCTGCTCACAGAAGGATTATCTATGATATATATGAAGAAAGTATAAGGGTTCTGGTCTTGGATTTAGACTCCCATTATGGCGATAAGTGATGAAAACCGCAGTCTTTACTTGGATGAAGGCTGCGGTTCTTCTTTTCTCTTTTTTCTGATTTCGCAGTTTTGCGTTTATTCTTGTTTGCGCAAACACAGAAAAATTAGAAAAAAAAGCTATGGAATTGCGTTAAAATTATTAAGATTTACACTTTTTAACCTAAAAGTTTTGCTCGTTTCAGAAATTTTGCCTACATTTGCAACCGAAAGAACCTAATGAGGGTATAAGACTCCTAAAAAGAGTTTGTCTTCTCGACCTAAAAAAGAACTGTAGATTTCTAACGAACGATGTAGATGATAAACGATGTAAGATGTAAGAACTGAAGAAGGTAATACGAAATATTAGCCGACTCTCTCCTAACAAGAGGTCGCTAACTAGAAGCTACAATTCTCTAAGAACAAATAAATGATGAAACCCTGGAAACAGATTCACCATGACATTTGAGGATTCTTTCTAAGAACAAATAATAATGAAATAATTTTTTTATAAACTAAAATTTACGATTATGAAAAAAAGTTTTAACTTTAGTATCGGCATTGTCGATGGTTGCTGGTTCAGCATTTGCGCATGATTACGCATGGACAGGATTGGAAGAAAATCCTAAATTGGATAAGAATGGCTATGTTGTTGGATGTGCAGGACTTTGGTATGAGAACAATGTTTATTCATTTATGGCAGAGAAATATGATGAAGTTCATGTTAAGGTTAAAAATGATGCCATTTCAGACATTGATGTCGTAATTGGTAAGACTTCATATAAGGTGCCGAAGGGTAAAGCTGTTGAGTTGACACACAATGTTGGCGAAGACGTTAAGGATCCTGTTAAGATAACAGTTCCTGGTACTGCTTATATTACAGAAATTTCTGTAGTTTCTCAGGCTGGTGAAAAGGTAAAAGGTTTTATTAAGGATGCACAGACTGCTCTTAATGAAGCCAATAAGGCTACTGCAGCTTATGCAGGAGGTGACCTTGATCCTTTCTTTACTGCCGTTCGTAGTCAGCTCAATGCACAGGGTGTTGAGATTGAGAAGATAAATGTAGAGCTTAGAGAGCTTTTGGCTTCAAATGTAGCTTACGCTGTAAGTAATAAGAAGAATGATATCGAAACAGACTTAAATAAAATTAAGGCTGAGATTACTAAAATCAAGGATAATGCAGCAAATGCAGTAACTACTTTGAATAATATTCTTGGTTCTACTAATGCTACTGCTGCACTTGGTGAAATCAAGAAGGCTAAGACAACCTCTTTGGTTAATCCTTCTTTCTTGCAAGCTTACAAGGCTGATGGTACAACAGTGGCGACTAAGTTGTCTGATGTAAAGGTTATCAAGGGTAATGATTCAGATGATGCTAAGCCTTATATCTATAATTTCAAACCTACTGAAATTAAGAGTGGTAAGGTAACTTGGGGTAAGGCTGGTCTTAAGCGTGATTGGGTTGAGACTGAAATTGCAGCTATCGAGAAGGAATATAGTGGTGTGAAGACTGCTATTATCGCAAAGATGGCTGAAGAATTTGAGAAGACAGCTAATTCTTTCCAGGCTGCAGGAAATACAGAAGGTGAATTGTCTGCTCTTTACGATGCTGTAAAGAACTCTGTAGGTTACATGACAGAGCGTATTCATGTAGAAGTTCTCCATGCTGCTCATATCTCTGAGTTGGCTAGTGATGTAACTACTTTGGACGGTGTGATTGGTGATTTCGGTTATCCAAAAAATGACGAAGCAAAGTATAATGAATGGAAGTCAAATGTAAATGACTTGAAGAATGCTATTGCTGATGCAACAACTCGTCATTCTGAGAATTCTGTTAATATTCTTAATGCAGATAAGTCTGTGAAGGGTGCTATTGCTGATATTTGTACAAGTGCGCAGACTACTCAGGCATCTTATAGAAATAATATTCTGAAAACAGCTTATACTAAGGTAAAGGCAGAATTTGACAAGGTTCAGAATAAGTTGAATGAGTATAGCTATAAGATTTCTGCTAAGTACGAGAATGAGAAGGAAATTCAGCAGGAGTACGAGAAGAAGTTTGCCGAACTCCAGAATTCTCTCAATGGTATTGAAGCTCTGTATAAGGGAAAACCAGATCCTAATGGTAATGTAAATGAACCAGATATGCCTGCAGCATGGAACTACATGGTTACCCATTATTCAGATCGTCTTGTTGAGTTGAATACTAAGAGTTCCGCACTTGACGGTATGTGGAATGCTACTATTCAGGCTCAGCAGACGCAGGTTATTGCAGACAATAATAAGGCATTGGAAACTCTTACTGCTCAGATTAAGGGTGTTCGTGATTATTATGATGTGCAAGTCGCTAAGATTGCTGGCTATAGAGAGTTCGTACCTTCTTCATCAGCAACAGAGGCTATCAATACTAGCTTGAAGGAGTTGTTCAATATCGTATTGGGTCTTGAGGCTAAGCAGGATGAAATTAATAAGAAGGTAGAGAAATGTAATACGGCATCTAAGAATGCTACTGATGTTGAATTCAATGCTGATTCTGATCAGTACCGCTTCAAGTCAGTTACAACTGATTCTAATGGTAAGAATGTTTCTTATGAGACAGCTGTTTCCGACATCAAGACTGCTATTGAGGCAGAGGTTAAGGTAGCAATAGAAAAGGCCAATGAGGCTACTCTTAAGTATATCTATTTGTCTCGAAATAGTTATATTACTGGAACAGAAACATATGCTTCTGTAAAGGGCTTGCGTGATTTGATTGGTAATAAGCAATTGCTTAAGGACGAAAATTACGTTGATCGTGATATGAGTTCTGCTGCAGCTACTGCTTTCAAGAATGAGTATGCACATGTAGATTGGAACAAGGTTTCTGAAAAGCAGCCTGATGGAACAACAAAGGATGTTCAGAAGGGTTATATCGCTCTTGCTGAGGAAATGATTAAGCCTCTCTTGAAAGTTGGTTCTTACTCTGAAAGTGGAAATCAGCTTGTTGTAACTACTGCAACCACATGTGCTGAAGCTGATGCTGCTATTCCTGCAGCTGGTAAGGTTGCTGCAAACTTGGTTGATCAGATTGCTAGCATTAAGAGTCTCTACTTGGATCCAGCGAAGAAGGCAATTGATGATATTGATACAGAACTCGTTTCTTATGAGGATCAGTATAAAAAGATTGGTGAGTTGAAGATTAAGTGGACTGTAGATAAGGCTAATCTTGATGAGTTGGCAAAGAAGGCTTCTGCTGCTGACCCTAGCATGACTAAGGAGAACTTTGAGGGTGAATTGAATGCAATCAACACTGAAATTAAGAGTATCTCTGCTCAGTTGGAGGCAAATGCAACTTCTGCAACAAAGGTAGCCGAGAAGACAGCTGAAACTTTGAAGGCTCAAGGCATTGCTTTGGCTAAGCTTGAGAAGTATGATGTTTGGTTCGCTAACAAGCAGGCTAAGACTGAGGCTGATAAGTTGTATGCTGAAGTAGCAAATAACCTCCAGGGTGCTAAGGATGCTCTTGCTAAGATGAACGAGAATGTTCAGGCTAAGTATGGTCCTGCATTCGATCAGAATACAACTGACCTTGAGAATGCTAAGGTAACTTTGGATAAGGCTGTTGTTGATGATTTGGACGCTACAACTGCAAATATTGCAGCTGCTAAGGGTGTTCTTGAAACAATCAAGAATGAAATTGCAGCTACATTGAAGGCAGCTCAGGAGGCTAACAAGGTTGATGAATCACTTGATTACAACAAGGATGGTGAGATCAACGATTTGGATCAGCGTGCTGTGCTCAATAATGTAGTTGATGGTGTTGTAGTTCTCGATACTTACTTCGATTGGCTTAACAAGTTCATCAATTATCAGAAGGAAAATAAGTAATTAATAAACTAGTATCTTGGAAAAATTTCCAAGATACTAGAACTTAAAAAAGAACAATTATGAAGAAAAATAACTTTTTTAAAGGATTGTTGATGTTGATGTTGGCTTTTTTTGCCACTACATCGGCGTTGGCTCAAGAATTGAAACTTTCTGCAGAGAAATGCTTCCTTGCTCCTGGTGAAACTACTTCTGTAGTTGTTAATTTGACTAATGAAGAGAAGGCGTTTTTCTTAACAGGTTATGTTCAGTTGCCAGAAGGTCTTTCTTTTGTTAGTGAAGGAGATGTGATTAACCATGCTAAGGTTGGAAGAACTGAAAAAAATAAGTCTTTTAGTCTTAGATTTGAGAAAACAACTTATGATGATCAAAGAGGTTACTTTAACTTTACTTTCTTGTCTGGGTTGGAAGCAGGTAATGGTGAAATCTTTACTTTTGAAGTGAAGGCTTCTGACAAATTGGCTCTTAGCCAGGTTATTACTTTCGATAAGGTAAATATTACTCCTGTCGATAATTCAAAACCAATTTTTGAGCAGGGTAGTTTCAATGTTTTGGCTTGCAATAGTGAGTATAAGCTTGATTTCACAGTAGACCCAATTAAGGTTACTGTTGGTAAGCCAACCAAGGTTGCTGTTAACTTAGGTTTTGAGAAGGATAAGTTGGCAGGTTTGCAGTTCGACTTGGTATTGCCTGCGGGCTTGAAGGCTGTTAATACTCCTGAGGTTGTTGAGGAGCGTTGCCCTGATCACTTCGCTAATTTGGCTGCTAATGGTCACTTTGTAGTTATACCTACTTATAAGCCAGTAGACTTTGTTGGTACAAGTGGTCAGCTTTGTAGCTTCGAAATTCAGGCTGATGAGAACTTTGTTGATGGTTCTGAGATTCAGTTCAATAACATTCTTGCTGCTACTGGTGGTGCTATTGATGTTCCTTCAGTTGCTTACTATGCTCCTAACCTCAAGGTTAAGGTTGTTAAGGATGGTACAGCTACAGGTATCAACGCAATCGAGTCTGACTTCGCAGCTAAGGCTGACGGTATCTACACAGTCAGTGGCTTGAAGGTTAACAAGCTCGTTAAGGGTATTAACATCGTAGTTAAGGACGGTAAGGCAACTAAGGTTGTTAAGAAGTAATGAACCATCTAGTAACCATTGTTCATAAGAACAGTGAGATGTGATATATAAAGTTAAACGATAAAAGGGGAGAGGCATCTTGCGATGCCTCTCTTTTTTTGTTTGTCTAGCATGTATGTTGTCTAATGGGTGCAAGTCCCGTTAAGTTGGCTACGATAGCAAATAAAAAGCCTCGGATGCATCACGCACCCGAGGCTCAAGAGTTCATTTTATTTTTATGAAGTACAACCGTTAGAATACGGCTGCTTGTAAATCCGCTTTAATATTGCTCATGCAAGCATTGAGTCGCTGGTATGTTCTGTATAGTAGGAACCTCTCCACTATGTCTTGGTACGAACTGCGACACTCTTGCTAATAAATTCCTGCCATCTATTTTTGCCAATCCTTTCCATTAATGCCTCACCAAGTTCATACACTTTGGTTTCTTTAAGTGCAGGGAAATAATGTTGTTCTCCAGGTTGAGAATCCTTGACTTTTGCGTTAATGATAGCTTGATCCATCAGTTTTACATATTCAGTTGCAGAAAATCCACCTGGGGTGAGTTTTGACAAAGCAACCTTTACGTTGTGAGATTTCGAACAATCAATATCTTTCAAATCTGTAAGCTTGTGGTATAGAAGCCATACCTCAAAACATGGATTACTGATGGCTATATGACATCCTGGGGTATTTATGCAGAAACTACCCAATTCTTTTATCATGTCAATTGGCCATTTGTCCACGTCTATTACACACCAGAGAGAGTCGCCATCTTCTGCATTCAACCCCTCTTCTGTCATATACTTTTTAGCTGATGCCAATACATGTGAAGGGGCAGACTCAGTTTGCTTATGTTCCAAGATTCTAACCTTGATACGTTCGAAATTATCGAATGGTGCAAAATAACTTGGTTCTGTCTTTGTACCCTCACATGCGATAACAAAAAGACTATAGTCTCTTGCCTTGACTTCCTCATGTTTATAGTAGCTGCGTTTTTTATATGGCATACGTCAGTCCTCCCATTTTAAATCCTCTAAATGAGCTAAGAAAGGAATAGCTCCAAAGCGTCCTTTCAAGTATCCTTTTTGAATGTCCAAATCATTTCGTGGCTTAAAATCATTAAGCGTATAGAAACGAGAACTTTGGTTCTTTCTGTCTTTCTCAACAAACCAAATCTCATCATTCCTGAAGATAGAGCAATCAAGAAGGCATGATTCGTGGGATGAGAAGATAATTTGTCCAAGGATAGGCAATCCCATTACTTTTTCTACAAACATCTTCAAAAGATTGGCATGAATACTCCTGTCAATCTCATCGACAATGATAGTCTTGTCAGACTGCATCAGATCATACAGAACTGGCGCAAAATCAAACAATCGTTGTGTACCATCCGACTCCTCTTTCAACTCGAAACTCACAGCATTGTTGTTTACAACATGTCTGGTTGTTATTCTTCGGATAATATATTTATCATCTTCTTCTTTTGTAACGCCAATAGTAAAATACTGCGTTTCAATCACACCAGACTCTTCTTTTTTGAGATTAGTCTTGATGTCCTCGAAAATTTTATCCAAAGGCATACCTGTCTGCGAGACGAATTTATCCAAATCATCTTCATGCAACTCTATGTCTTGAATGCCTACATCAAAACTTCTTAAGAGCTTTTCAGAAAAATTCTTGAATTTCAGATTTTCATATTGAGTATCAAAAATAGATGCAGACTTGGTCTCAGGGAAGAAGATTTTCAGATTGTCCTTGAACCATTCCCTGACTCTGTTAATTCTTGGCTCCTTGATAATATCCTCATGTTTGATAAGTAATTCATCATTTTTCAAAATGTTGTCTTCCAGCAAACTAACCAATAGAGCCTTTTTTTCATCACCATCGACATATTTTCTGCCCATTTTGACAACAGGTTTTCTGGCCTCTTTAGAGTAGGTACGTTCAAAGACCATTTCATCTTTTTCTACACCTGTTTCGTAAAGCCATTCCTCCAAGCAGAGCTTTGACACATAAGTAACTCCATAGTTATATATTTTATTTTTATAGCTGAACTCTACTGATTGTGAGACAGGAGTACCTTCATCAGAAAATTTATTTCTGATATATCTGATGTCAGAAGGAACTCTACCTTTTAAAACAATGTCACGCAGCAAATTTGCCGCTTTAATCATATTTGATTTGCCTGCACCATTTGCACCGTAAATGACTGAACCTTTCAATACATTCACGTTAGTATTAATCTTATGAAGATGGTCTGTATGACTCTTCAAAGATTTGGCAGGCAACATATTGAACTCCGTTTCTTCTAAAAAAGAAAAGATGTTACTAAAGTCGAATCTGATAAGCATAATCTAATCTGTTTTTAATTCAATTGCAAAGTAACGAAAAAATCTCGAAAAATACGCAATTTGCTATAAATATTTATAGTAATTTATATATTAACGAGCTTTTTTCGTTGTAAATGCGGCTTTTGCTTCTGTGTCAAGTGCTTCAAGTTCTCGTCAGCATCGATGCGTTCCAGCTCGTCCTTGACAATCTGCAGAGCACCAGCATAATCCTGTGTCTATAGAAAGCTACTTTCAAATACCTGTATGGTAGAAGTTTTTCTTGAAAAGTTTTGGAGATTAGGAGATAAAGTATTATCTTTGCCCTCAGATAGTGTGTCCTGAGACAGAAGGTGAAGGGATTTGTACCCTATCCACGTCTAGGTTAATAAAGAATATAAACTAATAAACAAAAGAGTTAAGTACGAAGAGCCGTGTGATGGGAGACAGTCAAGCACGGTTCCGAGAGAAGGGTGGGTGAAATTCCCACTACTTGCTCGACATAAAATGGCAGCAATATGAAATATCCTATCGGCATACAGGACTTTGAAAAAATCATAGAGGATGGCTTTGTTTATCTGGACAAGACGGGGTTGGTCTATGATTTGGTTCATAATGGAACAATTTACTTTCTGAGTCGTCCACGGCGATTCGGAAAGTCATTGCTCGTATCTATCTTGAAGTGTTATTTTGAAGGCAAGAAGGAGTTGTTCAAGGGACTTGCCATCGACAAGCTGGAGAAGGAGTGGAAGCAATATCCAGTGTTTCACCTCTCTTTTGGCGGACAGAATTATGTTGAGCCTTATACTCTGGAGCATGTTTTGGAGGAATTTATTGCCCGTGCAGAATTGGTTTATGGAAAGGATGAGTTTGCCAAGACATTGAGTAGTCGCTTTCGGGCCGTACTTAAGAAAGCTCATGCAAAAACTGGGTTAAGAGCAGTTGTGCTCATTGATGAGTATGACAAGCCTTTGCTTGATGTGATGGATATGGATATTTCTGTGCAGAATGAATATGGAAAGATGACTTTGGAGGATTATAATCGTAATCTGCTCAAAGGCGTTTATTCTGTGTTCAAGGAAGCGGATGATGACCTACAGTTTGTTTTACTAACTGGTGTCACCAAGTTTTCGCAGGTGAGCGTGTTCAGTGGTTTCAACCAGCCTAACGACATCAGTATGGATGAGAATTATGAGGCACTTTGTGGCATTACGGAAGAGGAGTTGTATTCTACTTTCGAGGAACAGATTAAAGCAATGGCTGTGAGATATAAGACCACAGAGGAAGGAATGAAATACAAGCTGAAGAGGAAGTTTGATGGTTACCACTTCAGTCCCAATATGCTTGATATCTACAATCCTTTCAGCATCTTGAATGCCTTTGGCAAGAATAGGCTTGATGATTATTGGTTCCGCACAGGTTCGCCAACTTATCTGGTTCGTTTGTTGACGCATTTCGACGAAAATATCAACGAAATCGTCAATAAGTATTATCCTGTAAGCAGCTTTATTGACTATAAGGCAGACAAAGAGGCACCTCTGCCAATGATTTATCAGAGCGGTTATCTTACCATCAAGGATTGGGAAATGGATACTAATTCCTATCTTCTGGATTTTCCGAATGATGAGGTAAAACATGGTTTTTTGACCATGTTGGCAACAAGTTATTTGAAACCTTCAGAATCTACGGATGCATGGGTTGTCCAGGTTGTAAAAGTAATGAAAGAAGGCGATTGCAAGGAATTGGAGAATCTCTTGACTTCTTTCTTTGCCAGCATTCCATACACGCAGCGTCGCAAGGATGATGAAAGAGAGAAGGAACGTTATTTCCAATACACATTCTATCTCGTATTGAGAATGATTAGCTGTTTCACGGTCTTCATCGAAAAGCAGCAAAGCGAAGGTAGGGTAGATTGCGTGGTAGAGACCCAGAATTATATCTACATCTTCGAGTTCAAGCGTGATGGTTCGGCAGAGGAAGCTCTGAAGCAGATAGAAGATATGGGCTATGCCAGGGAATATGCAGCAGATGGCAGAAAGATTTATCAGATAGGTTGCAACTTCTCATCGAAGACGGGAACCATTGAAGGGTGGAAAATGAAGTAGGCGATTTGCAAAACGGATGCTTGATGAATAATGCCAAGCATGAAGGAAGCCAATAGCGAGACTATCGAGCCTACGAACAGAAACTTGGTATAAGACTAAGTGGGAAAGGATTGATGCCAATAGTGTAGAACTGGAAAAATTATCCAATTTGGTAGCTGATTATTCAGACCTTCATTTTGCTATAGGTACTCCTACTTTATCTGAAATTCTAAAGCTTAGAATGGAAGAAATGGGACTTTCTGTTGCAAAATTAGCAAAGATCTTAGGAGTTACTCCTTTGAATATAAAGGCTTATCTTTCTGGTTCGGAAGAGCCAACATTAAGTGTTGGTCGTGAGATTAGTCGCCGTTTAGGTGTTGATGCCAATTTAGTGCTGGGTTTATCTTGACCTCACTTCTTATACCCCTATACCTCTTCCTTGCCTTCTTTTGAAAGAAAATCCCAGAATTTCTTGGCAGTTTCAATAAAAAAGTGTATCTTCGCAGCAGAAATGCAATATTGCGTCCACGACCTTATAAAACGTAAGAAGATGGCAAGATTTATAGACCCACGTGTCGATTGGGCTTTCAAGCGAATCTTTGGAAGCGAGGACACTAAAGAATGCCTGATAACATTCCTCAACGGACTGTTTGAAGACGAGTTGGTAATCAAGGACGTGACGTTTGCCAAGACCGAAAAACTTGGCTTGCGCCCCGATGACCGTGGTGTGGTCTTCGATGTCTATTGCGTCACAAACGAGGGCAAGCATGTCATCGTCGAGATGCAGAAGAAAGAACAGGAATACTTTGCCGACAGGGCATTGTATTACACGGCACGTGCCATTGTGCAGCAAGGCGTTCGTGGAATCTGGGACTATCACTTGGCTCCAGTATATACGGTATGTTTTATGGATTTCGTGTCGTCGAGTCCGATATTAAAGAAGTTTCGCACCGACTTGGTGCTTACCGATTTGCAGACACGCCAGCTAGTGTCCGACAGGATGCGTATTGTGTACCTCCAACTGCCCTTGTTCGACAAGCATACGGAGGCAGAGTGTATGGATATATTTGATTGTTGGATTTATATAATGAAGAATATGAACATGTTTGAGCAGATGCCATTCAGCGAGAAGTATCCAGTCTTCCGCAAGTTGGCAGAGATAGGCGACCTCCGCAAGCTCTCCCGCGAGGAACTTGAGCTTTATGACGAGGACATCAAGAATATGCGTGATATATATGCCACCAGAAAGTTTGATGAGAAAAGAGGAATGGAAAAAGGTCGTGCTGAAGGAATGGCTGAAGGAATGGTGAAAGGTGAACTGTCTAAAGGTTTGGAAGTAGCCCGTAACTTGTTGGCAATTGGTATGTCTTGGCCTCAAATCGTGCAGATAACTGGATTAACAGAAGACCAGCTGAAGCAACTTCAGTCGTAGTGTATGTACATATCCACTAGGGTGAAATCTGTGTGAAGGCACCCAGTAAGGGCAAAATGGGTTTATCTTGAGCCTCATTTGAAGTTGAAGTGAGGCTCAAGTAAACCTTAATAGAGGCTCACGTAAACTTTATCTGAGCCTCAAACCAACTTGAGATGAAGCTTACTTCATTGGCAAATGAAGCCTGTTTCAATAATCAATGAAGCCTGCTTCACCGATTCATGAAGCAGGCTTCGAGATTCAGCGAAGCCTTTTTGCTTCACTGCTTACGCAAAATCGTGAGGGATAGAGCCAAAATCGTGAGGGATGCGTGAGGGATAAATCCCTATTTTCTGGTATCTGTCACGCAGGTTATCCCGCTATATTTCAATAGCTTAAAAACTTTTTTTCAGGAAATCGTGAGGGGTGATAGATGATTTGCAAGATTCTTCCATCTCTGCCTTCTTCACCTTTCTGAACAAATCGGAGGCGAAGACAAGGTCGTTGAGCTTCTCGTTGGTGGCACTCATCACCTGGTCCTTGTTGCCCTGCCACTCCTTGTGGCCCTGGTAGATGAAGCAGATGTTCTCGCCGATGCCCATCACCGAGTTCATGTCGTGGGTATTGATGATGGTAGTCATGTTGTAATCCTTGGTGATGCCCGAGAGAAGTTCGTCGATGACAAGCGAAGTCTTCGGGTCGAGACCCGAGTTAGGCTCGTCGCAGAAGAGATACTTCGGATTCATCACGATGGCACGGGCTATCGCCACACGCTTCTGCATACCTCCCGAAATCTCGCCAGGGAATTTCTGCTGTGCCTCTATCAGGTTTACACGGTCGAGACATTCCTGTGCGCGCTTCACGCGTTCCTTATAATTAAGGTTGGAAAACATATCGAGTGGAAACATCACGTTCTCCAGTACATTGAGCGAGTCGAAAAGGGCGGCGCTCTGGAAAATCATTCCCATCTCACGGCGCATCATCACCTTTTCATTCTTGTTCATGTGAACAAAGTCACGACCGTCGTAGAGCACCTGACCGCTGGTAGGCTCCAGGAGTCCGACGAGGTTCTTCACCAAAACCGTCTTTCCCGAACCACTCTGACCGATGATCAGATTGGTCTTGCCGGTTTCGAATTGCACGCTGATATTATCGAGTACGGTCTTATCGCCGAATTTTTTCGTAAGATTTTTAACTTCTATCATAGTTCACTTCTTTAACTGAGAATTTAAGAGAGAATTTTAGAAAGAATTGTAGAGAGTTTAAGAGAGTATCTGAGTAAGGAACACATCAGAGAAGAGGATGAGTACGCTGGAGCATACCACGGCGTCAGTGGAAGATTTACCCACCTCTACCGAACCGCCTTCTACGGTGTATCCGAAATATGATGCCACACTTGCGATGATGAATGCGAAGAAGAGACTCTTGATGATACTCATCCACACAAACCACTGGTTGAAGTTGTGCTGCAATCCCAGGGTCAGGTCGTCGGGTGGCAGGATGTGCCCGATATATGCCGTGGCGTAAGCGCCCACCGTGCCCAGCAGGGATGAGAAGATGACGAGGAACGGCATGATGGTAACCAATCCCAGAATCTTAGGAAGAATCAGATAGCACGCCGAGTTGACACCCATGATGTCGAGGGCATCAATCTGCTGGGTTACTCGCATGGTGCCCAGCTCGGAGGCGATGTTGGAACCCACCTTGCCGGCAAGAATCAGACACATGATGCTGGACGAGAACTCCAGCAGCATGATTTCTCGGGTGGTATAGCCCGAAACCCATCTCGGCATCCACGGACTCTGGATGTTGAGTTTCATCTGGATGCAGATGACGGCACCGATGAAGAACGAGATAAGAAGCACGATGCCGATGGAATCGACACCCAGCTGCGACATCTCCTTGATATACTGTTTCAGGAACATGCGCATGCGCTCAGGGCGCGAGAAAGCACGCCCCATCAATATGAGATATTTACCGAAGGTGGTAAGCCATTTTTCTATTATCATGCTGTATAATCTATAAAATATGGTGCAAAATTAACCAAAATCCTCTAAAAAACTGCAATATTATGAATAGTTTTTGATTTTTAAAGCGATATTTCCGCCTTTTTTAGTATTTTTGCAACCAAATTAGCTAATTATGGACGAAATAATGAATGAAGTACAACCTTCTTCCGAGGAAAAACTGGTTCTCAGAACGGAAGGGTTGGTAAAGCGCTATGGCAAGCGTACCGTTGCCAACGGCGTGACGATAAATGTAAAGCAAGGTGAGATTGTGGGTTTGCTGGGACCTAACGGTGCCGGCAAGACCACCTCTTTCTATATGACCACGGGCTTGGTGGTACCAAACGAAGGCCATGTTTATCTGGGCGACCAGGAAATTACGAAGTTTCCGGTGTATAAGCGTGCGCGTGCCGGCATAGGATATCTGCCGCAGGAGGCGAGCGTGTTCCGCAAGATGAGTGTGGAAGACAACATCATGTCGGTATTGGAGATGACGGGCAAGTCTAAGGACTACCAGAAGGAGAAACTGGAGAGTCTGATTAACGACTTCGATCTTCAGAAGGTGCGCAAGAACCTGGGCGACCAGCTTTCGGGAGGTGAGCGCCGCCGTGTGGAGATAGCCCGCTGCCTTGCCAACGACCCTAAGTTCATCATGCTTGATGAGCCTTTTGCCGGAGTAGACCCAATCCAGGTGGAGGAAATCCAGCACATCGTGTGGAAACTGAAGTACCGCAACATCGGAATTCTCATCACCGACCACAATGTGGATGAGACGCTTACCATCACCGACAGAGCCTATCTGCTCTTCGAAGGCCGCATTCTTTTCCAGGGTACACCGGAGGAACTGGCAGAGAACAAGACGGTGAAGGAGAAGTATCTTACCACCAGTTTTGTACTCCGCAAGAAGGACTTCCAGCTGCTTGATGAGCAGAAAAAGGCGAAAGAAGCAGAGAAAGATGGTTAAAAAATCAAATTTTTCTCTTATATATTAGGTATATCCATTAAAATTGTGTAATTTTGCAAGCCGATTGTGTAGTGTGCGAGCCAAAAAGACAGTTGGAGAGCCTAACCAATTGAAATTGAAATATTAATAATAACAAAATAAAAAAAGAAATCAAGATGAAAGTTTCATTTGAAAATCCTGACAAGATTAACGGTCTCTTGACTCTCGTAGTAGAGGAAGATGACTACAAGAACGAGGTTGAGAAAACATTGAAAGACTACCGTAAGAAGGCTAATGTTCCAGGTTTCCGTCCTGGTCAGGCTCCTATGGGTATGATCAAGCGCCAGTTTGGCCCATCTGTAAAGATGGAGGCTATCAACAAGATCGTAGGCCAGGAGATTTACAAGTATGTACAGGAAAACAAGATCCAGATGCTCGGCGAGCCTCTCCCATCAGAGAAGCAGGAGCCAGCTGACTTGGAGAAGGGTACTACATTCACATTCATGTTCGACATCGCTGTTGCACCTGAGTTCAAGGTAACTCTCAATGGTCGCGACAAGGTTGATTACTATAACATCAAGGTTGACGACAAGATTCTCGACCAGCAGGTAGAGATGTACGCTCAGCGTGCAGGTAGCTACGAGAAGGGCGAGCAGTATGAGGAGAACGACCTTTTGAAGGGTGACATCCGTGAGCTCGACGAGAACGGTAACACCAAGGAAGGCGGTATCACAGTAGAGGGTGCTATCCTGATGCCTAGCTACATCAAGGTAGAGGAGCAGAAGAACCTCTTCAACGGTGCTAAGCTCGGTGACATCATCACCTTCAACCCTAAGAAGGCTTACCCAGAGAACGATACAGAGGTTTCTACTCTCTTGAAGATCGAGCGTGAGGCTGTGGCTGACCTGGAGTCTGAGTTCAGCTTCCAGATTACAGAGATTCAGCGCTTCAAGAAGCACGAGGTAAACGAGGAGCTCTTCAAGCAGGTATTCGGTGAGGATACTGACGTGAAGGACGAGGCTGCTTTCCGTGCTAAGATCGCTGAGGGCTTGCAGGAGCAGTTGGTTAACGACTCTGACTACAAGTTCATCCTCGACGTTCGTGAGCACTGCGAGAAGAAGGTTGGCGAGTTGACATTCCCAGATGCACTCTTGAAGCGCATCATGTTGGCTAACAACAAGGATAAGGGTGAGGAGTTCGTAGAGAAGAACTACGAGCAGAGCATCAAGGAGTTGACATGGCACCTCATCAAGGAGCAGCTCATCAAGGCTCAGGATATCAAGGTGAACGACGAGGACATCAAGGAGACCGCTAAGGAGGCAGCTCGTGCACAGTTCGCTCAGTATGGTATGACAAACATCCCAGAGGAGTATATCGAGAACTATGCTAACGAGATTCTCAAGAAGGGTGACTCTGTTGATGCATTGGTAGATCGCTCTATCGACCGTAAGTTGGCTGCAGCCCTCAAGGGTGCTGTTAAGCTCAACGAAAAGGAGATTTCTGTAGAGGATTTCAACAAGATGATGCAGGAATAACATTTTTTTGAAAAAAAACTTCAAATAATTACGAGGTTATCGACTTTTTTTATTATCTTTGTTCCACCGAACGGGATGATGAGGTCGATAACCTCGTTTTCTGTTCTAAAAAACGAAGTAAAAAGCTATAAGATATGAACGATTTTAGAAAATATGCTACCAAGCATCTTGGTATGAATGGTATGGTGCTTGACGACGTGATGAATGCGCAGGCTAAGTATTTGAACCCTTACATTCTGGAGGAGCGTCAGCTGAACGTTACCCAGATGGACGTGTTCTCCCGACTGATGATGGACCGCATCATCTTTCTGGGAACCGAGATTGATGATTACACTGCCAACACGCTGCAGGCTCAGCTGCTCTATCTCGACTCTGTGGATAGCGGCAAGGATATCTCTATCTATCTGAACAGTCCTGGCGGTAGTGTTACTGCCGGATTGGGTATCTATGATACCATGCAGTTTATCTCCAGCGATGTGGCTACCATCTGCACCGGTATGGCTGCTTCCATGGCTGCCGTGCTGCTCGTATCAGGTAAGGAGGGCAAGCGTTCTGCCTTGCCTCATAGCCGCGTGATGATTCACCAGCCATTGGGTGGCGTGCAGGGTCAGGCTTCCGACATCGAGATTGAGGCTCGCGAGATTCTGAAGATGAAGAAGGAACTCTATACCATCATCTCTGAGCACTCTCATACTCCATACGACAAGGTTTATGCCGACAGCGACCGCAACTACTGGATGACTGCCGAGGAGGCTAAGGAGTATGGTATGATTGACAATGTGCTGGTACGCAAGTAATCCTACTATATATAATAGGTATATATATAAATAGGTATATATAAATTAAGGTATAAAGAAGAAAGAAAAGGAAAAAACATTATGCCAAAGAAAGTTTGTAGCTTCTGTGGAAGAGGTGAAACGGAAGTTAAGTTGTTGATTACAGGTATCAACGGCTACATCTGTGAGGATTGCGCTAAGCAGGCATACGATATTGTGCAGCAGACTGGCGTGTTGAACCAACAGAATGGAGCCGAAGGCAAGTTTGTATTGAAGGATGTGCCAAAGCCTGTGGAAATCAAGAAATATCTGGATGAGTATATCATCGGACAGGATCAGGCTAAGCGCCATTTGGCTGTATCGGTGTATAACCACTATAAGCGCCTGCAGCAGCCTGCCGACAAGGATGGCGTGGAGATTGAGAAGAGCAACATCATCATGGTGGGCAGCACGGGTACAGGTAAGACCCTGCTTGCACGCACCATTGCCAAGATGCTCGATGTGCCTTTCACCATCGTGGATGCCACTGTGTTTACAGAGGCAGGTTATGTGGGTGAGGACGTGGAGAGTATCCTTTCCCGTCTGCTCCAGGTGGCCGATTACAATGTGGAGGCTGCCCAGCGCGGTATCGTGTTCATCGACGAGATTGACAAGATTGCCCGCAAGAGTGATAATCCATCCATCACCCGCGACGTGAGCGGTGAGGGTGTGCAGCAGGGACTGCTGAAACTGCTGGAGGGAACCATGGTGAACGTTCCGCCAAAGGGAGGCCGCAAGCATCCAGATCAGGATTACATCCATGTGGATACCAAGAATATCCTCTTTATCTGCGGCGGTGCCTTCGACGGCATCGAGCGCAAGATAGCACAGCGACTCAACACCCATGTGGTGGGCTACAATTCTGTGCAGAATGTAGCCAAGGTAGACAAGAAGGACCTGATGAAGTATATCCTGCCACAGGACTTGAAGTCGTTTGGCTTGATTCCTGAGATCATCGGCCGTCTGCCAGTGCTCACTTATCTCAACCCATTAGACCGTGAAGCCCTGCGCAAGATTCTGGTAGAGCCAAAGAACTCTATCGTGAAGCAGTATATGAAGCTCTTCGAGATGGACGGCATCAAGCTCAGTTTTACCGAGGATTCACTCGACTACATGGTGGATAAGGCTGTGGAGTATAAGTTGGGAGCCCGTGGACTTCGTTCTATCGTGGAGGCTGTGATGACAGACGCCATGTTTGAGGTTCCTTCACAGAAGGTGAAAAAGTTTGAAGTAACATTGGATTACGCCCAGCATCAGCTTGACAAGGCACATCTGGGTCAGTTGGAGACAGCATAAGTGCTGCAAAGGCGCTAATCGTGATTCGATGAAATAAATGAAAATCAGTTGGGCTTCGTCGCCCAATTGATTTCTACATACCATATAAAGACATAAAAAAATAACAAGTTGGATATGACGGAACAGGTAAATCTTACTGAGCAATTGAAACATTATTTCGGTTTCGATTCTTTTAAAGGCGAACAGGAAGCTATTATCAGGAACCTGATGGACGGCAACGATACCTTTGTGCTGATGCCTACAGGTGGTGGTAAGAGCTTGTGCTATCAGTTGCCATCCTTGATAATGGATGGTACAGCCATTGTCATCTCTCCATTGATCGCCTTGATGAAGAACCAGGTGGATGTTATCAATGGACTGAGCGAGGATGATGGTGTGGCTCACTATCTCAATTCATCCCTCAACAAATCGGCCATCGAGAAGGTGAAGGGCGACATCCTGAGTGGTAAGACCAAACTCCTTTATGTGGCACCGGAATCCTTGACCAAGGAGGATAACGTGGAATTCTTGAGAAGCATCAAGATTTCGTTCTATGCTGTCGATGAGGCGCACTGTATCTCTGAGTGGGGACATGACTTCCGCCCAGAGTACCGACGCATACGCCCTATTATCAACGAGATAGGCAAGGCACCGGTGATTGCCCTTACGGCAACGGCTACCGACAAGGTGCGCACTGATATCAAGAAGAATCTGGGCATCGTGGATGCCCGCGAGTTCAAGAGTTCGTTCAACCGTCCAAACCTCTTCTATGAAGTACGTCAGAAGACTAACGACATAGACCGCCAGATTATCATGTTTATCCGTCAGCATCCTGGTAAGAGCGGTATCACCTATTGTCTGTCCAGAAAGAAGGTGGAGGAACTTGCCGAAGTGCTCAAGGCTAACGACATCAAGGCAGCGCCTTATCATGCCGGACTGGATTCAGCCACCCGTTCGCAGACCCAGGACGACTTTCTGATGGAGCGTCTCGACGTGATTGTGGCTACCATCGCCTTCGGTATGGGTATCGACAAGCCGGATGTAAGATTTGTCATTCACTATGATATTCCTAAGAGTCTGGAAGGCTATTATCAGGAGACCGGACGTGCGGGACGCGACGGAGGCGAAGGCATCTGCATTGCTTTCTATGCACGCAAGGACCTGAGAAAGCTGGAGAAGTTTATGGAGAACAAGCCTGTGGCAGAGCAGGATATCGGCCGACAGCTCTTGCAGGAAACAGCGGCATACGCCGAGTCTTCGGTGTGCCGACGCAAGATGCTGCTGCATTATTTCGGCGAGGAGTATAATGTGGAGAACTGCCACAACTGCGACAACTGTCTGCATCCTACCGAGAAGTTTGAGGCGAAGGATGCCCTGGTGGTTGTATTGCAGGCGGTGGCTGCCGTGAAGGAGAACTTTCGACAGGAGTATATCATTGACTTCGTGAAGGGCCGTGGCACCGATGATATCGTATCTCACAAGCACGACCAGCTGGAGGAGTTTGGTGCAGGCGAGGATATGGATGCCAAGGTATGGAATCCGGTGATTCGCCAGGCGCTGATAGCGGGTTATCTGAAGAAAGACGTAGAGAACTATGGCTTGCTGAAGCTCACTGCAGCCGGCAAGCGCTATCTGAAGGCTCCGAAATCGTTCATGATTGTAGCCGACAAGGAATTCAAGGACGATTATGTGGAGCGCAGTCATGATGGCGGCACCAATGTGGAGGCATTGGACCCGGCACTCTTTGCCATGCTGAAAGACCTGCGCAAGAGTGTGGCTAAGAAGCACAAGCTGCCACCATACGTCATCTTCCAGGACATCTCTCTGGAGCAGATGGCTACCATGTATCCGCACGACCTTCAGGAACTGCAGAACATCCAGGGCGTGGGTGCCGGCAAGGCGAAGCGCTACGGCAAGGAATTCTGCAAGCTGATTCAGGACTACTGTGCGGAGAACGAAATAGAACGCCCTGAGGAAATCAGAGTGAAGACCGTGGCGAAGAAGTCGCTGCTCAAGGTGAGCATTATCCAGAGCATCGACCGCCAGATGGACCTGGAAGACCTGGCTAGTGCCAAGGGCCTGGAGTTTGCCGATTTGTTGGATGAAATAGAAGCAATCGTGTATAGCGGCACCAAGTTGAACATCGATTATTTCATAGAAGACAGGATGGATGACGACAAGATAGACGACATCTATGACTACTTCATGGAGAGTGAAACAGACGACTTGGAAGCGGCACTTGATGAGTTGGACGAAGACTACACTGAAGAGGACATTAGACTGATTAGAATCAAGTTTTTGTCCGAACAAGCCAACTAATCACGTTAAATAGC